>Ga0100403_1003103_pt1 | contig 12584 bp, 15 predicted proteins | sample CryGeymet201501t_FD_83663 | JGI IMG/M metagenome (GOLD analysis project Ga0100403, IMG submission 83663) | Groundwater microbial communities from Crystal Geyser aquifers in Utah, USA - Crystal Geyser metaG 2015-01t | ecosystem: Environmental > Aquatic > Deep subsurface > Groundwater | place...
AATGGCGATCAGAACTTCTGGAATGCCATAAACGCCGGTGGTGGCGAAGCCGAAATGCAACAGGCATGGCAAGAGTTCCAAGCTCAGATGGGATTCAATTATTACGGACTAAATATAAGTACAGACAAGCCCGGTGGCATCAAGGGACGAACAAAAAATTTGGGTAAGCCCTGGAAGTGGAGATGGTAATGAGCTGGTTATCACTTGCATTAAAAGCATTAGAACCTCTAGCCAAGGGACATGCCCTTCAATTTGCAAAGGGGCTTATGGAGAATGGCAGCTGGTTATCACATGCATTAAAAGCATTAAAACCTCTAGCCAAGGGGCATGCCCTTCAATTTGCAAAGGGGCTTATGGAGAATGGCGATCAGAACTTCTGGAATACCACAAACACCGGTGGTGGCGAAGCCGAAATGCAACAGGCATGGCAAGAGTTCCAAGCTCAGAGGAGATTCAATTATTACGGACTAAATATAGGTAGAGACAAGCCCGGTGGCATCAAGAGACGAACAAAAAATTGGGATAATCCCCGGAGGTGGAGACTCTAATGAGCTGGTTATCACTTGCATTAAAAGCATTAGAACCTATATTCAAGGAGCATGCCCTTCAATTTGCGGATCAGGCAATTGGGGGATTGTACGGTAATTACCGAGGTCTTGGTTTCCGCGATGAGCAGAAACGTAAGGACGAAGAAAGAAAGGCTAAGGCCGATCAGGAAGCCTGGGATAAACAAATTGCCGATTTTGCATTTAGCGGCGAACGTGAACAGGTTCCGTTCAAACTCGATCCTCAAAAAGTTCCATCCGGCATAATGAACATGTTCCAGCGTCAACCGGAGTCAGTGCGTAAGGGACTTATTGGGGCTATCCCCGAAACAATGCCCGGTAAAATGAAATTCGACCTGGGCGAACTGACCGATATAGGCCGTGCCTTGTACGAGGGCCGCGAGAGCGGCAAGTACACACCGGAGTTTATCGCAAGAACTATCGAAAGTCGTCCCGATGATATATTCAAACCTAAAAAGGAAGCATCGTTCCAAGACTTAATGTCCCTTGTACAGGCAGCGGAAATAGGTGGTGGGGTTGGTGCGGTGGCTGCAAAACTCCCGCCATTCGAAGAGGAGATGGCGTTGATTCCTCATCCGCGCAAGGCTGCTATGAAACTTCAGGGCGCACCACCGACCTCCGCACTCGATCGATTCAAGGCGCGAATCGAAGGCATGAGACTTGTCGGGCAGTATCAGCAATCCGATACTCCCGGTGGCGGTAAAATAACTCACAAGGAGATTGAGGACTTACTGAAGCGCGTCGATAACCTTGCCTCCGGAATGCCGGAAGACAAAGCCGCTACATTCCTTGATGTGTTATCGCAGGCCGCCATAAATGCGTTTACACCGGCTGAACCTCGCAAGATGGAAATCGTTGGCGGACAGGAATTGGGATATGTAGGAATCGACCCATCAACAGGAGAATCGACATTGCTATATCCCGGTATGGGAAGAAGGCCAACGGGTGGAGGTGGCAACTTGAAGACGTTGTCTCCGTATAAAAACGACCAGGATATATTCAATAATTTGCCATTGGAACTGCAGGAAAAGACGATCAGGAAACTACTTGGGAATCCTACTACAACTAAACTCGATGCCGATTATAATGAGATTGCCGTCCCCGTAGACTTGGGGACATTGATGATCCAATGGAACAGATTCACAACAGGATTCCCCAATTGGGGGGGCATGGCATTGTCGGCAATGTCAGATGAAACTCTTACAGCACCTTCTTATGATGAAACAAAAATAAATGAGGTCGTGGCGCAAAATCCGGGAAGTCCGGAGGAAATAGTTAATTGGATTCGCACAAATCATCCGGAATGGCCTATGCCAAACGATGACGATATAGATCGGATAATGGATGAAATCAATAAAAAAAGGGAATCGGGAACCGGATTATCGGAAAGATATTACGATCTTAATAGATTGGGTAATAGATGAAATCAATAAAAAAAAGGGAATCGGGAACCGGATTATCGGAAAGATATTACGATGACTGGTAAATATGACAATTTGAGAGAGAAGTATTACGGTACACCTGTCGCCGAAACGTCATCTATTGGCGGTGTTGGTCATAAATATGATAATTTACGCACAAAATATTATAATGCTCCAACTATAACAAAATCGGAATCCGGTTCCCCGTTCGACGTTCAGGATGAAAAGGGATTCTGGGACTTCATGGACAACGTCTTCAAGGACGCTCAGGCGTTTATGAATGTAAAGGACATCTCGCTCGGCATTGTCGGTATCGGCGGCTCGATCGCTCGCAAGGGATCGGAACTTTTCGGAACCGCTCAGCCGCTTCAACCCGGTCAGTGGAAGGATTGGGCGGGTAACGTTCGCGCCGATTCCCCGCAGTCCTACATGGATTCGATAGCCGCATCGTATTACATGGCTCCCGACATCGAAGACCTTGGAAAGGCTATTATCGACCCGTATACATCCGTCGCGAAATTCAAACAGTATGCCTACGAACATCCGCTCATGTTCGCTATCGATCTAGCCACGATCGGAACGGCAGGAGGAGCAATACTGAAGACCGGCCTTAAGGGAGTACTGAAATCCGGTGCATTCGGAGCCGTGACCGCCGGTATGGGCGAAGCGGAAGCCGTGGCGAAAGTCGAACAACTTGGTAGAATTGCTCAGTTTGCTACATCGCAACGCGCTCCCCTCCATGTTGGCAACCTGTTGATCCCGCGTAAATACAATCCGAATTTAGGCCTTGAGGTCATTCAAAGATCATGGGAAAAGGTCGCTCCGCAAGCGGCTCAGGAAATCGCGTCGATACCTTCCCTGTGGGGTCGAGCAATCGAACAGAAAGTGGTTGACGGGCTTGTCGGAGTCTGGCTTGCCAAGGGCAACTATACGACTATTAAACAGTTAAATGTTGTGAGGAATATCGTAAAGGGTGTTACCGTCGAGGATATGGATCGCGTCCGTCTTGAAACCCGTTCCATAATTCCGTTTATGCCCAAACTGGAATTCGTATACGATAAGGTGGATCGGCTATGGAAACCGAAAGTTGCGGAAGCGGAAGCGGCATGGGATGAACTTATGGCCAAGATGGTTCAGGAAGACGTTCTGCATCCAAAGACACCGGAACTGATTAAGGCTTGGTATAAAATTCAAAGCGAGAATGAGGATGCGCTTTTAAGACTAGGAGCATTGACTCCCGAACAGGTATTGGAATCGTCCGTACAACGCGGCGCACTTTTGAATCTGCGAGGGAATATAGCGACAAAACAAATCGAATCGAATGTCCCGATCAAGCGTTTTCAGGCATGGAATAACGAAACAAAGAAATTCGATAATATCCCGAATCCGCTCGATGTTTATCAGGATTTGCAACTCCTGAAAAATCATCCCGAATTATACAATGTATTGAATAACGGGGTCGGCTACACGGCTCCCGCTTACTGGCCCTCGCAATTCGCAGAGGATATCATCGCGGAAGCCGCGAGAGACGCCACCAACCGATTCATGCGTACACTTAATAAATCGGTTCAGCGTCGGGAATCGCTTGCGCGTAAGGCCGCGCTAACTGTCGGGCAGAAGGGACATCCCGGATTCACGCAGGCGCGTACAGGCTCGATCTTCACGCACGGCCTTGAGGAGACCGACGTGATCAAGGTCATGGAACGGCATATAAAACAGGCGAATCGTTTCATCGCGCACGGCGAATTGCTTGCCGATACGATCGGTGACTTCTCCGCGAATAGTCGTTATGCCGCCAAGTATCCCATTCTTTTCGAGCAATTCGAGAATAAATTCAAACTCCGCAAAAAGCCTTCATTTGAGACATGGGTGAATGAGAATGCGGAGGAACTGTCGGTCGTTTATCCGGAGATGTTTTACCAAACCGGGAAAGGCGTGATGTTCAGAAAACTTGGCACTACGCCTGTCTCCGTCACGAAACTGCTTCCTGCCGGGAAGAAAGCATTGACACGGGAATTGCCGGAAATGTCGGATGAATTAAGGCGTTTGTCGCTGGACGATCTCGTTGATGAACTCAGGCCGGAATCAATGAGTATTGAGGGTATGCCTAAGGATATCGCGGGATATCCTATCCGGCGCAAAAGCAAACCGATTCTAACCGCCAAAGAAATCAGGTCGCTCAGGAACGATCCCAACACAAAAATGTGGATCGATAAGACCGACGAGATGCGCCGTATTTTCAACAACGAATGGGAAAATGCTCGCGAGTCGCTTCATGGCGATATGAAAGCCGCAAAGGAAAAGATAATCTGGCCGGAAGGATACCGCACATACTGGGAGGAAGGCGGTTTTGAGGAAAGCATAAAAAGGCTTGCATATGAAACGAAGAAATATCCGAAGGCAACCAAGTACGATGAAACCGCATTCATAGACAAAATGGTCGGTGTTCTTTCAGGCGATACCGAGATGGTTATAGCTAAAGGCGCGGGGGAAATCATGCCGCGCCGCGTACTCGATCATCTCAAGTATCATCTCGCCCCGACAGAACCGCTTCTCGATTTACTGTTTGAAGACCATAAGCGATTCTGGGCCCCATTCGTCCTATCATTCCGAACCGCATGGAACGTCACGAATGCCGTCACGAACGGAATATTGACCACAATGGCCGGTAACTGGGGCGGCCTTAAATACATGCGCGATCCCAAACTCCGCTCCATGCTTCCGGCGGAAATCTACGGTTCAACAATGAACCTTCGAGAATGGGGTATTCTAGACGCTACTAAGGAGGGGGCGGGATGGACATGGAATACCCAGAAGTTTTTGCGCGAAAAACTATCTCCCGAACTTGCCGAAAAGCTCATAAAGTTCAATCAAAGGATTCATGGACATCCTGTATTGCAGGCCGGGCGCAAGATCGCCGAATGGCAACAGTGGGTTGACGATACATTTAAGGGAATCAACTATTTCGCCGAAGCTGAAAAGCAGATCAGGTCGCTTCCGAAATTAATTAAGACCGGCAAGTACATGGTTGAGGCGATGGAGGAATTGTTCGGCGGAAGATTAGAACCCGGAAAAACTCAAAGTGTCAGGCAAATCATATCGAAAACGTCCAACGCCGTCTACCACTGGAATGCCCTTTCCATTCAGGAACGCAAGGTAATGACCAAGGTTATCCCGTTTTCGGGATGGCGGCTTTTCACGACCGGACTTCTGTTTCGATTGCCTGTCGAGTATCCGGGACGGGCATATGCGATTAAACTTCTCGGACAGATGGGGCGGCTTTATGTCGAGGATTTATGGAAATTGAACGGTGTCGATCCGAAGACCGTACCGGCATGGGAGAACTTCTCTATTCCGCTTTTCGTCGATGAAAACGGGAAAGTATTATCGATCAAACCGGGATTTTTAAAACTGTACGATACGATGGATATTCAAGACATCGGTGAAATGCCGTTTACGCATCCGAGCATAAAATTCGTGATGGAACAATTATTGGGATTGGAAACATATCCGAAGATTGCGCCATTATCACGCCCACCCGCCGAATGGGGCGTTGAGGGACCGCACCGTAAAAACATATTCGATTCGCTCGGAGAAGCATGGTTCGGTGCGACATGGAATCTCGCGGATAAACTCTTCCATCCACACGCACAATACGGCGGAGGCGGATTGGTGCGACCTGAACCTGTCCTGATACAGGGCAAGAAACTTCCGTATTCTCCGGTTTCGACGGTGAGCCAGTTCACAACCGGCCTTTCATTCAAGGCTTTGGATTCTTTCGATATGATGCGGAAGGCTCATCAGAGTACAAGCCAAAGAGAAGACGGGTTATTCCTTTCTCTCGATAATGCCTTAAAGGATGAAGCCGGTCAGGATCGCGGAAGGATAAGAGCGTTCGCCGAGGACTATCTCGATCTTACCGAAATACTCAAGGATCAAATCGAGACGATGCGGACGAAAACTCAGGATAAGGGCAAACGAAAAGAATTGACCACCGAATACACGCGTTTAGTCAATCGAATGAGACGCGTAAATATGTTGTTGAACTGGATGCAGTCCAATCCGAATTCAACCGTACCGGATAAATTGATTCATCCGAATTAACTGAGGTAAAATAACTTTATGGACCCGACAACAATGCCGACAACAGTTGAGACGACTAACTGGATTCAGATGTTAAATGCAGGTGGGACGGGACTTACAATCCTTGTCCTATTATCCGGGTATTACATTATTGGGAAGTGGATACCCAAGGTAATCAATGCAATGACAAAACTGGCCGTGCAAATGGAAAGGCAGAACGACCTGTGCGAGAAGATGATCGAGAGAGAAAAGGAGCGCAATAGACAATGAGTATTATGGAATCGCTAAACCGCATCAATAAGGCACTCGACCGGAATATCGAGTTGACCGATATCAAGGCGAAGGAAATATTGAAGCAGTCCACGAACGGTGAGAGGAAAAAGAACGGGAAGTCCGATACGAAGTCCGATACGCTTGAACTGTGCGAACTCGACGACGACGAAAAGATACGGGGTGATGCGCAATGCCAGGCAACAAGAAAATGAAGCATCCGATCGTGTCGGAGAAGCAGAGAGGTTTTTTCGGTGCCGAGCTTGCGCGTAAACGCGCCGGGAAGAAGGGTAAGACCGACATGTCCGAGTCCGAGCTGTCACGCCACTTAAAGGAATACAAGGGCACCAGTTACGTTGGTGAAGCATTCAAGAAAATGAAGAAACGCAAAAAGAAGTGAACAATCGCCTTGGCTCTTCAATGAAAAACCCCGGCTTGACATCGGGGTTTGGCTAGATGATTTTGCGCATATATGCGCCTCCTTTTATTTGATTGTAATTATGGTTTCCATTCGTCATTTTATCACACATCTGAACCCCACCAAATCCTTCCGACGCGACACGAGCGACGGGCATACCCACGCGGAATGTTTGTACGCTTCCGCCTTGGTTTTTATCTTGCTGTTCCCGCCTGCGGCTTCGACCATTATAAGGCCGTTACGCTCCCAATTGTAAATCATGCCGACGTGCGTGACATGTTTATTACTGCCGAAAAATACGAGATCGCCCGGCTTTGCGTCCTTCATCGGTATACCGAGGCCGAGGTATATCCAGTCGCGCCACAACCCATCTGCGGTGTTGTCGTAGGGTTTCCGATCTCTTTTCTTCGTGTTCTCATTGGCGACCGGCGGCAATATACCGGCCTCCTGCAACCCGATGATGACAAGACCGGAACAGTCTACTCCTTTATCAATGTCGTTTCCACCCCATTTGTATGGGATGGGGTCGCCTACCAAATGCCGACGGATGCACTTGTTCATAAAATCGATGAGCACGCGACGCGCTCCGGTGAATATTCTGTGGTCGAATGGTACGGGCATAGTTCACCTCAGTGTACAACGTGAAGTTTTTTCTCCGGCAGCAGTTTCAGTGGCGATTCTTTCTCCGGCACGATTGGGTAGTCCTTGAATATCTGCGCGATGACGTGTATAGGGACCATGATATAAACACCGTCCGTGGTGTATCCCCGCACGAATGATCTCCCCGTGGCGTCGAACCCATCGCACTTCAATTCGTAGCGTATCGGCACTCCCTCCTTGTCGGTCAGGAATGTCGCGATGTGCATGACCAAACCTTCGCCCGGCTTTCCATTAGGCTTACTCACTGGGTGTCTCCTTTAATTTCCATACTGAAATATCGTAACCTTCCCCGCCGAATTCCGTGGCGGGTTCGAAGTAATCATACCAGTCGTATTGCAAGTTTGGCAAATCGAGTTCGCCGTAATTGACCGCCTGTGCCATTGACCGTTTCGACCATATCAGGTATTCGGTATCGTATCGCCGCAACCACGTCCACAACTTTTCGGGCGTGTCCTGCCGCATGAACTCGATGGAGGATGCGTACCCGAATATATTCCCGATCAATTTGAAGTCGGCGTAGTACCGATAATTCTCAAGCCAGAACCCGTAGACCACGGTATCGGGCGCGAGCCCACCTTTATATACGGCGGTATTGAAGCACATCACGGTAGGAAGCGTATACTTGCCGCAATTTATCAGGTACTCGTATCGCGTTTGCGGTTCCAGCATCACGCGTGGCTCACCGCTGGTCGGGTAGCAGTACGTATTCCACCACGGGATGCTTAAAAGCGCGGCTATCAGTAAGACCTTTTCGGCGTAAGGGCGAACGAGGCGGTAAAGCCCTGCTGCGGAAAACACGGCGGCGAACAGGACGAACGGCAATAAGTACCGCCACTCGAATATGCGCTCGAATCCAACCCAATACGCGAGGTAGGCTCCGGCGATAGCAGCCACGATGCGGCCTTTCGCGCCCACCTTGAACAACTCCCAAATCACAAGCGGAGATAGCGCGAGAAGCCACGGGCCGATGTTCGACGGCTGAATGGCCGTACACCACGGCGCATCGTCGCGCATCGTTTCCGACCACGGCAGCATCAGGAATTCACGCCATGACTCGATTCGGAAGAACTTGAGCATATCGGCGTGGTCGTTCACGAGTTCTAAACGCATCCAAGGTGGTGTCGTTCCCCCACTCATGCGTAGGATCGAGTCGTAGAACGGAAATAACGGGTTCCCGAACAGGAACAGGTTTCGCGCGATCCACGGCGCGATGAAGATGAAGACGATTTGCGCGAATTCGACAAGACCTCTCCGATCCTTCCTGTTCGTCCACACAAGCCACACCGTCACCAACAGGAACCACGGAATAGCGGTGTACTTGATGCACAGGAGCGTACCGGCGATTATGGCTGTTGTTGGGAGATTGACCCTTTTCGCGACAACAACAAAAAGGTACAGCCAGCAGTAAAAGGCCAATACCGGATCGGTCAGGGCAGCCTGAGAGTATTGCGTGACGAGCGGAATAGACAGATATGCGAGTACGCAAAGCAGGGAAAGCGTCGAGCGGTAAAACTTCGGGAATATCTCACGCGCCATGTTGAAGATTAAAATCAGGGTCATTACGTTGAATACGGTTGGGAGGATCGCGGAGGGGAATGGAGTCCCGAGAAATTGCAGGCCGATCAGGACTTCCGTGAACTGCGGGAAGTTGGCAAAGCTTACCCACGGCATGAATGCGATATGTCCCGTGATAGCGTATGACCTGGCGAGGACAAGATGAGAGTTGCATTCGTCCCATCCCGTGGCAGGGTGACAGGTCATGTAAGCGGTGTGAATAATATACCCGCCGATAACCAAGTAAGTGATTACTTCGGTAGTCGAGAGTGTGTTGATATCGGCTGTCCACCATCGGAGATCGCGAAAGTATTCGCCGAGTTGCCGAATCGTGCCATTTCCGATACCGATGGCTACGATTATTATGCCTATTATTGCCAATGGTTCCACGTGAAACCATCCGGCCAATCCGAGAAGGTACGCCATGAAATAAATCAAGCCAAGGCCGACGGCGATACGGAGAATGAGTTCAAATGAGTTTGTCAATGCGGAATCCCATTCTCTCTTGAATCGAGAACCCATTCCGGCCATTGCGAGTGAATTTCCAAGATAATCGATAACGGTAATATCCGATTTAAAACGCACAAATATTTCAGTCCCCACGACGTAAGCGCATAGCAAAATCCACAGGGCGATTGCCCACGGTATGCCGATGTATGTCCACCACTGGACGGCCTTATACGCCCACACGTTCGGCGCGAACCGTTGCGTGGTATAAGAGTCCATGCGGAATATCCACGTCAGCACGATAACGATGACGAATACGGCAAGAAGAAAATAGGCGATCTCACGTAGTTTTTGTCTCATAGTACATCGCCGAGCTTGCTTTTTGTTTGATGTTTACTTTTTAACCCACAATTCGAAGTCATAAGGGCATATCTCGGCAACGAATAGCGACCACCGCACCTGAGCGGCTTGCGCGTTTATCATGCGCGTCGGGTGAGCGACGTAAAGCATGAGTTGAAGCAGGATGAGGGCGAGGAATAGGTATTTCATTTCTTCACCTCATAAATGTAACCCCAATCATCCTCGATGAGGCAACGGAATCGCTCGTAATGAATATTACAATACTCGATCATGGCATTGTCGGCTAAAGGGCGTAAGTACAGGTAATCGCAACTATCGATACACTCCGGCCAGCAGTTGGCAAGTTGTTCGACCCGGTTCGTGCGGCGCGAATTCCAGAACACGGCAATTTTACTTTCGTTCGGAATCCCAACGATGCCAATGGTAGTGTCCGGGGCTGTCGCCGTATCGAGTGCGGCCAGTAGTTCAGGCGAGAAGTCCATCCAATATGGCAGGTGATCGTCGTACTTGAACGCCTTGCTGTTAATCGTGCTGGCGGGCAGGTACAACCACAGCGACCACGCGAACAGGACGACTATGAGGAGTAGAACGATACGGGTCATTCGGGAATCCCCATCACGTCAGGATCGATCCCCAGCAGGACGTTGAGTGTCGCGAGGGTCTTTCTCAGTTCCATTGTGTAGTTGTCAGGCATTTTCATCCAACTCCTTTATCATCGCTCCAATTGAGAGCGGGTATATCAAAGTGTACGGTATTACGAATCTTGCCCACGTTTGGCCGTGAGCGGGGAAAAAGAACAAGGGTATCAGAATGGTCAGCAGGAGTACCAAACTCCCAGCTCTCCTCAACAGGCAAAGCGATATAAGGGTTGTGAGGAGTGCAGGTACCCCGACAATATACCATACCGGGCCAAACCCACCCATTTTGTTGTCGAGGCCGACTCCCGGCCACGGGTCAAGTGTCGTTTGCCACCACGTCCACATTCGGCGCGTGTCGAGGTCGCGATGGATTTGCTCGGGTACATGGTGAAAGGGGAATACGTTACTGCGGTGATCCGAGTTATTAATGCCCATGAACAATACCTTGTCACCGACAACCAGCGTGATCGGATACACCGGGTTATGATTGGGTGCCTGGATAGCATCTGACACGTACCACCACGCGCCGGTTACGAGGAAGGCGGTGAGGAATAAGAGTATACGGAGTACCGTTTTTTTGGGTTCGCGATCGGTTATCAATCTCCAAATCAGGTAAACAAATACTCCCACGCACCAGTACCCCACTGAACCTTTCGTCCCGAATCCGAACCCCATAGCAAGCCCCGCGAGCGTCACGCTCCACACGTCAACCTTCCGACCGAGCAATGCCCACGCCATCCACACGCTCATAGCAGAGGCAAGATCGACCATGCCGCTCCACGTTTCGTGGAATATCGTCGGCACGCTCCACATGGTAAGCGCGATCGTTGCTGCGGTTACGCGCGCGACTCCCAAGGGGAACGCCAGCAATCGATAGACGGCAAGCATTCCCCCCAAGGCGAACCAGAATTGAACCGTCGATGCCCACGAATCGTTCCGTTGTCCCATGAAGGCATACCCCATCAGAACGTCCGTATTGGCCGGATACCAGTCGATGTACCTATGATCCCAGTCGAACGGCGGCAAATGCCATTCCTGAATCATCAGTAAAGCACGACCGAAATGGTACCCCCAGCAGTCGTAGGTCAGGTTCGGAAGTCGAAAGGCGAACCACCACACCACAATCATGCAAAAGACTGCAAGGATGAAGACGAATGAGAAGGTTGTCGATGCCCATAACTCTTGAGTGATCGCTCGTATGCGCCTGATTTGCATGGCGCAGAAATTATGGCCGAGCGCGCGCGGATTCCAATCGGAACCCTGTACGAGCAGAACGAGAGCGATAACAAGATTAACCGTAGCAACCGAATAGTAATTCAGAATGTGCGCGATGCCCAACAGTTGCCAAATAAGCAACAGTTGCGACACGGTGAGCACGAACGCGCCGATAAGCTGACCGGCGAGGTCGGGCACCGTCGAGCGGTGGTACAGGACTCGCCACCATAGGATGAAGATCGCTATGTTCAGGATGTGATAGACCATCAATCCCCCGGTTTCGAAAATACGCTCACCGTATCCGACCTTTTTAATCGTATGTAATCGTGGATTTCTTTCCGCACCTTCTTGTCGGCTCCTCCGGGAATGGCGACCGGCGGCAATTTAATTTCTACGACCGCCTCCATAGTGCGATCCGGGTAGACGATATCCGCCTTCCCGATAATCAGGACAATAACGGAGTCGAGTATTACTTTCGGTTTTTTTTGCGGCATTTGCGTTTCCTCTTTTTTTCCGGTTCCTCGATAAGCATATCGTTGAACAGTTTATTGGCGATTCGCGGCGGGGTTTCCGTGATGAGCGCGGCTCGCTCCTCGGCTTCGTGGTTGCAAGAATCGCACAGGTATTTGCCGTTGTCGCGAACCTCGCTCCTCGGCGATCCGCAGAATTCACAGAGGGGTTGTTTAGGCATCGTAATCAGATGTTATCTCCTTTTATTTTTTCCATTTCATTCTACTCGACTTTCAAGCCACGGGTATTCGATAAACTTAATCCATTTACAAATGAATTTCGCTTTGATTTCGGCACGGCTATCGTGCTTGTTTTTTCGGATAAGCCATTTGTAATAATATTCATCATCGCCGTCCTGGCCGCCCATGCGATGAACGAATAAGACTGCATCGGCATCGTTCACGATATCGCCGCTCCATTTCAAATCGTAAAGTTCCGGCTC
>Ga0100403_1003112_pt1 | contig 12568 bp, 17 predicted proteins | sample CryGeymet201501t_FD_83663 | JGI IMG/M metagenome (GOLD analysis project Ga0100403, IMG submission 83663) | Groundwater microbial communities from Crystal Geyser aquifers in Utah, USA - Crystal Geyser metaG 2015-01t | ecosystem: Environmental > Aquatic > Deep subsurface > Groundwater | place...
AAAAAATTTAAAAAAATTATTAAAAAATGATTAAATCACTTTTAACATTTATATTATTATCACTTTTAACAATAATTTATTTAATTTTAAAATTTAATTGATATGAAAATTCAATTACCATTTGATAAAACACAAAAATTTCCATTAACTCAAAAATTTGGTGAAAAATTTATGTATGGCGGAAAAATTGTTAGCCATAAAGGTATTGATTTCGCTATGCCAAAATACACGAAAATAATTGCCCCCTTTTCTGGTTTTATTTCAAGAATTACCCCTGAAAGAGAAACTGGCCTTGGTCATGCGGTATATATTGAATCTTATGACACTAAAGACGGAGTTTTTACTGCTGTTATGGCCCACCTTGAAACGATAGATGTCCCACATAGGCTAGATATAAAAATCGGTGAAAGAATCGGTCAGAGTGGACGTACGGGCTTTTGGCGTGGTGTTAATGGTTATCATTTACATTTTGAATTACGTTTAAATGGTAGACCAATTGATCCTTTGCAAGTTTTAAAAGTACATGATGAACAAGCTGAAAATTTATTTAATCAAAATGATGATACAATAAAAACATTTTTAGGCAATTATACTGTAAAAAAAGGCGATACTCTTTGGGCAATTGCTGAAAAATATTATGGTAATGGTGGACATTATGTCGAAATATTTAGAGTAAATGAAGATGTTATAACAAACCCCCACTTAATTACGCCCGGAATGATTTTAAGAATACCGGGTTTAAAAAATAAAGGCATATGATAAATGTAAAAAATTTAGGTGGACGTAAATTTTTGCTTTGCGTTCTGATCACTTTCTTTACCTTTTTATTAGTTTTAATAAATCGTCTACAAGCGGACGAATATTTAAAAATTATTACTGGCGTTTTAGCCCTTTACACTGGACTTAATGTGTATCAAAAAGTTAAAACAAAAAGTACAATTGATTAATAATTAGGCTCGCAACTCCTCCGCAATAAATCCGGTTTAATGACTTTTTCCGGATTTTTTGTATTAAAAAGTTATCCACAGAAAAACATTTGACATAGTAACCAGTAACTGGTAAGATGTAACTAAGGAGTGGATAACCTCCAAAAAGTCAAACAAATGAAAACACTAACAAACTACGCAGGTAGTGAAAACACCGCCACAAAAGTGGCAAAACAAATCGCAGAAAAATATGGAAAAGAAGAAGTCAAAAAATATGACCCATTAAAAAACTGCAGAACATTCCGAGACTGGATAAAAAACGGCTATAAAGTCAAAAGAGGTGAAACCTCAATAAAATCATATATTATACTGAAATTCAAAGATTCAAAAAATCAAGAACAAACACGACTTAAAACAATCCATTTATTTTATATAAAACAAGTAGAATTAATTAAAAAATAAATATTAAATTGATCAATGGCGGGGGCGTTAGCCCCCTCATTGATAAAAAGAATATGTATCCTAAAACTAAAAAAGAAATTCAAGACACAAAAGAATATGCAAAATATGTTTTCAATTTAAGACGATATTATGCAAAATTAAATTTACCCCAACAAAAGCCAATGACCTATTACGATTATACAAATTTAATAACAGAAGAAAGAAAACAAGAGCAAGCACAATTATTTAATAATATCAATTAAATGATAAAAAAAGTAAATAATCTAAGTCAACATTTATTATTTGAAAAAAATTATAAATGGGAAAATTTATATAATGGCAAAAAACTAAATCACATACCATTTCATAATTATTCTGATCTATATTTCAGAATAGAAAACAAAAAAATAATATCCTGGGGGTCAGCTAAAATATTTAAAATTAATAAAATAAGAAAATCATATTATGAAAAACGAAAAAAAAATCACGAAACTAAATAAGGAAATTGCAAAAGCAATATTATTAAATTATACTTTTCAATCTGTTAGAAGCCCGGCACGTAAAACACTGCAACAAATAGCAGATAAATTTAAAGTAGACAAAAAAAAGGTCGAACAAATAAATTTCATAGTAAATAATCAACTAATCAATAAAATTAATGTTATTCAAATTCTACTAGAAATTGGATAATATAATTAATTTAAAAATATATGCGATATCCAAATAAATTATATCTAGAATTTAGAAAAAGACCAGAAAATTACAATAAAGGAATTTCCGCAGGTCAAACTATATTTATAAGAAATTTTTATACAAATTCTGTAAATATAGCCACTAGACAAAATCACCCACAAAGTGGGATAAATTACAAAATAACTTCATTAAAAGATTATCCTAAAATGATTGAATTAGAATTTACAAGAATAGATATTTTATGAATATAACTCAAATAATTGCAGTTCCACAACCTAAAAATACTGGCTATTATTGGATTTTTGGCCTAGGTCAAGATTCAAATGTTTATATCTGGTATGAAAAAACAGGACGGTGGAAACTGCACCAAAAACAAGAATGGAAACAGGAAACAACGAGGGGGCAAGGATTTGCCCATTTATGAGTGCATTTGACAAACCAGTTTTTTGTCAAGAAAAATGTGCATTATTTAGAATAGGAAAAGCACGCGGATATGAATGTGCCTTTCAAGAAATGCAAACCATATCGTGGAATACAAGAAAACAACCACCACCACAAACACCGAAATATTAAAATAAAAATAGAGTTTAATTGCAATATTAAGCTCTTTTTTTATTGACAAAATCGCCAAAATATGATTTCATATTCAATGCCCGAAATAATAAAGAAATTCATTTTTTCCTTACTGGAAAAGCTAAACGCACAAAACAAGAAACTAAATAAAAAGTCAAATAGCCAAAATTCCTATTTTTTTTCTTACTGGAAAAGCTACTGTGGAAAATCGCCAAATTTAACTAGACTTGACAAGCTAAAAAAAACTCTGTTATACTCTTAGATAGAAAGACTATCTATCTTTATTCTATCTAAATATCTATCTTAATTATTCTATTATAACTCTCTAACGCTGTGGAAAACTCACTTGAAAATCAAGAACTCGATTCAAAAATCGAAAATACCGCAAGCCAAGAAATCCCTCAAGAACTTCTCGATTTTAAAAAAATCTGTCATTCTCGATGTACTATTTGTTCTTCGGGATTACTTAAAGAAATTCATGACTGGAGAAACGAACGAAAACATTTTGACCAGATTGTTGAATTGGCCGCTGAAAAAGGTGTCCAAGTTTCGGCTTCTAGTTTGTGCCGGCATTTTAAAACCTATTCAGCTTTTAAAACAGATTTGGCCACCCAAATTATAAAAAATGACTGTATAACTGAAATAACAAGTCAAGCAGTTCATATTCGAAAAACTGTTGAATTATTGGATTTAGTCTATGAAAAAGTAAAAACTCGATTAATGTCTAATAATTATAGTCCGGATATATCTGATCTCGAAAAATTAGCAAAAATGCGATATCAAGTATTAAATGGTGAAAATCCCGATGATAAAGATTTAATGGCAATTTTTCAACGAGCTTCAAACGATTATGGTTTAGATGTGCAACAAGGAGTGCTTTTTAAACTCTGATTTCTACTTGAAAAACTCTCTATGACGTGAATAACTAGACTACAAAATGAGAGTGAGGAATGGGCGGCTAGCTTAATGTTCCAGCGTCGCAGGAAGTGCCGGCCCGCAGGGCCGGCTGAGAGACCGCCCACGCACAAAAGATGCCACGTGATGAGCCGGGGCGGGAAACAACTTGGCGAGCAAATAGACTATTATCCCGCCCCGGAACTTAGATAAAACTTTTCAAAATAACCACTTCCTTTCCCTCTGAAAGAGAATGCAATAATAAATCGCCCCCTCCCTGCCCTCTGCAAGAGAATTAATAAAGGGGGCGTTGTCGCGAGAGAAACTAAAATCCCGGCAGTTCGCATAACGTACATTAACGCGAAGTGAAGTGATAAAGTTTTTAATAAAGTAAAATCTAGCCACCCGCTGAACCAACAAAATAGAAAGCAAGAACTCTCCCGGCACTTCGTGTAATGTCCGTTATGCGGACTGCAATACACAAGCCACGAATGTAAGAACTTGAATATTAAACAAATAATTTTTAAGGAAAAAAATAGAGATTTTAAAATACGTCTGGTTTTTTTAACCAGGAGGAGGATTTTAAAATCTCTATTTTTTTTACTCCTTATTATGCTATGTTTTGTATTATCTGCCCCTTAGATAGGAAACTGAGTATAATTTCTTGTATCGCTCGAAACGCGATGCCTTCGAGCGATACAAAAATTATACTCACGTTTCCTTTACTTGGCCGCACGCTTCAACTTTTATAACTTAGAGCGAAGCAGATAGATAATTGGAGAGAAAAAAAGAATTAGAGAATTTTACGGACGAGCGATTTCCTTTTTAATTTCTACTATCTGGTCCGAAAAATTCTCTAATTCTTTTTTTCTCGACCTCCTTATAGTGCAATAATAAAGAAATCAAAATCAGATTAAAAAAAAGAGAGTTACCTGTTTTTCAGGTTTCTCTCTTTTTTCTTAATCAGATTTTGATTTACTCCTTATTTTATTTGAAATATTGAATTTTTAGAATTTTCTAACAGTTTGATATAATCTCAATTACGATAGTAATTGAGATTTTATCAATCTGTGGGTCTTTATGTATTTATATTATTTATTGGGCGTAAGCAGTAATTAAGAAAAGGGCGATAGCCCCTCCTTTTTAATCCAACGAGCGAAGCGAGTTGGACAATTATGATAATCTATTAGACAGGCTAAAAATGTGTAGGGCATACGTAGTCTGTCTTTTTCCTTTTAGAAAAAGGCAAGCGGAGTAGGCCCGGAACATTTTTTGAGAGCTTGAATTTATATTAATGTTTATAGACCCCTTAACTGATATAATTTTATTATTTAGGAAAAAAATGTGTAGGGCATACGTAGTCTGTCTTTTTCCTTTTAGAAAAAGGCAAGCGGAGTAGGCCCGGAACATTTTTTATACATTGGAATTAAAAAGAGTTTAAAGAAAAGAGCGAAGCATTAGTAGCGAGCGAAGCGAGCCTGGCGAAGCGAGCGAAGCGAGCGAAGCTCTATATTTTTTTAAACATAGCGTAGCGATTGGACGATATTATTATATTTGATATAATTATTATATGAATCAATCTATATTTAATATTATTGCCTTTTCATTAAAACAAATTCAGGACAAGCACGACTGGTCTGCATTTGATGATCTTGTATTAAATTATCCCTCACACCCGGGTCAAAAAGAATGGCTAACTAAATCAATACATCGTGAAAACCTATTACACCCCGGTAACGGTTGGGGCAAGACTGATGTTATTGCCAAAAAGCATTTGCGTTATATATTACAACATTTTTTGGACGGAGAAAATTATAAAACATTAAATGTTGCTATTACACAAGAATTATCTGAATTAGTTTTAGAGCGTATAACTGCATTGATTAAACACAGCCCTTTGTTAGGTGATTGGTTTTGTAATTTAGATAAAGCTATTGTCAAACACCCCTATGCACAGATTAGATATAATAATGGTGCTAGCACAGAATTTAAAACAACAAAAAGAAAAGGTGAAAGTATTGAGGGTAAGGAATATGGATATATTTCTGCCGATGAAATTGCTTTAGAACGTCATTTAGATTTTATACGTGAAAAGATATTACTACCACGTACACGTAAGTGGCGAGATAGTCAATTAGATTTTTATGCAACACCTAAAGGACGTAATGCTTATTATCGTGTTAAAGAAGATATCGGCCGAAAGGGCGGTTATGTTCGTGGTGGTAGTAGCTATGAAAATCCTTTTATTGATCATAAATTATTTGATTACATGTGTTCTTCTTGGTCACAAAATAAAATTGATCAAGTTGTAATGGGTTTATTTATAGATACTGCTGAAATGATGTTTGCTTCACGTGTTGAAAAATTATTTGATAATGATTTAGTTCTGGATAATGGTATTGATACTGGCTCAAAATATATTGAGGGTTGGGACTTAGCACGTGGCCGACGTGGAAGTATATCTGACCAAACTGTTGGTTATCGTTTAAAGCAATTAGAAAAAATGAATTATGTTATTACTAAGCGTTGGGCCTTTCAATTACCATGGACAGAAAAAGGACGTGAAAATTTTAATGCTGAAAATCCTGAAAATAAAGCTGAGAGTTCTATTGAATCGGAAATTAGACAAGCCCACTATGAAAGTAAATCGACTGTAAATATTGATAGTACCGGTGTAGGCGATACACTTTGGGAAATGTGTATGGATATTGCAAATCCTATTGATTTTCGCGGTGGTAATAAAGACATACTGCTTGATCATTTACAAGCTGTCATTGATGTTGGTATGTTAAAATCCCCTTATATTGTTGAATTAGCCGATGAAATGACAACATATCAACGTGTTGATACTAATTTAGATACTGATAATATAATGGCTTTGGCTGTTGCATGTGCAAAAATACCAGTAATCAAGCGAAAATATGGTACAGTAGACGGATAATTAAAAAAATGCTATATTGTGAATAACTTATGCAGATACAAAATTTTTCAAAAAAAGACCGAAAACGTATTGCTCAAAAATATATAAAACGTGTTCGAAAAGATATTTCTTATCTTCTTAAACCTCGTCCCATTTTTTTACCCTTTAATGCTTGGATTTGGGTATTATCAAAATTATTATTTTTAGATAATAAATCATTAACAGATATATGTTTAATTTCTTCCTCAAAAACAAACAAGATCAAGAGCGACAAAACAGCTTAGATCAAGTTGGCAATAATGCTAAATCTAAAGTTGAAAATTTTATTAAATTTGCCGAGCCTATGAAAGATAGGCGTTCAAGTGATTTTAATACTTTAATGCGATTTGCATTAGAATCTGATCAATGGACAAATTCAGAATTGAATTTGAAAGATGATGAAAATGACCAGGCAATGGTTTTTAATTTTTCTCAGGAATATATTGAAAGATATATGGCCCGACTTTTTCCTCGTAATCCACATACCGGAGTTTTGGAAGTTGGCGTACAAGTACGTGAAACTGATAAAAAATTAATACAAAAATATGAAACTGAAATTATTGATATATATTATCAATATGATTTAGCAAATATTCTTTTAGAGCAAGGTATAAATTTTCTCTGCGGTGGTGCTAGTGTTTTTTATTATCCTCAAGATCCTGTTACAAAACGAGCTCAAATTATTTCTTTAGATCCTGCAAAATGTTATTTAGGTTGGAAAAATAATCGACTTGTACAATTTGCTTTTAAAGAATATCAAGGAAATTCAAATTATAAAATATATTATCATGATTTAGCCGAACATATAATAATCGATGAAGCAAATAATCAAATTTTAACATCTAAAAATGAATATGATTTTATACCTGCTTTTTGGATTCCGAATAATCCACGACCACACACACATGAGGGTATTTCAAAAATTCATTTGCTCAAAGAACTTGATAGATCATATAATCGAACTGCTTCAAATTTTGACAAAAGAATTGAAGAAAACACAGACCCGCATTTGGTTATTTTATCCGAGCAAGCAGATGCCACAAAAATTGAAAGAGGAAGAAAAAAGAAAACTCGACTAGGTGCTAACGATGATATGAAATATCTTGAATTGAAAGAGGGTAGTGAAATTATAAATTGGCTTGATTTAATCGAAAAACGAATTACAAATAAAACTGGTATTGTACATTCAGCCGGTAAATTACAATCAAATACCTCTGGCGAATCATTAAGTTTTCAATTTTCTGATATGATGGATTTAATCGGATTTATGCGAATAGGTTGGGATAAGGCTTTTAGACAAATGAATACAGCAATTTTGACTTATAAATATGGAATGAATAAATATAATACAGATCCAGTCTATCAGCCATTTTTAGTACAAGACAATTCAGACCGAATTAATCAATATGCAAAAATGATTGAAACAAATTTAATAAGTCATAAAGATGCAATCGATGAATTGCGAGGTGTTGAAAATGCAGAAGAAAAATTAAAAGAAATTTTGGAAGAAATGAAATTATTTAAACCAGAACAAAAAGAAGAACCATTAATAAATTAAATATTCAAAACAAATGGATAAAAAATTATTGGCCATGTTCAGAAACCTTTTAGGCCTGGACATTAAAGCTCTGCCAGATTCAATCAGTCTTGAAGATTTCAACAAACTGATTGAGGAATCTGCCGGAAAGCTATTTATTAAACCCGAAGATTTTAAAAATCTTCAAAAGACTGTTAGTCAAAAAGACCTTGACTTGAAAAAAGTACAGGAAGAATTTGATAGGTTAAAAAAAATCAAGGACGAAAAAAAATCGGAACTTGAAAATAAAATGACACAAATGTCTGAAACTATATCAAAACTTACTGAAACAATTCAGTCAATGAACTTAACTCAGGAGTCAGAAAGACTTGCTAAACAATATCCGGATATCTTGCCGGAATTATTAGTTGGTAAAACACAAGAACAGATCGAAGCGATCGTCGACAAACAACGTGCTGTTAATAAAAAACTTTACGGAGATAGTCAACACTTTGCCCCCGCAGATTATTCTGATGAGGGACAGGTGGACGAAGCAATCGATCAAGTCAAAACTGATCAAAATTTTAATGGTGAGCAATCAGCAGTTAAAATATTAAATCTTGAGCGTACAAAAGACAGTCTTTCTAAATAAAGACTTTTTATGCGTAGAAATTTAATCAGGACATTATCTTTGGCTGTTGCTTTCATAGCAACTAAAATATTTGACTTAGATATTGCTCCTCTTGCAAGTATCGCTTTTTTCATAGGTGATATTGACACAAATGATAGACGAGAACGAGAAGACCTATCTGGTGTAATTGATGTTTTAAAATTGAAAGACGATGATATGAAATATTTGTCTTTCGTTAATTTCCTGCCAACCATAGTTAAGGCCTTTGGCAAAAAAGTAACTGCACAAAAGCACGAATGGCTAGATGACGCCGCACGTGCAGAATATGTAACAATTGCGATCGGCTCTGTTGGTCTATCTTGGGCCACTGTCGATGATATTACAGATTTGCCAATGGTAACGGCCGAATGTAACAAATTGAGAGTTGGCGATGTACTACTACTTGATCAAGACGAAGTCGTTGTTGTAAAAGCAGTAAATACATCTACACAAACTATTGATTTGTATGCACGTGGCCATGGTTCTACAACCGCCGCAGTTTTGGCTCATGATTCCACTCATGTAGCCTATATAATCGGAAATGCACAAATTGAAAATGGCGATCCTTTATCCGCAAATCACACAACACAAACAGCCGGATATAATTATTGCCAAATTTTTGAAGATGTTGCACAAGTTTCCGGAACGATCAGACGTTCACAAATGGCTAATGGTGATGAATTAGATTATCAAGTTGTAAAAAAACTTAAAGAATTAATGAAGTCTTTAAATTATACTATTGTTGAGGGTATCAGAAATTTAGATACTACTAACAAAGTAGCAACAATGGGCGGACTTCGCGAATTAGGATCTAATACTTCAAATGTTAATGGTGCTTTAACAGTAGCAAATTTATATACCGCTGTTATTTCCCACGTTGACGCCGGTCTTTATCCTAGTGCCATTCATGGATCACCTACAACAATTGGCGATATTGAGCAATTATATCAAGGTGCAGTAAGAACAAAAGTATCCGATAAAAAAGGAGGTACTGAAATAAATACTGTTGTAATCCTTGGTTATGAAATTGAATTGCATGTTGATAAACATGTACGTTCTTCTGAAGCTCTAATTGTTGATTATAATAGGGTTGCTTATGGCCCATTAGACGGAGGTGTAAAAGGACAAAGTGGTGCATTTGCTTCTTATCCAATTTGGAATAAGAGAAATGGTAAACAATTAGGAACACAAGTATTGGGCGAATACACACTTCGCGTTTCAAATGGTGGAACTACAAGAATGTACGGAATTACTTAAAATTAATTAATCATATAATAACACTTTGTTATTAGCATGGGGATTAAATTAATTATAGGGTCTTTGGCACTCGCTTCTAGTGCGAGTGTCAGCCCTCTATAATAAATTAAAAAAAATATATGGATAGAAATGCCCCTTTTTTGGTATTGCCAGATTATAGAGAAAATTTAGTTTTAGATCTTATCCCTGGTATTCCCTCCGGTGATATAATTGCAGACAACTCACCATATGGAAATAATGCAACAAAATCAAATTCACCTTTACGCATATCAGGCCCTGGTGTCCCTGTTCTAGACTTTGCAGCACAAGGATTTTTAACAGTACCAAATGCAACTGAATTAAATATTGGTAGTGGCGATATGTCATATTGTTTTTGGACAAAATCAGAATCTTTTGATACTGAAGCAAAACTTTTTTCTAAAAACGTAAGGCCAATAATTGGTCCAACTTCTATTGTCGGTAAAAATCAATTTTATATGTATGCTTTTGACAATGATGAAGTAGACGAATTTGAATTATATCAAATTACAGCAAGTTCAATCACCGCAAATGAATGGCATTTTAATGTAATAGTTTTTGATAATAGTGAATTACCGGTAAAATTATATCAAGACGGAAATTTGATTTTTACAAAAAATAGATCTTCTGCTGATTTAACATATTCTATTGTTAGTGATATAATAATTGGAAGAAGCTTGAATACAAATCAATTTCAAGGACAAATCGCAATGGTTAGAATGTATAAATCTGTTTTAACACTTGGACAAATTAAAAAAATCTATCATTATACACGTAGAAATATTATGGGATTATCCCCTAAACCATAATTTAATTTAATAATATAAAACACATGGCAGTATTTAAAAATGAAGCCGAAGCAAAGGCTCAAAATGAAACAAACATCGAAACAAACGATGAAAAACCAAAAGAATTAAAACCTGTGGCTTTTGTCCGTAAGGATTTAAGGCCCGGAATGTATTCGACAACCATCGGATCAAAAAGAATTCAGATTCTCGATCGTCAAGTCTATAATGCAAAGACGAAAGAAGAAATTGATTTTTTCAAAAATGATCCTGAAATTGTAAAACATGTTCCCGATACAAAAATAAAAAAATAAAATAATTTATTTATACATTCCAGTCAAAAAAAATTGACTGGAATAATAAATAAATTATTAAAAAATTTTATGAAAAATTTAACCGAAATAACTGCAATAGTACGTGAATATTTAGATGATTCAACTGCTGTTGTTACTCAACCAATAATTGATTCAGTCAATTATTTATCTAATATTTTTTCAATCGATTCACTTGACGAAACACAATCAACTGTTGTTGACGAAACAACCCTAGATATACCTACCAATTCAATCGAAGTAAATATTGTTTTTATAAATGGCGAAGAAATAAGAAAATTAAAAAGTCTTGATGATTTGCAAACTGTTAAAGATCAATCACAACAACGCTGGTACGAATTTGGTGGTAAAATTCAATTTACACAAGCATTTACTGCAATAGCAACTACACAAATATTTTATAAAAAAGGATTTATTGAACCTACCGCTGCAGTAGATACTGATGTACCCGCAAAATTGCTTGAATTGGTTTATCTTGGTGCTCAATATAGATATTATAATAAATTAATATCACAAATAACATTGCAAAAAGATTTATTGCCGGACATTAAAGCAAGCGATTTAATCGATGTAAGAAATGATTTAAAAATAACATACGATAATCAAATTAAAACAATACAAATAAATACATAATTATGTCAACAAAATATGAAAAAATAATATTTTCAAATTTGGACGGAAAAAATAAGCAATTTTATTATGACGAAAATAATAAAAATAATTATTTAAATTCTTCTGGAATTCAAAATGATAAAGATACTAAAAAAATTCGTCTTGTAGATAATTTTTCTGTACAAAATTTAGATTCACCTAATAATCAAGAATTAGAAGTTAAATTAATCACAACATTTTCAAACACAAACGCACGTAGAAATGATAACTTTGTTATTAGTGAAGCAGACGGCGATGATATAAAACTTTATCGAAGATCTGATTTTGGTGCATATACTTTAAAATTTACTTTTCCTAGTGCCTATACTAATCCTAGATATGCACTTTCTTTTCGTAATAAATTAATTATTTTTACTTATAATTCTGGCGAATATATATCGTATTCAACAAATTCTTCTGATACCACTCCAACATTTACACATACTGCCTGGGCTTATGCAAAAGTAAAAGGCCATGCTGTTGGTGCTGACGGTTATTTATATATAATTGATTCAAATGGTATAATAGCACGAACACAAGACGGTATAACTTGGACCACCTATTATGATGGTGCAACTAAAAATGAACATATAAACTCTATTGAAACACTTGACGGATATTTATATGCTATTGTTTCAACTCGTGGATATGCTGAAAATCATTTTTGTAGAGTTTTAGCCGATGAATTACAATATTTAAAAAGATTTGATAATGATTTTAATTTAACTACTATTAAAAAATTTGGTGAAAGATTAATAATTGCTGATATAAAAAATGGAAAGATAGAACTTCATGAATTCAATAAAGGTGATATTAACAAAATTACTTATACAGATGATCTAACTTTTACACG
>Ga0100403_1003113_pt1 | contig 12567 bp, 15 predicted proteins | sample CryGeymet201501t_FD_83663 | JGI IMG/M metagenome (GOLD analysis project Ga0100403, IMG submission 83663) | Groundwater microbial communities from Crystal Geyser aquifers in Utah, USA - Crystal Geyser metaG 2015-01t | ecosystem: Environmental > Aquatic > Deep subsurface > Groundwater | place...
ACTTTTTGAGATTTAGATCTGATTTTGAGTATTTTGACCAAGGAAGCTCAATGACAGTTTCAAGATAGGTACGGATATAGGCGGACTCGGGAGACATGGGACCCATTTCATTAAGTCGATCAAGTTCTTTTTTAAGCTTTTTGACGACGTGTTTGGGAGCCTTAAGCTTTTTAATTTTGTTTTCTAGCTCTGAATTTTCGCCAGCTTCTTTTTTACCTAATTTTTTAAGTTCTTTATCGATCTGTCTTTTACGCTCTTCAAGAACGTTTCTTTTCATACTGACGTTAAACTTCTCTTGAGTTTTCTCTTCAATAGAGCGCTCTAACTGAGCAACGTTCATTTCGCGAAGGAGATATTCAGTAGCTTTGTCGAGACGTTGCGAGACGAGAAGGGTTTCAAGGAGGGCTTGTTTTTCGGGGATTTTAGCTTCGACAGAGAAAGAGACTTGGTCAGCTAGATCTGAGGAAGAGATGCCGGTACTTAGTTGCATCATGGCAGGAAGATCGAATTGTCTGCCGAGAGCAAAGGCTTTCTTAAGTTGAGTTAAAAGAGTTTCGGCTGATTTTTGGATATCGGTAACAGGTTCGGCAATGACAGGTAGATCGACAAACTCGACAGCAGCATAGGGCTGGGCCTGAACAAGTTTGGTGATGTTGACACGGGAAATACCTTTAACGATGGCGTGGAGGTTGCCATCTGTTTGAAGGATATGTTCAATCTTGGCTAAAACACCAACGGTGTATAAATCTTTGATAGTTGGTTTTTCAATACTGGGCTTTTTTTGGGTAGTAATGATGACAAGCTTATTGGTGTTGTCGTAAGCGTGAAGCATGGAGTTGGTTGACTCCTTGCGACCGAAGTAAAGGGAACTTTCGACTGAGGGAAAAAGGACGACGTTTCTTAAGGGAATGAGAGGAAGAATCTTTTTTTGTGGTTGAGAAGTGGAGGTGTTTTTGGTGTCGGTTTTATTAGTAGATTTTTGTTCCATATTAGAAGAAGAATTACTTATATTAGCAGTCTATCATTATGTTTGCTAAGTGTCAATTAGGCTTTTTGAAAGACAAGTTTGATTATGACATAAAACATAATTAATCAAAGAGGCAAATTACTGGTAAAATAAGGGGTAATGACAGAAAGAATAAAGAAAAAATTTGGTAGAGTAGTAATTTTGGGTAGACCTAACACAGGTAAATCAACTTTATTAAACGCCATCATGAATCAGAAGGTAGCCATTACCTCTCCCCTACCTCAGACGACTAGAAAGAATAGTAGGGTAGTTTATGGGGACGAGAGAGGGAAGATAATTTTTTCTGATACCCCAGGTATTATTGGTAAGGTAGACGACTTAGTAGGTAGAAAGATTAATCTTGAAGCACCAAAAGAAAGTAATAGAGCCCAGGTAATGGTGGTGTTAATGGATATTTCAAGAGAAAAGACAGAAGAAGAGAATAAGGTCATTTCGATTGTAAGAAAGTCGGGAGCAAAGAAGGTGTTGGTGTATAACAAGATAGATCAAGCTATCGGGAGTAAGGATCATTTGGCAGAGTACAACTATCTTGAAGAAGAGTTTGATAAGGTGATATCAATTTCGGCACTTAAGGGTAAATATGTGAAGGGGCTTTTAAGTATCATTTTTAAAATGTTACCAGAGGTTGACGATGAAGAGATCGAAAAGGATGCCGAGTTGATGGCTTTAGGGGGAGGAATAGTGATTGGGATGGGAAGTGAAGAATTTGTCTCAGAGATTATTAGGGAGAAGGCTTACTTGTTTTTGAGAAAGGAAGTCCCCTACTCTTTAACAGTAGAAGTGGATAGTATCAGAGATAAGGAAAAGATGATTGTGGTAAAGGCAAAGATATTAACTAATGCGGAAAGGTATAAGAAAATGATTATTGGTAAAAACGGAAAAAAGATTAAAGAGATCGGATTTAATGCAAGAAAGGAATTGGAACTGATGTCGGCGAGAAAGGTGTTTTTGGAATTGACAGTTGAGGTCGATAGACACTGGGCAGAAAGAGCCTTGGCAGCTTAAAAGATTTTATTAGATTCTGTTTAAATGGCAGAGAGGGATTTTTTGGGATAAAATAAATGAAGAAATTAGAAGTTAGATAGTAATTATGAAAAATAGTAAAAAGAAAAAGGCCTTGGATATTAAAAAGGTTATTGGTAAGGCAAAGAATGAAAAGGGAGAATTTCTAGAGTTTTTGAAAGAGTACAACATTATTCAGTTGACGATAGCGGTGGTGGTGGGTAGCGCAGTCAAGGAACTAGTAAGCTCTTTGGCAAATAATATCATCATGCCTTTTGTAGGGATTTTGACGCCAAGTGGGGCCTGGAGAGATATTAGTTTTATGATAATGGGAGCAGAGTTTAAGTTGGGACTTTTCCTGTCTAGTTTTCTTGACTTTATGATCGTGGCACTAGTAGTATTTGTAGTACTCAAAAAAATACTAAAGGTCGAGATTAAAAAATAATGTTGGAAATAAAATCTGTTTACAAAAAATTTGGTGAAACAGAGGCTTTAAAAGGAGTAAGTTTTCAGATTAAGAAGGGAGAAGTGGTGGGGCTTTTGGGTCCTAATGGAGCAGGCAAGACGACTTTGATGAGAATATTGGTTGGTTATTACGGGAAGTACAGTGGGAAGATAGTGTGGGAGGGGGAGGAAGTAGATGCTAAAGAAATTTCACACAGGGAAAGGGTTGGCTACTTGGCCGAGGGTAACTCCTTGGACGAACTTTTAACGGTAAAAGAGTATTTGAATTTTATAGGTGAGATTAAGGGTTTGTGGGGGAAGCAGCTGGAAGAAAGCAGGATAAGAGTGGTCAAGGAATGTGGTCTAACAGAATACACGGGAAAGAGAATCGAGAAACTGTCTAAGGGTTATAAACAAAGAGTGGGAATAGCGGCTGCCTTGATAGCCAAGAATGAACTACTGATTTTGGATGAACCAAGTTCGGGTCTAGATCCTAAGCAAATTATTGAAATTAGAAAATTGATTAAAAAGGTGGCCAAAGACAGGATGGTACTACTGTCAACGCACATACTTAGTGAAGCCAGAGAGGTCTGCGATAGGATAGTGATAATCAGCAGGGGGAAGGTAGTCTTTAATGAGAAAACGGGAAAGGTTAAAAATATTGAAAAAAAATTTGTGGAGTTAACAGAATGATGAGAAAGGTATTAGCAATCGCAAAAAGAGAGATAGCTTTTTATTTCTATGGTACAAGCGCCTGGATGTTTGCTGGGATTATGATTTTGTTAAGCAGTTGGCTTTATTTGGATTCATTGTTTATAGGTGGGCAAATAAATCTCTATTCTTTTTGGAGTATTTTAATTCTAATCTTTTCGGTTTTCATTCCAGCAATATCGATGAATTTGATTGCTGAAGAAAGAAGGAAGGGGGCTTGGGAAAACTTGGTTTCGGCACCGATAAGTGAAAGAGATTTGGTATTGGGAAAGTATTTAGGGGCACTTTCATATATTAGTTACTCTTTATTATTAACTTTACCCTTACTGCTGATTTTAAATAAATTGGGAGGTCTGGAATGGGGAATAGTAATAAGCTCTCTGTTGGGGATCTTTTTAATGGCAGCCAGTTATTTAGCATTAGGACTATTAGCATCGAGTATGACTAGGAGTGGGATAGTGGCTTTTTTAATAAGCATGAGTCTTCTTTTAGTTAATAATTTGTCAGGTGAAGCTTTCTTTTTAGGAAAGCTGCCCTTATGGGCCAAGAAAATCTTTTCTTTTATAAGTCTTTTTAAAAGATCTGAATCATTTTTTTTAGGGGTGATTGATATCAAGGACCTAATCTTTTTTGGATCATGGATAAGTGTTTTTCTAATCCTGTCGGTTATAGTTTTAAAGTCAAAGGATAGAGAATGAAAAAGTTGTGGCCTCTTTTGTCTTATCTAAATATTGTAATCGTAGTAGTTTTGCTCAATGTGTTAGCGTCTAGCCTAATAAGGGTGCGCTTTGATTTGACGAGTAATAAGGTTCACAGCTTGTCGGAAAGAACTCAAAGCTTGATATCGAACTTGGATGATATTGTGAGGGTAAAGGTTTATTTAAATGAGGAATTGCCTCCAGAGGTGGAGGGAATCGCGGCTAACCTAAAGATAGTTCTGGGAGAAATGGAAAGAATTAAGGGAGGAAACTTAATAGTCGAATATTATGACCCGGGCAAGGATGCAGAGGTAGAAGCAGAAGCAGAGAGATTGGGAATAGAGAAACTACAGTTTTCTACAAGTAAAAAAGATAAGTTTGAAATGCAAGAAGGATATTTTGGGTTATCAATAAATAAGGGAGATAAAAAGATAGTATTACCAGTAGCCGGTGATGTAGGGAACTTGGAATATCTGATAGTGTCGGCGATCAAGAAACTTGAAAAGGGAGAATTGGGAAGGTTAGGGATAGCTGAAGAAGTGTGGGATCTATCGAAGGTTAGTGAAATAGAATATTTGAGGGAGTACCTGGCTAATGAGTACGAGATAGTGCCAGTAAACTTAGATAAGGTAGATGAAGAAATCAAGGATATGGATGCACTTTTGATAGTAGGTAGAGTGAGAGAGGTGGATGTTAAAAAGATTGATGAAATTAGAAAATGGCAAGAAGAAGGTGGCTCTTTGGTGGCTTTTCTGGATAGATACAGAGTGAGTTCTCAATTGGAATCGAGGATGGTTGAGGAAAGAAATCTGTTTAGTTATTTAAATGAAAAGGGTTTTTCGATTAAAGATAATTTAGTAATCGATAAGAGTAGTGCAATTGCTAGTTTTGGTGGGGAGAATGGTAACTTTTTGACTCAGTATCCTTATTGGGTGCAGGTGCAGAAAGAGGGTATCAATAGAGAGGTTCCGGCAATGTCTGGGGTAGTGGAGGTAATGTTACCTTGGGTAAGCGAAATGGATTTGTCGATGGGGGCTGAGGCAATATTAAAAAGCAGTGGGGAATCAATGACCAAAAGTGGGGCAGGGATACTATCTCCAAGTAATCAGATTGTAATCCCAGAAGATAGTAAAAGAGAAATAGTTTTGGGTGGATTGAATAGAGAAAAGAGAACGGCGGTAATTGCCGACTCCGATTTTATTAAGGATCAATTTTTAAAAAGTAACTCAAGCAACTTGGTAATGGCGCTGAATCTGGTAGATTACTTCTCTGGAGATGAAGACCTGTTGGCAATTAGGTCGAAGAAAATTGAAGTTAAGGGAATTGGAGTACTGGAGGAGAGGGAGAAGACCTTATACAGGGTGTTAGCAATGCTGAGTCCTTTGGTAATGATAGGGCTGAGTATATTAATTGCTTATTTATTTAGAAGAAGAGCGAACAAGTAGAATGTCTAAAAAGAGCTGGTGGTGGTTGAGTTTGGGATTATTAGTAGTGGCCTTGGCAAGTGTAAATAAGATATGGGTGGGAGAAGAGAGAGAAATGAAAAAAGAAGCAGAGAGAGTTTTTAGCGAGAGCAAGACTCAGACAAATGATTCTTTTTGTATAAATGATTTTTGTATTAGGAAAGTCGATGAAGAGTGGTGGATAGAAAAAGAGGGAGAAGAAAGGATAGAGGCTGACAAGGAATTAACTGAAATTTATTTTGGGAAGATGAAAGAGATGAGTTATGATGAGGTGGTTTCGAGAAATATGGATAATTTTTCTGAGTTTGGAATCGGAGGAGATGAAGTAATTTTGGAGATGGCGGATAAGAAGATTGAATTGGGAGCAATAGCCAGTGATTACGAGGGAAGTTACTTTAGAGATGACAGAGGAGATAGGGTTTATAAGAGTAAAATTATTTTTGACAAAGGCTTAATGGCAGATAAAATGTACTGGGTAAAAAAGGCAGAAAAAGTGCTTGAATAAGTTAAAGCAATTTGACAAAAGTCCAAAAAAACACTATCCTTAAGTAATAAATATATTAAAAGTTTACAAATAAAAAAATAAAGATATGAGTAAAAAAACAGGAAAATTTGTATTAGCAGGATTACTTGGTGCTGTAGCTGGAGCAGTGGGAGGACTTTTATTAGCTCCACAATCTGGTAAGAAAACCAGAGAAGATATTGTCAAGCTAGCCAAAGATATTGAGAAGAAAGTTAAGACAGAGACCAAGGAAAAAAGTGCTATGGTTAAAGAAGTCTTTGGAAATGCAAGCAAAGAAGCAGTGGCTAAATTTGAAGAAATTAAGTCAGTAGTGATTGAAAAAGTAGCGGCAGTGAAAACAGCAGGTAATGAAATCGATAAAGAAAAGTATGGAATGATTGTTGATGAAGTATTAGCTGAATTTAAGTCTGATCTTGAAGCCAGCAAGGGTGGAGTCAGTAAAATGGCTAAACAACTTAAGAAAGATTGGCAAAAAATGAAGAAGGCAATCGCTTAAGCTGAAAAGTAATTGAAGAAATACCCCCGCCTAGAAGCGGGGGTTTTATTTTTGAAAAGTTTATTATTTTGTATCAGGGCTATTTAGCTTGTCCATTGATTGAGAAATAAGGTCGGAAAGTTTTTTGATGGAGTTATCGTCAAGAATAGAGACGGCCAATTTTGGCTTTATACTGGTCTTAAGCTTTTTAAGTTCTTTTTCATCTAAGAGATCAGACTTGGTAAGGATGACAATTTCGGGTTTATTTAAAAGCTTGCTGGAATAGCTTTCAAGTTCTTTTCTGACAACTTGATAGTCTTTTTGAGGATCGTGACTGTCGGCGGCAATACAGTGAAGTAACAACTGGGTACGCTCGATGTGTTTTAAGAACTTATAACCAAGACCTTTACCCTCTGAAGCACCTTCAATAAGACCGGGGATATCGGCGATGATATGACCAGCTTTGGTGACACCTAGATTAGGCTCTAGAGTGGTGAATTCATAGTTAGCAACCTTAGCGTTAGCATTTGAGATTTCATTTAAAAGAGAGCTTTTACCGGCGTTGGGGAGACCAATAAGACCGACGTTGGCAATTAGTTTTAACTGTAGATGAAGTCTTTTGGGAGTGGTTTTAAAACCGGGCTCAAATTCTTGAGGGGTTTGGTTAGTGGAGGATCTATAAGAATAGTTGCCACGACCACCGCGACCACCCTTGGCCATGATTTCTTTCTGACCAACTTTGGTGAATTCGATTTGAGTACCGTTATCGTAGGAAGCAATGGTACCAACAGGAACCTTAACAATAAGGTCTCTACCGTTATGACCGGTTGATTGATTTTTACCGCCAGGTTCTCCAGGTTGAGCTTCAAACTTTTTTTGGAATCTGAACTGAGAAAAAAGAGAAATGTCTGACTCGGCTTGAAAATAGATTGAACCACCATCACCACCGTCGCCACCATCTGGACCACCCTTGGGTCGCCAACGGTCTCGGTAGAAGTGAACGTTGCCCTTACCTCCGGAGCCGGCTTTAATAGAAATATCAATATCGTCGATTAGCATAAGATGATTTTACCACAAATATAGGATTATTTTTCAACTATTAGTTGACCACAAGCAGAGGCTATTTCTTGACCAAAAGATTGTCTAACAGAAAAGGGGACATGGGCATTTTCTAAGAGTCTGGATATTTGAGCTAAGTTTTTACTGGGTGGTAGTCCCCCATCAACGTGATTAAGAGGAATGAGGTTGAGATAGAAGAGGTCGTGCTTTTTAATAAAGGTAATAAGTTTTTCAATAGCCTTGGGAGTGTCATTAACTTTGTCGATAAGGATGTACTCAAAAAAGAGTTGTCTTCTGGTCTTGTTGACATAGTAGAGAGAGACATCTAGAAGCTCTTGAAGTGAATATTTCTTGGCGATGGGCATGATGGACTGACGGGTGGCTTGGTCGGCAGAGTGAAGGGAGATGGCTAGGTTGATTTGCTGGTTATAATCGGCGAAGTCTTTAATCCTTTCGACAATACCAGCAGTAGAGATAGAGATCTTTCTGGCACCAATATTTAAATTGTCTTTAGAGTTAATAAGATCTAGGGCCAAGAGAAGATTGTCCCAATTTAGGAAGGGTTCTCCCATACCCATAAAGACGATACGGCCAATATAGCGCGGATAAAGAAGATGGTTCCAATAGAGAATTTGGTCTAAGATTTCTTCTGGTTCGAGGTTTCTTTTAAAACCCATCTTACCAGTAGCACAGAATTTACAACCAAGAGTACAACCGACCTGAGAAGAGACACAGACGGTAATCCAATCACCATAGTCCATAAGAACAGTCTCAATAAAGGAGCCGTCTTCTAACTTAAGTCTGGCTTTCTGAGTCTTGGGAGATCTTAAGAGCTTGTCTTCAGTAAGAGAATAAAGCTTAAATTTTTCTTCAAGGTGGGCCCGGAAATCTTTTGGGAGATCAGTCATCTCAAAAAAAGATGAATAGCGGGCAGAAAGATAATTCTTCTTGATCTGACGAAAACGATAATCAGGAAGAGAAAGTGATTTAAGATGGTCGGAAAGGACGGAAAGTTTCATAGTCAATTCTGAAACAAGGATAATAGTCTCAGTATTGACTATTTTACCGCTTTATTGGTTAATAGCATCAAGATAATCTTGTTTTTGTCTGAAACCAACCATGCTTTGCTTGACTTTACCTTTGTCAAAAAGAATGACAGTAGGAATAGCAGAGATACCGAATTGAGAAGCAATTTGAGGTTCTTCGTCGACATTTAATTTAACGACTTTAACTTTATCTTTGTTCTCTTCACCGATTTCTTCGATGATAGGTCCAAGCATTTGACAAGGTCCACACCAGGGTGCCCAAAAGTCGACTAAGACTTGACCATCATTTTCTAATACTTCAGACTGAAAGTTTTGAGTTGTAACTGAGTTTGCCATTTTATATACCTCTTTTTTTAATTAATGTTTAATACTTTTGTTTCTTATTTAAGATAACATATGAATTGTACTACACGTGTAGTTGTTTGCCAAGACTATGATTTTTTCTTGACTAGTTTGGCAGAGTGAACGATGTCCATGAGGACACCATCAGGTCTTTCAATTTGCCTGGATCCAGAGAGGGAGATGTACTGAGTTAGGTAGTCTGACATGGCAGTTTTTACTTCCCTGAGTTCTGATGAAATTTCTTTGAGTTTATCGACAAGGACCTGGGCTTCGGATCTTTTGAGAACTTTTTGTTTGGCAAGGGTCTTTATTTTGGCAAGTTTGTCGGCTTCTTTAGCAGCATCAAGATATTCTTGATCATTGTCGAGGAAAGTTTGAAGCATTTCTTTCTGTTCTCGAGAATCTTTTTGAAGCTCATCGAGCTTAATGGTGTAAGAGTTAATTAAGCTTTCTACGGAGAGAAGATTAACAGCTTGGTTTTGGTTTTCGTTTTGGTTTGTATCGCTCATCCTTTAAAGATTAGCAAGATAGGTAGTCCTCTTCAAGGTCTAAAAGTTGTTGGATAGTAGAAAGCCTGACTATTTGTGAGCGAAGTTGTTTGGCTCGGGGGTGACCGGTGGTGTAAAGAAGGAAGTGTTTTCTGAGAGGATCGAAGCGTCGATGAGGAAAGATTTCGGAAAAGAGTTGAGCATGGTAAAGCATGGTGGAAAATTTCTTTTCGAGGGAGGGAGTTTGGTCTGTGAAAACCCAGGGATTGCCCATAGAGGCCCTACCGATAAGGATACCTTTGACAGGGTATTTCTCAAAGTAAAGTTTGGCTTTTTGAAGGGAGTCAATGTCGCCGTTGGCGAGGAAGGGGGTATTTGATTCTTTGGCAAAGTTGGCGGCTTTTTCTAGTTCCTGCCAGTCAGCGAGACCGGAGTAACCTTGTTTGAGGGTGCGACCATGCAGAGAGAGGAAGTCAAGATTGTGAGAAAGGAGGTGGGGGATCCAAGAATCGATGACAGACTCAGTAATTCCAAGCCTGGTTTTAACAGAAAGAGTGGGATCGATGTTGGTAGTGGGAGTGTAATCTGAAAAGGAGAGATTTCTTTTAATGATGTCGAGAGAGGCTTTTTTAAGACCGATATCATTTATAGTAACTTGACCGGAAAGGTAGTCCTTAATCCCCTGTCGGGCTGATTCAATAAGTTCGGAGGCAAGTTGGGGTTTGCCAATAAGGGCAGCTCCAGAACCATGCTGAGTGACAGTCTTGGCGGGACAACCCATGTTGATATCGAAACCGTCGAAACCAAGATGGCAAACAATTATGGCTGACTTATAGAAGGCTTCTGGCTCTTTACCAAAGAGCTGGGCAACAATGGGTCTCTCATTGCTTTTATAAAGAAGTTGATCGTAAAGTTTGACACCACCGCGAGAGATACCTTCGGCGGAAACAAATTCAGTAAAGAGGAGGTCAGGTTTTTGAATAGAAACTTGGACCTGGCGGTAGACGACATCAGTAATACCGTCCATGGGTGATAGAGCGAGGATCTTTTTATCTGATTTGAGAAGGTCTTTTAAGGTCATGACTTTTTCTTCTTGGTCTTTTTGGCAAACTTCTTACCTTGTTTGGAACCGAAATAACGCTGTTTGAAAACAGACTCTCTAACATGGCCTTTCTTGCCAGCATACTTTGACTTGTATCTTGGATGCTCAAAACCTTTACCGGTAGCAGGAGGGAGAAAGGAGGAAGGTTCTCGGTCTTCGGGTCTGGATTGAGATTCTTGATTTTTAACGAGTCGAGAGGTGTTTTTCTTGTGAGAGAGGGGTCTTGATTCTGATTGTTCTTGGGATCTAAGGACTCTGTTTTCTTGTCTTTGAGATTTTTGAAAGTGTCTTTCTCTGGCCATTTCTCGATTAAGACGACCTTCTTGGGTATCGAGGGGGTCGGGCTTAGCAAAGTCGACGATGATAGTTCTGGTCTGAAGAGCATAACCGTGTAGTTCTCTTTGGGCTCTAATGGCTGATTCTAAGTCTTCAAACTCGACATAGCCTAAACCTCGGCTCTTGCCCCATTTATCGTAGATGATTTTTGAGGAAACAATGTTGCCAAAGGGCGTAAAAAGAGAAAGGAACTGAGAGTCAGTGAAGGAGTAAGGTAGAGAACCAACGAAGAGTCTCTTTTGGGGACTATTGGATGGCATAGAATTCAGGCTGGCCTTCTAAATTAGTGAAACGGAAGGCGAGAACTGGGGAAAGATCTTGGGGAATCTCAAAAACTAGAGCAGTGTTTACCCATTGATCATGATCGAGGGTGATTTTACTAAGCTCGAAAAGATTATTAGCTTTGGTATAGACATCAGAGTAGTAGGTCTCTTCAACATAGGATCGGTTATTTTTTTGGTCAATAAGAACAAATTGGGGAGAAGGATTGTCGCCAATTTGATTGAAGGTTGAAGGTTCGCCTTTATTAGTGGTGTCTCCTCTAACAGAGATTTCGACGAGGACAAGCTTATTACCCTCAGAAGCAGTTCTTTCATCGACAGAGTCAACTTCTTTTAAGGATCTGGCTTTAAATTGAGCATTACCCTGGCCAGCTGGATTTTTAGTTAAATATTGAACTTTAAATTCTTGGTTAAGTTTATAGTTTTGGGTAATGTCGATTTTGGCATTAGCAAGAGAATCGGAGTAGACATTAACTTCTTCAAGGATCTCTTCTTCATTACTAAAGCCGACTTCACCATCGTCTGAAAAGTCAGTGGACTTATTACAGGCAGAGAGAACAAAGGAAGAAATGAGAATTAGGCTGAGATAAGAGAGAAGTTTTAATTTCATAAGAGTATTATAATAGAGAAATGTTGAAATATAAAAAGCTAGTTTTAGGGGAACTTGAGAGCAACTGTTATTTAGTATGGGATGAGGAGAGTAAAGAGGGGGTAATAATAGACCCAGGAGACGAAGGAGATTTTATTGTTGAGGAAGTAAGAGCATTGGGAATAATACCGATATTCATACTAGCAACACATGGTCATTTTGATCATGTACTAGGGGCCTTGGATGTAAAACTAAGTTTTGGAATAGACTTTGCTTGTAGCTCTAAGGACAAATTTCTTTTAGATAGACAAGAGCAGACAGTGAAGCATTTTTTAAAGAAGGATCTAAGGATTCCAAATATTAAAGAGATAGATAGGGATCTGGATAGTCAAGATTTCTTTTATTTGGGAGAAGAGAAGGTAGAAATTATTAAGACTCCTGGACATACACCAGGAGGAGTTAGTTTTTATTCAAAAGAAGCAGGTTTACTGTTTACAGGAGATACTATCTTTGCTCACAGCAGAGGAAGAACGGATTTGAGCTACTCCTCTACTAAAAAGATTTATGAGAGCATTAAAAAACTAATGGAATTACCAGGAGAGACGATAATATTGCCAGGTCATGGAGAAGAGACGAGTGTGGGGACTGAAAGAGATATGTATAAGTTTTAGGTAGAGAAAGAAGGGATTTTGGGGTAAAATAGAGAGACTTTTTAAAAAATATCCTGTCGTCTAATGGTAGGACATCTGACTCTGAATCAGATAATCGTGGTTCGAATCCATGCAGGATAACAAGTGGAATGACAGCATAATATTACCGTAGAACAGGTAATAAAAAGTTTGAATATTGCTTGAGTGTGAAAAATAGAGGTAAAGTATAATAGGTATGACAAAAGAATCTTCAGTTCTAATCACAATGTAATACCGCAGCCATAATCAGATATAATTAATGAATGACAGAAACACAAACAGGAGCTGAAAA
>Ga0100403_1003117_pt1 | contig 12562 bp, 14 predicted proteins | sample CryGeymet201501t_FD_83663 | JGI IMG/M metagenome (GOLD analysis project Ga0100403, IMG submission 83663) | Groundwater microbial communities from Crystal Geyser aquifers in Utah, USA - Crystal Geyser metaG 2015-01t | ecosystem: Environmental > Aquatic > Deep subsurface > Groundwater | place...
TTGGAATTAGAATCAACTCCGGTATTTTTACACAGTTATTCATGGAAAAAAGATGATGATTCTCCCACCAAACTCGGTCTTATCTTTTTAATAGATCTTAAAGGCAAAGTCGATGATTACCATGTCAAACTTTGTGATGAACTGGAAAAATACGGTTGGTACAGTCAGGAAGATGCTAGAGCACTAAAAACAATTGGTCCCGATAGTCCAACCGGTACTTTGGGGCAACTAAACCAAATTAGCAAAGTGTTATATTGATTCTATAAACTACATTTCATATGTCATTTCAAAAAGTGTCATTATCCTGAACCGAGCGCGTAAATGCTAATAAATAAATACCAGTGATCTTAAACTAGTTTATTTAACTGAAAAAGCAGTTTTTTCTTCATTTGTTTTAGTTTGCGGTCAGATGGCTTATATTTTTCATGACATCTTTCTGAATAATCAATAGCCCAAATTGCTGTTTCTGGTTTTGGATCATTTCTATATCTAGGAATTAAATGCCAATGAATATGGGAATCAGAATTTCCAAGTAATTCATAATTTAATTTCTTTGGATGGAAAGCATTTATTACCGCCTCAGCGACTATTGCCATCTCTTCTAAAAACAAACTTCTCTCAGTATCTTTAAGTTTATGCAATTCATTAGTGTGAGTTTTAGACAAAAAAATTGTATATCCTTCAAAATATTGAAAATCACACAAAACAACATAACCAGATTCCATTTCTTTAACAAAATATTTATTCTTACAATCGTTAATTAATCGTATCCTATCGCAAACGAAACATTTATTACGTGATACAACTCTCATTACTGGTCAGATAATAACACAAAATTCAAAAAAAATACGAAAAAAATCCTGATGATTTGTATTAAGATTTAAAAAAATATATCCTGAAGATATCTGTTTTACTATTTATAACGTATCAAAAAATGCCACTATCCCGAATCGGGTTAAATCATTTTCTCGATAAATAGATTTATTTGGTCTATCATTTATTTGTGAAGTTTAAGCATAATTGGTTAAAAGGTATCCAAATTAGCAAGGTCATTCAATTTTTAACCTATTCTGATATCTTAATGATGTCTGGTTGGGGACTAATCTCTCCCATTATGGCGGTATATTTTACCGATAAGATAATTGGTGGCAGTATTGCTGTCGCCGGTTTAGCCTCAACTATCTATTTTCTTGTCAAAAGTATTGTTCAAATTCCCGTTGCCCGATGGATCGATAAGCGACATGGAGAAATGGATGATTACCACGTCATGATTATTGGCAGTGTTTTAATTACCCTTGCCGCATTTTCCTATGCTTGGGTAAATTATCCATGGCAACTATATCTTGTTCAGGTTGTTTACGGCCTAGGTGGCGCTTTTAGTTTTCCTTCCTGGTTGGCCATTTTTACTCGACATGTTGACAAAAGACAAGAAGGTCTAGAGTGGAGTTTGTATTACACTGCCACCGACCTTGGCGCTGCTCTTGCGGCTGGGCTAGGTGGATTATTGGCCCAAAAGTTGGGCTTTACTACCTTATTTTTCCTTGTCGGAATTATGAGCGGTATTGGAACAATATTTTTGGTCGGAATTGTCAGTAGCCTAAAGAAAAAATAGTCGACACTATATCAAAGAAACTATTCCATAGATTTAGGGTAAAATACATGTATACATGATCAAAAAACAACAATTTCTCGAGGCCTTAAAAGTAATCAAGTCATCTCACAATTTTCTCCTCCACCTTCACCCCGGTCCCGACGCCGACTCGGTTGGCTCTGCCCTAGCTCTTTTTCATTATCTAGACTCAATCAATAAGTCCGTTACTCTTATATCTGGAGATTCTCCCTTTCCCTACAACCTTAGTTTTATTCCCGGCAGTGAAAAAATCACCAAAGCCAACATCTCTGATATCAATCTAAACGATTTTGATTGTTTTATTGTTGCTGATAGTGGTGATATCTCTCAGATTAGCAAAAACACTACAGTTGTCTTCCCTAAAAATCAAAATGTAATTGTTTTCGACCATCACACCTCCAACAAAGGTTACGGGAAAATTAATCTTATTGATTATGATTCTCCTGCTACTTGTCAAATTATTTACCAATTTTTCGAAGCCAATAAAATAAAGATCAATTCAGAAATTGCTGCTTGTCTTATTGCCGGCATTTACACCGATAGTGGTGGTTTCAAATATGATCACACCAGCCCTGAAACATTTTTAATTGCCTCAAAACTGACCAAGTTATATCCAAATTTCTCAAGCTTAATTTTTGAAATTGAAAACAACGATTCTCCATCAAACTTAAAAATGATTGGTCAATTGCTAAAAGATATCGACGTCACCAACCACCTTGCCATTGCCTCTGTTAGCAACAAGGATTTAAGAAAACTAAAACTCGACAATGATGTTTCCGTCAACGGTCAAATCGCCAACATGCTCAAGAGTGTTGTTGGCTGGGATATCGGAATTTCTTTGACCGAAGTTGAATATCATAAAGTTTTCGCTTCCTTTCGGACTCGAGATTCGCAGAAATATGATTTAGGTGCTATCGCCAAAGAAACTGGTTTTGGGGGTGGTCATCGTGCCGCTGCCGGTGCCTCCTTTCCTTACTCAATTATTAAAACCAAAAATTTAATCAGGCAAGTTATCGCAAAACTCTACCCAGAGGTACTATAATATTGATATGAAAGAATGTGTTTTTTGCAAAATTGCCCAAGGCAATATTCCCTGCCACAAAGTCCTTGAAAATAACGATTTTTTGGCCTTTCTTGACAACCGCCCTTTCACCGAGGGGCATCTCTTAGTCATTCCCAGAACTCACTATCGTTGGGTTTACGATGTCCCTAACTTTGGGGAATATTGGGACTTTGCCCGTCAGGCCGCTTCCAAAATACAGTCTTCTTTAAATCCAGAATATATTACTTTTTTGACTATGGGAAACGAAGTTCCTCACGCTCACATTCACATCATCCCTCGCCACACTGACGATCAATTAACCGGTATTTTCAAAGAAGAATTCAGAAAGAATCCTGACAATACTGAGTTTGATCAAATCTTGGTAAAAATTAAATCAGCAACGAACAAAAAATAGTCTTATTTTCCCTTTCTCTCTGCCCTAACTCTGTCTACCTTTGTCAAATGTCTTTTTCTTAGTCGAATTGACTTGGGGGTAATGTCAATCAATTCATCATTTTCAATAAAGTCCAAGGCTTCTTCAATGCTATATTTTGTTGCCGGGGCCAATACAATTGCGTCGTCGTTCCCCGATGAGCGCATATTTGTCAATTGTTTACCTTTACAGATATTTATTTCAAGGTCGCCGATTACTGGCCTAAAGCCAACTATTTCACCTTCATAAACAGCCTCAGTTGGGTCAACAAAGGTAATACCTCTTTTTTGGGCCAAATCAATTCCAAATGACAACGCTTTTCCACTTTGTGAGGCAATCAAGACACCGTTTCTTGTTTTATAGTTTTCTTCTTCTTTGGCTTCAAAATCTAAAAACAAAAAGCTTATTGAAACCTGTCCCTTTGTTTCAGTCATCAGTGAGCTTCTCAAACCCAAGGCGTTTCTCTCAGAAATCTTGTAAATCATTTTTACTCCATTTTTGTCGTCAGTGCTCATGTCCAGCATTCTGGCCTTTCTTTTTCCAAGTTCAGAAGTGATTGTTCCTACGTAATCTTCCGGAGTCAATATTGTTAGTTCAGAAAAGGGTTCACACCATTTGCCATCAATTTGTTTCAAAATTACCTCCGGTTTTCCTACTTCCATGGCATAACCTTCACGACGTAGTTTTTCTACCAAGACGGCTAGATGAAGTTCTCCTCTACCTGACACGATCATTCGGATACTGTCGGTTGGATCATCCTCAACCTTAAGACCCAAATTTGTTTCTGCTTCTTCCAATAATCTTTCTTTAAGTTCTCGGCTAGTTACAAATCTAGACTCTTCTTTGGCAAAGACTGATGTATTTGGTCCAAAACTTGCCTTAAGTGTTGGCTCGGTAACCTCGATTGTTGGTAGAGCAACCTGAAAATTAATGTCGGTAATTGTTTGACCAATTTCAATTTGTGATACGCCTGCCAAATAAACAATCTCTCCACTTCTTGCTTCTTCTGCTTCAACTTTATTTATTCCTTCGTTAACGTACATTCTTTCAATTTTAAAGTTGCCCAAAGACTTTTGGTCAGGATTAATCAGTGAAACAAAACTACCTTTTTTTATCTTTCCCTGGTTAATTCGACCAACTGCCAATCTTCCCAAATATTCATTTTTTTCAAAAGCTGAAACCAGCATTTGAAAAGGCGCCTCGTCATCTTTTCTTGCCGAGGGGATATAATTCAAAATTGTTTCAAATAGGGGAGATGTGTCACCCTTTGCTTCCAAATCATCAGGCATTTCCAAAAAAGTCTTTCCTTCGCGCCCAACCGCATAAATTACTGGAAAGTCAAGCAAATCTTCGCTTGAAGCTAAAGTTAAAAACAAGTTTTCTGTGTCTGTTACCACCTCTTTTACTCTCTGATCCTTTCTGTCAATCTTATTTATCACCAAAATTACCTTAAGACCAAAATCAAGGGCTTTCTTCAAAACAAATTTTGTTTGTGACAATGGCCCTTCAGCCGCATCAACAATCAAAAGTACCCCATCAGCCATATTCAAGACTCTTTCCACCTCTCCTCCAAAATCAGCGTGTCCCGGAGTATCGATAATGTTAATTTTAATATCTTTATAAAAAACCGAGGTATTTTTTGACAAAATAGTAATTCCCTTTTCCCTTTCCAAATCGTTGCTATCCATAATTCTTTCCATACTCATCTCATCTTGATTTTCACGGAAAGAATGGGTTTGTTTTAACAGTGCGTCGACCAATGTCGTCTTGCCATGGTCAACATGGGCAATCACCGCAACGTTCCTAATATCAGTCGAAATTTGCATCCGTCGATTTTACCATTAAAATACTATATATAGTTAAACTAAATAAGATTCTACTACTAATAATATTTCTGGCAACTTCGGTATTTATTTATCGAAGCTATCTTAAACCATCCCCTCAAGTTGCCAACCTAGCTTACGTTGAGGAAATTATTGCAAGCCCCACTGAGATCCCCAGCCCCTCTCTCCCCAGCCGTCATGTTATAAAAACTCCATTTATTCCCCAAGCTCCCGAGAAAAATTGGGATCAACCCTGGCAAGATGCCTGTGAAGAAGCGGCTCTGCTGACTGTTCATTATTACTACCAAGACATAAACCCCAGCACCGACGAGATGGTAAAAGATTTAAACACCCTCTTTGATTATGAAAAAAAACAATCTTGGACTCACGATGTAAATTTGTCACAAATGGCCGATATGTCGAATACTTTGTGGAACTATCAGACAAAAATTATTGACAATCCTACCCTAAACCAGCTCAAGGAATATCTCTCTCAAAATATTCCAATTATTGTCCCCGCCAATGGCAAGACCCTGTATCAAGAGAACAAGCACTTTAAAAGCGGTGGTCCGTGGTATCACAACCTTATAATTTTGGGTTATGACGACGATAAAAGGATATTTATCGTCCATGATGTGGGTACTCAATTTGGCCCGTATTTCCAATATTCCTATACCTTGCTATTAAAAAGTATTCACGATTTTCCCCCTACCAGACACAAGGAAGATATTGATCAAGGTCTCTCTCGAGTTTTAATTTTGCTAAAATAAAACATGAAAAATTTATTTATACTATTATTTTCAGTCGTCTTTCTTTCTTCTTGTTCACTTAAAAATTCTTCCAATTTAACCCCCACCTCTATGCCTCTCCCTCCACAAGACCAAACATCACCTTCACCCGCCCCTGACGCCAATACAAGTCCTATCGTTGGCCTAAAGACAAAAAATGGCCAAATTGTCATCAAGCTTTATCAACAGGAAACCCCAAACACAGTTGCCAACTTTTTAAAAAAAGTTGATAGTGGTTTTTACAATGGTTTAACCTTCCACCGAGTTATCGCCGACTTTATGGCCCAGGGTGGCGACCCAACCGGTACTGGAAGCGGTGGTGGCAAACAAAAATCGGAGCTCAACCAAATTCCCTTCAAACGGGGTAGTCTTGGTTTGGCCCGAACTCCAGAGACCAAGGAAATTAGTAATGATTCCCAATTTTTTATCTGTTTTACTGATGTTGGCTGTCAACACCTAACCGGAGATTATGTTAATTTTGGCGAGGTTCTTTCTGGTTTTGATATTCTTGATCAAATCCAGGGTGGCGATAAAATTATCGAAATTACCCAAAACACCAAATGAAAAAATTTCTTCCCATCATCGCTATAGTTGCGCTATTTGTGGGCTATTTCTTGTTTAATTCAACAAACAATACCCCCACCGTTGTTGATTCTGAGGCCCAATTAATTCTATTTTGGGGGACTGGCTGTCCTCACTGCGAAACAGTTAAGGAATACATCAAGGACAATAATCTCGAAAGCAAAATCAAGGTTAGCTACAAAGAAGTCTATTACGATAACTCCAACAAGCAATTACTTGAAGAAACCGTCAAAAAGTGTCCCGAAATCGATTCCAGTCGTGGTATTGGTGTTCCCCTGGCCTTTGACACTGAAGGCAACAAATGTCTTTATGGTGACACCCCTATCATCGAATGGTTAAGCACCAAATGATACAATAAAATTGTGTCCAAGAAGCTAAAGAAACTAAAGAAAAAAGAGTTCCACTTTAATCTCAATGTTTTGTTTCGTTGGGCTGTGTTTGCCCTAATTATTTACATTTCAATTCAACTTCTCTCGGGAAATAAAAGTTCTATAGACACCCAAATTAGCCCCAATTTAAAAGTTCTAGGTATCGACCATCAACCTGTTATAATCAAAGCCACTGAAATTTTTAATGACTACAAAAATCAGTTTACTCAATATCTTGATAATCAGGTCAACGATTTGAAAAAACAAATAGTCACCAAGGTGTACGAAGAAGTTATCAAAAGCATCGACAGCTCTCATCAATGAACCTAGAAGAATTAAAAACCAAACTCGAGTCTATAAAGAAAAAACTAGACTATTCGCAACTAATTCTGCGTCGCGATGAACTAAAAACTCTCTCACAAGATTCTAGTCTATGGGGCGATCCACAAAAAGCCTCCCAGATTATGCAAGAGCTCTCTGACCTTGAAAAAACTCTTGCCGACATTCAAGATATTGAAAAAGATATCAGCGAAATATCAGAATATTCGGAGATGTTGCTTCAAGAACCCGATCCTTCGCTTTCTCAAGAACTTGACCTACGAACAAAAAAAGTCGAATCTACTATTAGTAAACTAGAGCAAAAAACATATTTATCTGGAAGGTATGATAAAAATTACGCCATATTTTCCATTCATTCCGGCCAAGGTGGCACCGAAGCTATGGATTGGGCTTCAATTCTTCAGAGAATGTATATGCGCTATTTCGACCGACAAGGCTGGAAATATGAATTACTAGATATTACTTCTGGAGATGAAGCAGGGATTAAATCTGTTTATTTTAAAATTAACCAGTCCTATGCCTACGGATACCTTCGTCGTGAGGATGGAGTTCATCGACTTGTTCGCCTGTCTCCTTTTAACGCCGATCAGCTTCGTCAAACATCTTTCGCCAAGGTAGAAGTCACTCCAGTTATAAAAGATGCCGAGGAAATTAATATTCGCCCCGAAGATATTGAATTTGCTGCCTATCGAGCCGGTGGTCATGGTGGCCAAAATGTCAACAAGGTTTCGACTGCTGTTAGGATTGTTCACAAACCTACTGGTATTGCTGTTTCTTGTCAAAGCCAGCGTTCCCAAGAACAAAACCGAATCATCGCCATGGAAATGCTTACCTCAAAATTATGGACAATTAAACAATCGGAGCTGTCCCAAGAAAAAAAAGATATCAAGGGTGATAATATTATTGCTGGTTGGGGACACCAAATTCGTTCCTACGTTCTTCATCCTTACAAAATGGTAAAAGACCTTAGAACTCGCCATGAAACATCCGACACCACTGGTGTTCTCGATGGAGATCTCGATGCCTTTATCGAGGCAGAGTTAAAGTTATGAAAAAATATTTAATTATTCTCTCTACTATTTTCCTGCTTTTAATCTCTGCAATAATTATATTTTTAACCTATATTTCCAAGAAAACTTCTCGACCTCTCTTATATTTTCCAAAAATATTTGTCCAAAATATTTTAACTAAGTCTGCTCCCGACAAATTAAATCTGGTAGTTTTGGGGGTTGACCGCCGTGATGATTGGCTCGAAAAGACCGAGACCACCGACACGGTAATATTTTCTCAGATAAATTTTATTCAAAACAAAGCTCATCTTTTTTCTTTTCCTCGTGATTTATGGAATTACTATACCCTCAGCAAAATTAATCAGGTCTATCCTGTCTCGCTTTCAAAACCAAGTAACCAAGAAAAATTTAGTTATATTACGAAGAATTTTGCCTCAATTTCCGGGCAACCAATCGATAGGGCATTAGTTCTTTCGACCGATGACTTAAAAACCCTTGCCGATATTTTTGGCGGTGTCGATGTCTATTTAGAAAAAGGATTTATCGATGAAAAATATCCCAACGAGGAGTACATTCAAAACCCTGATTCCGATGCTCCGATCTATAAAACCGTTGAGTTTAAGACTGGCTGGGTTCACCTGGATAGTAAAAATATTACCGAATTTGTTCGCTCTAGAAAAAGTTCAGAAACTGCCTCGGATGGTGGTACCGACCTTGGTCGCATCGAACGGCAGCAACAGTTGATCAACGCTCTAATTGATAAATTCAAACAAGACCTTTCAAAAAATCCAAAACTTATTTTTAATCTATATAGTTTCTGGGGAAAACTAGAGCATAATTTTACCGATAGTGAGGTTGTTTCCTACCTTATTCGCTATGGATTGAACCTAAAGAATATCCAAATTGTTCGTCATTCAATCTCTTCGGGCGAAGATTCCAAAAATGATCTACTCTATTACCCTGGAAAATTAGTCATGGGTCAGTGGGTTTTTCTGCCTCAGGACGAACACTATCAGTCACTAAAGGATTACATTTCCACCTCTTTGATCTCACCCTAAAATCTTTGCTATACTGATTTTATGGATATTCCGAATTTGTCATCAAACCAATCTCCTAGTACTCAGACTCCTTCATATTTTTCTTTATCAACCATTCTAATTTGTCTTGTTCTTGCCATTGCTACAGGTTTTTGGGTCTCAAGACTTTTACCAACCTCTTCGGCTGACGGCAAACTTATCCTTCCAGGAAAGGAACAAGCTATCAGTACCGAAAACATTACGGATACAGGAGATATTGCTGTCGACAAAATTTACGGAGATACTGCCACTATTTTTAAAGACTCTGCCACCGGCACAATCGAGAAGGGTTCAATTAATGGTGTGGGCACTCACATTCTCAATCGAGAAGGTGGTATTTCGCAAAGAGCCTCTCTCACTTCTTCTGTTGTTGAGCTTGATCTATTTGTTGGTCGAAAAGTTGAAGTTAAGGGTGAGACCAATGCTTCCAAGCAAACTTCATGGCTACTGGATGTCGGTAGTGTAAAAGTTCTCGAATAAAAATGGAAATTATTTTTGACAAAGTTACTAAAAACTATGGCCCGATCAATGTCTTTCGGGATTTTGACCTGAAAATAAACCAAGGTGATTTTATTTTTATTACCGGTCCCAGCGGTTCAGGAAAATCAACCCTCATCAAACTTATTCTTAATCAAATCAAACCAAATGGTGGCGATATTATGGTAGATGGACAGGCCATAAACAAACTTAAGAACAAAAATGAAATAGACAAAATACGCCGAAAAATAGGCGTCATATTTCAGGACTTCCAGCTTATAAACGATCTTACCATCGAAGAAAACATTGCTCTAAATCTTGATATTGTCAAATACCCTCACAGCGAAGTCGCTCCCAGAATCGATAAAGTTGTCAAAATGGTCAAGCTTCAACATCGTCATTTTTTGTTTCCCTCGCAACTTTCAGGCGGTGAATTGCAACGCGCCTGTCTTGCCCGCGCTTTGAGTATCGAGCCTGAAGTGATTCTGGCTGATGAGCCAACTGGCAATCTAGATCCGACCAATGCTTGGAATTTAATCAAAATTCTTCAAGATATTAACAAGAAATATAAAACTACCATTATTATGACCACTCACAATACTGATTTTACCGAATCTTTAGACAAAAAAATTATTAAATTAGGCAAAAACGAAAATGAGAATACTTAAACTCACCCTTCACCACATTCGCCGTTCTCCTTTTCAGAGCTTGATTGCATTTTTGACTGTTTTTGTTAGTTTTTTTATCATTAATTCATTTATTTTTATCAATCGTGGTCTAAGTACTGTTTTAAATTATTTTGAAACCAAGCCCGAAATTACTATCTTTTTGAAGGATGGTCTAGACCAGGCTGCAGTCGAATCTATTCAAGGTGAGCTAGCTACCTATCCCGACATCAAAGAAATTCGTTACATTTCAAAAGAAAAAGCCCTTTCTTTATACAAAGACATCAACAAAGACAATCCCTTATTGACCGAAATGGTTACCGCCTCAATCTTGCCAGCCTCTTTTGAAGTCTCTACCTACAATCCCAAGGTTCTGGAGGTAATTGCTCAAAATTTTTCTGCCAAGAATGATGTCGTCGATGAAATAATCTATCAGAAAGATGTTATTCAATCGCTTCTTTCTTGGACCCTTGTGGTTCGTCGTTCTGGTATTGCCCTAATTTCTCTGTTTATTTCAATTTCCTTTGTTATGATCTTGACTTTAATTGGCATGAAAATAACCAACAGAAAAGAAGAAATAAAAATATCTCGACTGTTGGGAGCATCAAAATTTTACGTTAAACGTCCCTTTTTGATGGAGGGGATCATCTATGGACTAATCGGTAGTTTTTTTGGATTTATCTTAAGTTATGTTCTTATTTATAATTTCCGATCGCCTCTTAATGTTTTTTTTCAACCAATAGTTTTTATTCCTGAGATTAGTCTTTTTGAACCAATTCTTCTCGCCGCTGAAATTCTAATCGGTGTTTTAATCGGTCTATCTGCTAGTTGGTTTGGGGCTAGAAGATATATCAAATGGTAAAAAAGCTTATTCTCATCTTATCTCTAATCTTCTTTACCTTTCCCTCCATTGCCGTTGCTCAGGACTACGACGGTATGAGCGAATCAGAACTTGAGCAACTTAAAAGTCAATTAATCAAAAACAGCGCCAATATTTCCAACCAAATAAAACTAATTAGTATCCAAATCGCTCAAACTCAACAAAAGGTAAAACAAACTTCATCAAGTATTTCTACTCTAAAAAAAGAAATCGCGGACTTATCTGTAAAAATTAGTGATCTAGATCTTTCACTAAACGATTTATCGGCCATTTATATTCAGCAAATATCTCATAATTATAAGCTTGGAAAAAGGATCTCTCTCTTTACTGCCATTGCCACAGACAACTTCAATGACTACTTTGAAAACTATAAATACCTTTCAATTATCCAAAGAAAAAATCAAGAAACACTTCTTGACATGGAAACTACTCGCACTAATCTTGATATTCAAAAACAGGAAAAGGCCAAGAAACAGGCAGAATTAGAAATCTTAGAGAAAACACTGGCCAGGCAACAAAAGGATCTTGTTGCCCAAAACAGTATTAAAAATGAATTGTTAAAAACAACCCAAAAACAACTCAATGACGTCTTGGCTCAACTTAGCGCCATCAGAAACTTTTCCTCTGCCTACGGCTCATCCTGCCTTTCTTCGGTTCCCGGAGGCGGTAGTGATGGTAATTTCTACAGCCAAAGAGATCCACGCTGGTGCAAACAGACAATTGGATATTCCTCGGACAGCATTGGAGCTGTTGGTTGTTATATCAGTAGTATTGCCATGACTTTTAAAAAGCTAGGTTCTGATATTAGTCCAGCCGCCTATGCGGCAATTCCCAGTAACTTTCAGTTTAACTCTGCCTATGCCAAAGTTCCCAACCCTCCCTCTGGATATACTTATAAACAAGTTTCATACAGTTCAAGCGTTGTCGACGCCGAGTTAGACGCCGGAAGGTATGTTATTGCCCAGATGTACATGAAAAATATTTATGGAATGCATTTCGTTGTCATTATTAGCGGGTCAGACGGAAGTTACAAGATCCACGATCCCTGGTTCGGTGCTGATCAAAATTTGAATGAGCGTTACTCCACTTCTTCAATTATGAGTCTTCGTCTTATTACAAAATAAAATGTTTCTCAAAATATTTTTGCTGTCCTTACTCATATTTTTTAGTCTTCCTGCCCCCATTAGTGCCGAAAATTACGATCAGCTTGGCAAACAAATCCAAGAATTAAATTTAGTTCTCGATCAGCTAATAACCGAAAAAGATACACTAGGCAACCAATTAAAAATTTTGGACACAAAGATTGCTCAAACAAACCTAGAAATTGTTCAAACTGATCAAAATATCAAAACCTTAAATGAAGATATTAAAAATATCGACATAAAAATTGCTGAGCTCAATTTATCCCTCGACGAACTATCTCGGGCCTACTTGGTCGACAGTAGACAA
>Ga0100403_1003124_pt1 | contig 12536 bp, 10 predicted proteins | sample CryGeymet201501t_FD_83663 | JGI IMG/M metagenome (GOLD analysis project Ga0100403, IMG submission 83663) | Groundwater microbial communities from Crystal Geyser aquifers in Utah, USA - Crystal Geyser metaG 2015-01t | ecosystem: Environmental > Aquatic > Deep subsurface > Groundwater | place...
ATAATGGACTATTATAACAATGAGCGACCACAAAAGGCCCTAAATAAAAAACCCCCAGCAATATACCGGGGGTTGATTGAAAACTGTTTTAAATAGCTGTACAGAAAAAGGGGTTCAGTTTACATTGCGGCCTTTTTTATTACTTACATTGAGTTTCGAGGGCCACAAATTCACTGCCTGTTTCCAGGTCTTGAATTTTGTAACTTAGCTGGTGATTCTTAATTTCTGCAAAGACTAAAACTTGATCACTCAATTTCCCTTCAAAAGTAAAACAACCTTCGCACTGACCCTTTTTAAAGCTACTTAGCTTAAGTTCAACTCCTAGCTTACTATTAGCATCAGTCTGCCAAACTCTCGCGAACTGTGAATCATTTGGAACTGCTATTGCGATTCCTGAACCATCATTAAGGCAAAAGTAGTTGGCCTTAACTTCGGTCATGGCAAAAGGAAGATTTTGGCCATAAGCGGAAAAAGTTAACATTGAGATTAGGCTCAAAAAATACATTTTCATTCTAAGTTCTCCAAAATATTTGCAGCTTCTTACCACCCTTCTTTAGTCTTCGTAAATGACGCATATCTAAGATTACTTTTTGACGCCTAGAGACTCAAATCTCTTGTCAATTTGGGGCAATTCGTCATAAGCTCGGCCATGATCAAAATTCATTCCCCCTTTTGGTGGGAAAGCCTTACAGACACTGAACTTTTAAGAGTTCGTTTATGCGATCTTGAGCTCTCTCTTGAGAATGCTCCCCATGTATCCATGGCCCTCAACAGACTTCATCGAGAGCTCGAAAACAAAAAAATTGCCTTTCAACCTCATGCTTGGATCAGTGATGAATGGTTTTCTCCTGACAGCATGCCAGGAATCGCCATTCCTTTTTATCTTCTCCACCCTAAGCTCATCCGCTTAGAGAAAAATTATATAGGAAAAGTCGAAGGTCTAAAGCCTGACCACTTTATGAAATTACTCAGACACGAAACTGGTCACGCAATAGAAAGTGCTTATCACACGAGAAAACACCCTCTTCGTATAGAGCTTTTTGGACCTAGTGAAATTCCCTACCCTTCGCAATACACTGCTAAAAGATATTCTAAAAATTTTGTAAAACATTTAGAAGAGAACTACGCTCAAGCCCATCCTGACGAGGACTTTGCAGAGACTTTTGCGGTTTGGTTAACCCCTGGTTCAAAATGGAAAGAGCAATATATTGGAACGAAAGCTCTCGATAAGCTCTTAGGTATGAACTCCTTAATGAAGGAAATTCAACTTCAAGAACCGATCTTAACTAATCAACGTCGCTTAGAACCAATTGAAAAAGACAAGAGAACTTTGCGTGAATACTTTATGGCCAAAAAGAGACGAATTCTGGTTCGTTCATTGTTGAGTTCTCAATTCAAGATGAACAGAATCTTCACACCTGTAAAAGAGCATCCCCGCAGTCCTAGTGCTCATAGTGTTTTACGACGTCATAAAAAAGAACTTATCGTAGCGGTTGCAGAAAAGACAAATCAGTATCACTATAATATTGAGCGAATGTTTAATCATTTAGTGAAAGATTGTAAGCAAAACAAGCTGCATCTGAAAGTTCGCGCCAGTGAGGCAAAAGTGAAGCTCGAAAAAGAACTTGTACGAAATGCTAAAACTTATTTCGAAAAAGGTCATCACAGGATAATCATGTGAAACAATCCCGCGTTTTAGTTCTCGTCCACAGAGACTTAGTTCCACCGGAAAATACCAAGCCCCAAGACGTGGATCGAGATTCAACTGAGTGGATGACTGAGTTTGATGTGATTTATACATTGAGCAAAATAGGCCATGAAGTTAAAGTCTTAGGCGTTTTTTCAGATCTCATCGAAATTAAAAAGGCCGTTGATGAATTTAAACCCCATGTGGTGTTTAATCTGCTTGAAGAATTTGATGGAGAAGTTCTCTTTGATCAAAATGTTGTGAGTTATTTGCAACTTTTAAGAGTTCCCTACACGGGATGTAATCCGAGAGGACTTATGCTTTGCCGAGACAAGGCTCTCTCAAAAAAGATTATTACTTATCATAGAGTAAAAAATCCTAAATTTTATGTGGGTGCAAAAACCAAAAGAGTCAAAAGACCTAAGCACTTAGATTTCCCCTTAATTGTAAAATGCAATACAGAAGAAGCCTCATTGGCGATTTCTCAAGCCTCAGTTGTCCACAATGAAGAAAAACTTATTGAAAGATTAGACTATATCAATCAGAAAATAGGCGTTGATGCCATTATTGAAGAATTCGTTGAAGGAAGAGAACTCTATGTTGGCATTTTAGGTAATAATCGTCTTCAAGCTCTTCCTGTCTGGGAAATCGTTTACGACAATGCCAACAAGCCAGAGAAAGAAATTTATTCTCGAAACGCCAAGTGGAATAAGCGCTATCGAGAGAGAAAAGGAATCGGAACAAAAAAAGCTGAATTATCAGCAGAAAAAGAAAATGAAATTCAAGAACTATGTAAAAGAATTTATCGCGCCTTGGGACTTAATGGATATGCTCGAATTGATTTAAGAATTTCCCCAGATGGCACGATTTATTTCCTCGAGGCCAATCCCAATCCCAATATTGCATGGGATGACGAGTTTGCCTTATCAGCAAAACATATCAAAATTTCCTACGAAGAGTTGCTCAATAAAATCCTCTCAATTGGGGTCAACAACTGAATTCTCCAATCAACATTCTGTGGAGAGATGAGCACTATATTGTGGTTGATAAACCGTCAGGTCTTTTCGTTCATCCCTATAAGGCCGAGAGCCAAGAGCGCGATACATTGATGAGACGACTCAAACAAGAAACAGGCCTCTACTTATATCCTATGCATCGCCTTGATCGACCAGTTTCAGGTATAGTAATTTTTGCTTTAAGTTCAGAAGCTGCCAGAGTCCTCCAAGAACATTGGACCGAACCTACCACCATTAAAGAATATATGACCCTCGTTCGTGGTGTTCTTGACAGCCCAGGACGATTTGATTTCGCTCTCACTGATGACAATGGAGTCAAAAGAGATGCTGTCACCAACTATTGGCCAATCGCTACTGTTAACGAACTCACTTATTGCAGAGTTCGAATCGACACTGGTCGAAAGCACCAAATCAGAAGACACTTTGCTCGCCGCTGTCATGGAGTCATTGGAGATACGGCGCATGGAAAAGGAAAGATTAACCAATTTTTTCGCGATCATTACCAACTCAATAGAATTTTTCTTCATTGCCACTACTTCAGTTTTCAACATCCTTTTACAAAAGAAATTATATCTATTCATTGCCCTCTACCAGAGGAGCTCACTAACGTCTTACAAAAAATTGGATTAAATCAAAAAGAATAAAGAGCGAAAACATCGTGCTTTCGCTCTTTATGTGGATAGGACATCAAGGGTTAGTTACTCACGCGGTCAGATTCATTTGCATGAGCACCTAACAAGCGATCCCAAAGACCTGTTTTTTTCTCACCAATTCCAATTTCAACTTTCTTTGGCTTAGCCAACTCTTTCTTTGGTATTGCTAATTGGAGCACACCATTTTCAAAGTGAGCCTCAATGGCTTCCACTTCTACTTCTTCTGGAAGAGTGACAACTCTTTCAAACTTGCCATATTTACGTTCTACATAGCCTTTTTCACTTCTTTCAGTTCTTCTTTCTCCACTAACACTTAACTTCCCATCGTGGACTTCGACTTTGATGTCATCTTTCTTCACTCCAGGAAGATCAACGCTGACAAAATAAGCTTTATCATTTTCATCAAGGTCTGCTGCCGGTAAAAAATCCCAAGCTTTTTCCTTAGGAATTTCTGGAGCACCATTTCTCAAAATACGATCGAAATCACGATCAAATTCTGCAAAAATTTGAAATGGGTTATAACCACTATTTCTTATCATTTCTCTTCTCATATAAATCTCCTTTGTTAATTAATAATTCCTTCTTCATATACAAGATGGTAGTGAGAAAAAATTCGTCAAGGCTCGACAATGTTAAAAATCAATAATTTTACGACCCTTGACACTTATTTTTATGATCCCATAGCATCGCCCTATTCAGAGGTCATTCACTCTGATAAAGTGAACGAATGAATATATCGGCTTCAGACTTTGTCTCTCAATTTAATCCTCAGAATGATATTCTTCTCGATGTCAGGAGTGAGGGTGAGTTTTATGACGGACATCTTTCCCACGCTGTGAATATCCCCATCTTGAACAATGAACACCGTCACCTGGTGGGGCTTTGTTACAAAGAAAAAGGTCAAGATAATGCCATTAAACGAGGACATGAGTTGGTGGATCCCATTAAACCTGATCTGGTTACACGTTGGTGTGATTTAGGAAAATCAAAAAAACTTTATGTCCATTGCTGGCGTGGAGGCTTACGTTCGCAACTCGCCTCTCAATGGATCCGAGAAAACAATCGCGAAGTTCTCACTATTGAGGGCGGATACAAGTCGGTTAGAAAAAAACTGGCGCAACAATTTGAAAGAGAACATCCCTTCATGGTTGTCACGGGTCTAACGGGATGTGGAAAAACCCATTTCCTCCATTCATTGGAGAGAAATCTTTATATTGATTTAGAAGCCATTGCACATCATAGAGGATCAGCCTTTGGAGTGATTCCAGGTAAACGTCCCATGCAGCAAACATTTGAAAATGAACTGGCCTTTCAACTCAGTCATCAAGAAGGATTTTTTTTACTTGAAGATGAATCAAGAATGATTGGTGGTTTAAAAATTCCCGATTCTTTTTTCATGCAAATGCAAAAAGCATCTTATCTAGTTCTCGATTCTGGATTAGAAGAGAGAATGGAATCCATTTATTTGGACTATATTGAAAATAGTCAACTTGAGGCTGATGCGCTTGAGCAGCAGATGCTCCATAGTTTGAATAGAATCAAGGTTCGCTTGGGTGGAGCCCGATTTAAGATACTAGAAGACGTGATGAAGCGAGCTTTTTCAACTAACGATAAAAATCTTCACATGAAATGGATTAAAGTTCTTTTAGAAAATTATTACGATCCTTCTTACTCTAAGCGAATTAAAAAAATAAAGGACCGAATCGTTTATCGTGGTAATAAACAGGAGCTACATGAGTTCATCAGTAATCGTGCTCGCGGGAGCGGGACACGCTAACATTCAGTGCTTAAAAATGATGGCGATGAGACCACTAGAAGGAGTATCCGTCATACTCATTTCTGATGGTGATGTTGCACCCTATTCTGGAATGCTTCCTGGTTATATGATGGGTCTTTATTCAGAAGATGAGATTCATTTTAATCTTTGGAAATTAGCCTCTCAAGCTGGTATCGTTTTTATTCGCGACCGCATAACAAAGATAGATTCCGATAATCGTTTAGTTCAATTCTCAAGTGGAAGGGCCCCCATTCTTTACGATGTTCTATCAATCAATATTGGGATCACTCCTCGAAATGTGAGTCGGATATCTGAATCTGATCATGTTATAAAGTTAAAGCCGATTTCGAAACTACTTCCCAAGTGGAATCATTTTCTTGAAATTCTGCCTTCACTTCCTCCACAAAAGATAGCGATCATTGGAGGTGGCCCAGCGGGAATTGAAACAACTGCAGCCCTAATTTCAAAAAGAGATTCTTTTCAAAGGAAGGACCAAGTCACATTGATTCATAAAAATGAAAATCTCTTAACGGGATTCCCTGAAAAGGCACAAGATATTGTTTTGCAAGAAATGCAAGACAGAGGTGTCCAAGTATTAACAAAAACAACCATTACAAGAATTGATCACCAAAAAATTTATTCAGCAGAACTATTGATTGGCGAATTTGACACTATTTTTATAGCGACGGATGCGGAAGCTCCCGAAATTTTCAAAATATCGAAGCTAGCAACCGATGCATCGGGCTTCCTCAAAGTGAATTCAAAGCTGCAAGTTGAAGGAGTTCCTAATATCTTTGGCGCTGGAGATTGTATTCATTTTACCCCTTCTCCTCTTCCTAAAGCCGGTGTTTTTGCGGTGAGAGAAGGAATGATTCTTTCAAATAATGTAAGAAAGTTTGTTACGTCAAAATCACAATCATCACTATTAGACTATGTTCCTCAAAAAAACTTTTTAAAACTCATTCATCTATCTCCTACACGCATTTTGGCCTCGCGTGGAAATTGGGCCATGGCCTCTTCTGTCTTTTGGAATTGGAAAAAGTTAATCGATGTTCGTTTTATGAAAAAATTTGGCTCTCTTCCTTTTGAGATGGCAGAAGCTGAAAGAGATCATTCTCTAGTTATTAATACATGTGGGGGATGTGGAGCGAAGATTTCACAATCTCTCCTAAGCGAAGTGATTCCACTTCTTCAGTTGTCGTATTCTGAAGTCATGCCCCGAACTCGCGAAGATTGCTACCCACTTCCAGAAACTCAAAGCGAAAATTATATAAGTGTCGATGGACTGAGGGCTTTTCTTCCAGATCCTATGCTCTTCGGAAAAATTTCGACCCTTCATGCGCTCTCTGATTTATGGGTTAGCGGAATGAAACCAATTGCATTGACGGTCTCAGTGGGTCTTGCTCATCGACGTGAGGCTCAACAACGAAACTTTCTCCTTCAGGTCATGTCAGGAATTTTGAAAGTTTGTAAGGACTACAACATTCAAATGAGCAACGCTCATACATTTGAAAATGCCGAAGATCACCTCTCTCTAACTGTCCTTGGAGAAAAGCAAAACCTTGTGATGAGAAAGGCGGGAGCAAAACCCGGAGACCTTATCATCATGAATAAAAAGCTAGGTTCTGGCATTGCCCTACAAGCACTAATGAAAGGAGATCTAGCTCCTCAGCAGGCCCGAGATCTCATCACTCAGATGACGAATCCCAACTTAATACCAAGCCCCTTACTGGAATCCCTTCATTCCGCTACCGATGTCACGGGATTTGGTTTCATAGGTCATCTCTACGAGCTCCTTGATGCCAGTGGAAATTCAGCTCAAATCGATCTCAAGCAAGTTCAGCTTTTAGAGAAAACCCAAGAGTTGGTCGATCGCGATCATCGAAGCTTTCTCATTGATGAAAATAAAAAGAGCTTTTCCCCATTTGTGAGCGACCAAATACCAGACGTCTATTACGATCCTCAGACCAATGGTCCAGTTCTTGCGATCTTGCCTGAAAATAAAAAAGAATTACTTGAGAAAGGATGGACTGTGATTGGAACAATTACTTCCCGATCACAGTCCCGATGGATTCAAATATCTTAAGCTGCAGCTAAAACTTGTTTTTTACTTTTCTTATATCTTCTTGAAAATTCTCTAAACGTAATCAACTCATTCGTTTCTTCATCGTAAATTTTCAAGAACGCACATGAAAGACTTTCCCAGAAGGTAAGAACTTTTGCATTTTGGAAAAGTTCGTTTTCTTCATAACATTTTTGAAGATTATAATTTGGAATTTGGTGACTTAAATGATGAATATGATGAAAACCAATATTTCCTGTGCACCATTGTAGAACTTTTGGAAGCTTATAGTATGAACAACCTTCCAAAGCAGCGTCTACATAACTCCATTGCGCTCCTTTCCCCCAATAAACTTCTTCGTATTGATGTTGAACATAAAATAACCAACAACCAATACTTTGAGCAAAAATCAAAATTGGAGCTTGGATCAAAAGAAAATTCTTAAAGCCAACCAATGCCGACATACCAATGATGGCAATAACGATCAAAGCGTTGGTGATCTTAATCCCTTGTCTTTCAACTGGCCCGTCAGTGCTCAACGAAAAGCGATGACGAATTTGAAAGATATACATAGGTCCAATAAAAAAAGTAATAAAAGGATTGCGATAAACTCGGTATGAGAATTTCTCCCAAGAGCTCATATTTTGATATTCTTCAGCAGTTACTGTCCAAACGTCACCATGGCCTCTCTTATCAAGGTTGCCAGATGTATTGTGGTGAGTAGCATGCTCTTTAGTCCATTGCGCATAAGGCGTACATGTTAAAACACCTAAAAGAGTTCCAACGATATCTCTCACCTTTCTTGTTTTAAAAAATGTTCCATGCCCAAGATCGTGCATGATAATAAACACTCTAATAAAAAAGAAACTGGTGATCAGTGCCAAACCTACGGTCACGAAATAAGAATATGAGAGTGATTTGTAAGTGAGGTACCACATGCCCATAAGAGGAATGAGGGTATTGAAAACTTGAAACATACTTTTCTTGTTATCAATCTCTGTATAAGGCTTCACAATTTTTTGCCAAGAAGCTTTGCTTGATTTAGTCTCAGATTGCATAAAAGTCCCCTTTTATCTTTGAGGTTCAATTTCCTGAACCTATCTTCTAATAATATTGTAGGGTGCATCTCATCATTTGTTTGTAAAAGAACCGTAAAAGTCTCCATCTTTTCAATGAGTTAGCCTATATTGTAAAAAAGTATGACCTATTTTCAATAGCTTCCCTAAAGGCTATGTTGGCCCATGATTCAAAAACCAGAACTTCTTCTCCCTGTGGGCGACTATGAAAGTTGTTTAGCGGCAATCCATAATGGAGCTGATGCAATCTATATTGGCGTACCCCATTTCAATGCTCGAGGTAGAACTAAAGATCATAGTTTTGTAGAACTGAAAGAGATGATTGATCTTTGCCATCTTTATAATGTCAAAGTTCACTTGGCTTTTAACGTTCTCATCTTTGAAGAAGAATTAGAGCGCGCAGCTGAATTAATAAAAAATCTCATTCCCTTGTCTCCAGATGCTTTCATTGTTCAAGATCTAGGCTTATTAAAGCTCATTAAGTCAATCTGTCCGGAACAAGAAGTACACGCCTCTACTCAAATGACTGTCACAAATCATGATGCGATTCAATTGCTAGAGGATTTAAATATTAAGCGTTTTGTTTTGGGACGCGAGAATTCACTAGACGAAATTAAAAAGATAAAAGAGAAAACGAATAAAGAACTTGAAGTCTTTGTCCATGGTGCTCTTTGCGTAGCTTATTCTGGTCAATGTTTTACCTCTGAAAGTATCGGTGGACGTTCGGCCAACCGTGGTCAATGTGCTCAAAGTTGTCGTTTTGAATATGAGATGCTGGTTGATGGTGAAAAGTTTGACCTGAAAGATCGCAAGCATATTGTGAGCCCTCAAGATCTCGCCGGTATCGGACAGATTCCAGAGCTCGCCAGCATTGGCGTGCATTCTTTAAAAGTGGAAGGAAGACTCAAGGGTCCTGACTATGTCGCTTCGACAGCTCACTATTATCGCAAAGCCGTTGATCAAGTTTCATTCGATAAAAAGAAGGGTCTTAGTGATATGGCCTTAAGTTACTCTCGTGGCTTTTTCAGTGGCTGGCTTAATGGAGTTGATCATCAGCAACTCGTCAATGGTAGATACAGTTCACACCGAGGAATTAAAGTCGGAAAGATTGTCCAAATCAAAAATAGAAACTTAGAAATAGAAAGCGATCAAGTTCTTGAACCAGGAATGGGAATTTATGTTGACGGAGAAAAAGTTCAAGATGGTTCGTCGCTCTATCAAGTACAAAAGATTGGGCCAAAAAGCTATATCATAGGACTTGAAAAATCTTTTCCAGTTCAAAATGTAATGAAAGGTGATTCCCTCTATTTAAATAGTGATCCTCAATTATCTAAGAAATGGCATAAAACTATTACTGACCGCAATTTAAAGAAGAGAATTCCGCTTCAGATTGAAATCGTGGCCAAACTTGGACTGCCTTTAGAATTAAGATTTAGAGACGATCACCTCCAATGGAGAGAAGTAAAAGCTGATTCAATTCTTGAGAAGGCCCAAAAAGCGATCGATATTACAGTTATCGAGAAAGAGATCAATTCCCTTTCTCAATCTGCCTATTCGATCCAAGAATTAGTCATTAAAAATGACGATCAGTGCTTCATTTCCCAAAAAGAACTCAAAGGTCTTCGTCAAAAAATGATCGAAGATTTAAATCTTTCGCGAACCGAAAGATCTGCATTAACCATCAACGATCTTCGAGCGAGTGAGTTAAAACCGAAGTCCCAAGACTCTGAAATGGGCCGTCCTCAATTAACTCTCCTTCTCAGAAACAAAGAACAAGTTGATACGCTTAGCAAAGAACTCTCTCTCGATGAATGGGAACAAATTGCTTGGGTCTACCTTGATTTTGAATTTGGTCGCGACTACAAAGAAGCTTTAGAGCTACTCGAAGAATATCCTTGTCAGGTGGCCCTAGCGACGACTCGAATTCTAAAGCCTGGAGAATATCACAATCTCAATCATCTCATTCGTTTGAATCCTGATGGCTTTCTCGTTCGAAACTTAGGTGCACTTCAATACTTAAAAGAGATCGCCTCTGAAAAAAATCTTATTGGCGATTATTCGCTCAATGTTTCAAACTCACTAACATCAGAATATTTATTTGGAAAAAATTTGGCACGCTTGACACCAGGTCTAGACTTGAATGGACAGCAAGTAATGGATCTCATCCGCAACTCTTCGCGTGCAGATTTTGAATTGATCCTCCATCATTACATGCCAAGCTTTCATATGGAACATTGTGTGTTCGCTGCCTTTTTATCAAAAGGATCGAGCTTTAAAGACTGTGGAAAACCTTGTGAAAAGCATAAACTCGAATTGAAAGATCAATTTGGAAACGCCCACTTTATAACTGCCGATCAAGAGTGTCGAAATACAATGTTTAATGCACGCCCTCAGTCCTCTTCTCAGCTCATTGATCAAATGGTTGATCTGGGAGTCTCTCACTTTCGCTATGAAGCGCTTGGAGAGAGCAAAAATGAGCTCGTTTTCAAAGTCAGAAATTATTTGCAATTCTTGGCCCAAGAGCTTGAAACTGAGGAGCTTACTAGAAATATTGGAGTCCTTGAAAAGTATGGTATCGGCTCTGGACAATTATTTGGACAAGATCAATACATCGATAGAAAAAAAGAACTCGTCTAGATAAAAAGACATATTCATCTCTGGCCTGCATCATGAATATATTGTAAGCAGTCTCTTGAGAGGTTAATTTTTTGGAGTACTTATTATGAAATGGTTCGTTCTTTCTCTGCTTTTTGTTTGCCAATCGGTTATGGCATTTAACGTTTTTACTCTCAAAGGTCAACTTGACTCGAGTAAAACAACTGATGTCTACGTTGTTGGTTACGGACCAGAAATGGCAACGCTTTTTCTTCAAGCCGCTGTAACAAATGCAAAAAGACAAAATGAATTATTCCCAGAAAGACAACAACTCATTGTTTGGGCCCTCGATAATGGAGCAGACAAAGATTTGGCCGTTTTACAGAGACAGAATTTTACGATCATCGATTCAAATTCAAACAAACTCACAATGACTAAACTTGTTCCAATTCTTAAGCAGCTTACAAGCATTAGTTCATTTCACTTTTTTGGACATTCAAGTGCATGGTTCGGACTTGGTCTACAAGAAGGCAGTCGCTTTGATGAATCTTCAAGTAAGATTTCTTTCATGAAAGATCTTTTTACTGAAGATGCCTATGCTATTTTTCACGGCTGTAATACTGGATTTTTTTCAGCTCCTAAAGTTTCTGAAATTTGGGAAATTCCTGTTCTTGGATCTTTAACCAGTACTGATTTTCAAAGACTGCACAATGACGGCCATTGGTATCATAACAACGAAGGACAGTATCCTCGTGGTGGTTGGACTGATTCAAATAGCTTGTCTTTTGAAAACTCAAAATCATGTCAAAACATGAGCTGTTACAGAATGAAGCCAAACAACCATAGCTACACTGGACACTGGGGTAGTTATGATATTGGACTTCCTTTCATGAAGGTTTTTTGCAATTTTGCAAATCAAAAAGGAAGTTGCTCTTTAGGAACTGTGAAAGCATTGCTTAGTTACCCAACTGAAATTTATTCAAATAGCACTCCATCGAAAGAAGTTTTTCAAGCTCTAGTGACTGACCTTCTTTGCCCTCGGCTTCCTGATTCAAGTGCTAATATCAATTGCAAGAAAATCCTATCTGGTGAAAACCCAAGAGCCTCGTACTACTTAGGCAATCAAATCCTCTGTGACCTCAAAGGTTGCACTTTTGAAGTCCGTAAGAAAATCACGATTCGCGGAACTCGTAGAGAGTTCAAAGGTGAAGATAGCGGAAACGTTACACTCTTAAGAGAATATGCGCTTTATCTTCAAGCCTTTGACGCACCAGGTTCTTTCTAAATTTGACCGTTTAAAATCATAAAGCTAGGCTTTCTTAACAATCTTTTCATTAAGGGAGCTGCTTCATGGTTATAAGTCTATTTATCGGACTCATGTCACAAGTTTGGGCCAATGAGCTCGTACACCTTTCAGTTAATGAATTGAATATGACGAAGCAAAATCTCGTTCTTCAAGGAACGGCCAACGCTCGCAAGATTGAAGTCATTCAAGATGATTTTGAAGTACAAATTGACCCAGAACCAGGAACACCTTTTATTGCTGACGTACGCTTGATTGATAACAAGCTAATGTTTAAAAATAATGCCATTAAATTTGCGGTGCCACTTGATCAAGGAAATCCTCTCAAGGGCTTAGATTCGATTTCACTGACCGATGCAACTGTAAA
>Ga0100403_1003125_pt1 | contig 12535 bp, 15 predicted proteins | sample CryGeymet201501t_FD_83663 | JGI IMG/M metagenome (GOLD analysis project Ga0100403, IMG submission 83663) | Groundwater microbial communities from Crystal Geyser aquifers in Utah, USA - Crystal Geyser metaG 2015-01t | ecosystem: Environmental > Aquatic > Deep subsurface > Groundwater | place...
GGTAACGGGGAGCCCCGGGCGCTCCCGCTCTGTGATTTTTTTTTTCCGGATTAACCCATCACGAAACCTTCCATTCGAAAGTAACGGTGGGCGCTATCCGTGACTTTCAAGAAGGAGCGAAAGCCGCTCCCAAAGCACGCTGGACCCGAACTCTATGTGACCCAGAAGGAACTCGGAGAGTACCTTGGACTCACTCGGGCGAGGGTAAGCCAGTTGCAGACGGCGGGGGTTATTCCCCCCCGGGACCCATCCCGAGGGACGCCACTCCGCTCCTCGGTGCTCGCCTTCATCTCCCACTTGCAGGGGAGGCGAGATCCCAAGGCCGAGGAGGAGGGCTTCGACTACGACATCGAGCTGGCCAGGGAGAAGCACTACAAGGCCGAGAAGGCCAAAATGGACGCAGAGGAACAGGCCGGGATCCTGGTGCCAGTCTCCGAGGTGGTCCGGGCATGGAGCAGCGTCCTCGTCGTCGTCCGGTCTCGGCTCCTGTCTCTCCCTCGCCGGATCTCGAGGCGCATCGCCAAGATGTCCAGCGTCTCTTCCGTCAGGTCGCTCCTCACCGACGAGGTCAAGGGGATCCTCCTCGAGCTGGCCTCCGCCCCGATAGAGTTCGAGGACCCGGACGATGAAAATTAGGGCATACGCCTCTGCTGCTCTACTGGCAGCCATCTCCCTATCCCTCCAGGCCCTCAAGCCTCCTCCGGTAGGGATCACCCCCTACGAGCACGCCAAGATCCACCGGGTTATGCCGGCGGAGTCGGCCTCGGCTGGCAAGCGGGTAGAGGTCCCGTACCAGCGGGAGATGCTCGAAGTGGCAACGGACCCGATGGTCCGCTTCGTCTCGGTGATGAAGTCGGCCCAGGTCGGCTGGTCCGAGATCTGCCTCGAGCTGATCGGCTTTCACATCGACTACATCGACGGGGATCCCACCACCGTCCTGATGGTCAGGCCAACATGTGAAGACGCAGATGAATTCGCCGAACTGCGGCTCGAGCAGATGCTCCGAGGATCCCCCAGGTTCAACTTGATCTGCCCAGCGAGGGTCAGCGGCAAGCCCACCAAGAAGGCATTCAAGAAGTTCCCCGGGGGATACCTCTACATCATTGGTGGGAACTCCCCTACCGGACTTGGTGGGAAGATCGTCCGGATCATCATTCTGGACGAGCGCGACCGAATCGCTGAGTCGGCGGGAAACGAGGGCGACCCTGGAACGATCGTCTCCTACCGACAGAAAACCTATGGCGACGACGCTCTGACCTACTCCGGAGGGACCCCGGTGCTGGAGGGAGGCCCGACCGAGAGCGACTTCCTCATGGGGGACCAGCGGCACTGGTTCGTCGACTGTCCCTTCTGCCAGCACGAACAACGCTTGGTGTGGGCACAGGTGAAGTTCGACAAGGAGGCTCGAGAGCCTTGGAAGACCGCTGCCTACGAGTGCGAAGCATGCGGGAAGCTCTGGAACGAGGAGGAGAAGCGGGAGGCCGTCGATCAGGGACGCTGGAAAGCGACCAACCCAGAGGCCCCACGGGATCACGTCTCGTTCCATGTCTGGGAGATCTACTCTCCATTCTCCTCGATGGAGGAAGTGGTCAAGGGGTTCTGGAAGGCCCACACCGAGCGGGATCCAGTCCTCCGAAGAAACAAGATCCAGGCATGGACGAACCTCTCTCTGGGCCAGCCATTCCGAGAAGCGGATGAGGCTGCCCAATCCTCTTCAGAGCTAGAGGCCCGGGCCGAGAACTACGACGTCTCCATGCTTCCCTTCGGGGTCCTCTGCCTGACCGCCGGCGTCGACGTCCAGGACAACCGCCTCGAGGTGGAGGTCGTTGGATGGGGCCGCTTCAACGAGTCCTGGTCTATCGACTACCAGGTCTTCCCCGGTGATCCATCGGGCCCGAAGGTCTGGGAGGACCTTGACCTCTACCTGGCTACCAGGTATCCACACCCTGATGGCTACACCCTGGCGGTCCACACGACCTGCGTCGACACCGGTGGTCACCACACCCAGTCCGTCTATGACTACGTAACTCCCAGGTACGAGCGCAGGATCTTCGGAGCGAAGGGTTCGAGCACTACCAAGGGCGGAGCCCAGCGCCCGATCATCCCCCCGGACAAGAAGCCCTCTCTCAACAACAACAAGCGGGCACCGGTCTTCATGATCGGAGTGGACGCGGCCAAGGAGCTCCTCTACCAGTACCTCCGGGTCACCGAGCCCGGACCCGGATGCTGCCACTTCCCGATCCGCTACCCACCCTCCTACTACGAGGGACTCACCAACGAGCGAGTGAAGCAGTCCTACCGGCAGGGGCGACCCGTCAGGACCTGGGTGCAGATCGGCCCGAATGAGCCGCTCGACTGCCGGAACTACGCCACCGCCGCTCTCAAGCTCATGCCCGTCTCTTTGGAACAGCTCTACCAGCACCGGATCAAGGCCAGGGCCGCCAAGGATCAGGTTCAGCCATCCACCCCTTCCACCACCACCAGGTCCCCCGGCCTGGGACGACCCGATTGGATCTGAGTGTTTATGCCAATGTTCACGACCCTGACCATGACGCAGCTCATCAGTCTGCGTGACTCCATCTTGAGTGGAATCACCAAGTGCTCCGCCAACCGCTCCTGGACCCACGACGGGAAGACCTACACCAGGAGTTCCATCCCGGAACTCCAGAACCTCATGGCCGAGGTGGAGACGGAGATCAACCGGCGCGGCGGAGCTCCCGGAGGATCCCTCCCGACTGGCCGGCGCGTCCGCTTCATCGAGATCTAAGGAAGGCGACCATGACTGAACCCAACCTCTTTGACAGCTTCATCGAGTACTTCGCTCCGGTCATGGCAGTGAAGCGCCAGGCGGCCCGGGCCTTTCTATCCGCTGGAGGGTTTACCGGGGCCAGCAGGACTCGCAGGCAGACCAAGAACTTCAGGCCGCAGATTGGGTCGGCGGACTCGGACACCCTGCCGGACCTCGAGACCCTGCGCGCCAGGGGGCGCCACCTCACACGCAACAACCCCTACGCCGCCGGAGCCCTGAACACCGTGACCGACAACACGGTCGGTACTGGCCTGGTTCCACAGAGTCAGCCGGACGGAGACTTCCTCGGCATGAGTCCTGAGGAGGTCCGCAACGTCCAGCAGGTCTCCGAGCGACACTTCGGCTTCTGGGCGACCAACCCAAGCTGGTGCGACGTGACCCAGATGGAGAACTTCGCAGAGCAGCAGGACACGGTGGTCCGATCCAAGCTAGACAGCGGTGACACGTTCGTTCTTCGTCGGCGAAGAACGGATCCTCGCAGACCTTATGGGCTCGCTCTGCAACTCATCGAGGCGGATAGGGTCTACAACCCAAGCGGTGTACAGGACGGAGGTACGGACCAAAGGGGCCGCAGCATCTCCGGTGGGGTCGAGTTCGACAACGATGGTGCGCCTGTCGCCTACCACATCGGAGACCATCATCCTGGAGATCTGCGCCGAATCAAGTCGGACCCGACGAGGGTTCGGGCATTCTCCGTCACAGGGGCCCGGCGAGTCCTTCACCTTATGTCCAGGCTCCGGCCAGGGCAGTCCCGTGGAGTCCCCTATGTCGCAGGGATTGTTGAGCCATCCCACGTCCTCGATCGCTTCACCGAGGCCCAGCTCCTGAACGCCACGGTCTCCTCCATGTTCACGGCCTTCATCGAGACCAACGATGCCTCGAGCCTGGATACCGGAGATGCTCTGGGTCTGGGACCTCTCGGTGTTGGTTCCTCATCGGCAGCCGATCGACGCAACCGGGGGGAGATGGCACCTGGTGCCATCGTCGAGATGTTCAAGGGCGAGAAGGTCAACTTCGCTGACCCGAAGAGTCCGTCCCCGCAATTCGCCGCCTTCGAGCAGGCAGTCGTTCGGCAGATGGCGATGATGCTCGATCTTCCCTACGAGATCCTGGTGAAGCACTACCAGTCGAGCTACTCCGCAGCGCGGGCCGCGATGCTCGATGCCTGGACCTTCTTCAAGAGGGTTCGCAAGTGGTTGGTGGACAACTTCTGCCAGCCTGTCTGGGAGTGGTTCTTCGAAGAGTTGGTGATCCAAGGCTACATCCGTGCTCCTGGCTTCTTCGACGACCCGCTGATTCGAACGGCCTACACGCGGGCCATTTGGTCTGGCGAGGCCCGAGGGCAGATCGACAGCGTCAAGGAGGTCAACGCCGCCAGGTCAAGAATCGCCGGGTGCCTTTCCAGCCTCACCGACGAGACCGTGATGCTGACCGGCAAGGACTGGGAGACGGTCATGCGGCGCCGGGCCGCAGAGATCAGGATCCTCCAGGAACTCAACCTCACGATCCCCCCGGAGCTTCAGGGAGCTGACGCAGCCTTCATCCCCATCATCGAGCAAACCTCCGGCGAGGAGGAATCCTCGGGTGGAGGTAGCTCTCGGGCAGGATCGGAGACGGAAGGAGCGATGGCTGCATGAGCGAAAGCTGCATGAGCGACGGGTACACCTGCCCGGTCCGTGGATGCGGTGGAACCATGCGGGTCACGCACACGTCCTCAGCGAGCCACGGGCGGCGCGTCGAGCGGCGCCGCAAGTGTGAGCGCTGCCGCTACGTCGAGAAGACCCAGGAGCTGGCCCTTACGGACAGCGAAAAGATCCGCCTGGAGGACAGCGGCAGGGAGTTCGCCCGCGTCGTTTGATAGATCTATCAGTTCTTCGGTGGGCGTCTGATAGATCTATCAAGCCGTCCGTAGGCTCTGGTCAATGCGCTACTCGCACATCATCCAGAGTCGACTCCTCGGCAGCCCCCTGGCCATCCTCCCCGAGAAGCTCCGGACCATCTGCGATGTCCTGGAGATCCATCTCCCCGGTGAGCGACTGGAGTTCGACCCAGCGCTTTCCAGGCAGCGGGCCCAGCTGCATGTCGTCGAGGGCGTGGCCCTGATCGATGTTTACGGGACAATGATCCATCGCCCCCTGGGCCTGGGGATGGAAGCTCTCTCTGGACTCGTGACCTACGAAGACATCCGGGCCGACCTCCGCCAGGCCCTCTCACGCCAGGACGTCGACGCAATCCTCTTCGACTTCGATACCCCTGGAGGCGAGGCCGCCGGCTGCTTCGACCTCGCCGACGACATCTTCGCTGCGCGCGCCGAGAAGCGCATCGTGGGAATTGCCAACGACATGGCCTGCTCAGGTGGTATCGCCCTCCTCGCTGCCTGCGGAGAGGCCTACGTCACCCAGAGCGCGACTACCGGATCTGTCGGCGTGCGTTCGATCTTCCGTGACCAATCCAAGGCCGATGATGCCGCCGGCTTCGTGTACTACGAGATCTACTCCGGAGCCCACAAGATCGACGGCAGCCCACATGGTCCCCTGACGGATCAGGCACGCCAGGCCTTTCAGAACCGCTCCGACGAGATGCGGGACCTCTTCGTCGCCGCCATCGCCCGGTACCGGGGAATCGATCCCTCCGTCGTGCGTGCTACCGAGGCCGCGACCTTCCTGGGCGGGAAGGCCGTGGCCGCTGGTCTCGCAGACGGAGTCCGCACCTACGACGAGCTCCTGAGCGAGCTCATCAACCCCAGAGAGGAGCCACTCATCGTGGCCGACAAAACCACCAATATGACCGACCCGCAGATGGTGGAGCATCTTCGGGCCAACCAGCCCGAGGTCATCTCCCTCATTCGCCGGGAGGAGGCGACTCGCCTCGATGGGATCCGGTCTGCGACCCTCCCCGGCCACGAGAAGCTCGTCCAGCAGATGATGGCCAAGAATGCAGACCTCCAGCCCGGCGACGTCGCCCTCGCCATCGTCCAAGCGGAGAAGACGAAGCTTGCCAACAAGGCCACCATCCTCGACATCGAGGAGCACCAGCTCGAGCAGGTCCGTACCCAGCTCACCGAGGGCGATCCCGCTCCGTCCCCAGTGATGAGGCCCCCCACTCCCGTCACCTTCGAGCAGAAGGTCGAGTCCGCCTGGAACACCGGAAAGTTCTCCGGCGAGGACGGGTTCGACTCCAAGGAGAAGCTGGCGGCCTACGCGTCGGCCCACCCCGAGATCCTGGAAGGAGTGAAGTAGTCCATGGGTCACCACGACTATCGTTGGGAGGAGGGCCAGGGTCGCTCGATCTGGCCCATCGCTGCCGGCGAGGCGATCTACGATAACGCCTTCCTGGGCCGGAACGGCAACCTCGCCCGGCCCTACCAGCCCGGCGACGACAAGCTCGGCTTCGCCTTCCGCTCGGTGAACGTCGAGACCCATGACACCGACAACGAGGTCGACCTGAAGTCCGAGGGGCGCGTCCGCCTTCCGGTGACCGGCGTGGTCGATGACGCCACCCACTACCTGGCCGCCGTCTGGGCCACCGACTACGAGACCTTCACCGTGACCGATCCAGTGAATGGGGACACCCCGTTCGGGACGATCAAGAAGGTCGAGTCCGCCGGCTACGCCATCGTGGCCTTCAACCTGGTGCTCGGCTAGCGCCGGGCTGAAGAAGGACAGGATCCATGCTTCGCCTTCTGAGTAACAAGAACATCTACGCCACCATCCTCCAGGAAATGGCGACCTTCTCGAAGCTCCGTTGGGTGCTCGACGTGAGCATCTTCAACGGGGAGGCCTCGGGCTCCGAGAGCTACGGCTTTTTGGGACAGTCCGGCGTCCTCCGCCGCAAGACCGGAGACCCGCAGTTCCAAAAGATGCCTTCCGGCAAGCTGGAGATCAGCGGTCTGGAGTACGAGGCTGGCCTCCGCATCCCCCAGCGAGACATCGACAACGACCAGTCTGGCGCCGTGATGCGTGCCATCCAGGGCTTCGTGGAGCGACAGCGGAGCTTCTGGGTCCGGATGGCATCGGACCTCATCATGAGCGGTCAGACCACCGTCGGCTATGACGGCGTCGCGTTCTTCGGAGCCGGGCACGCCTTCGGTGGTGACGGGAGCTGGGCGGGGAACAACAACCTGCTCCAGATTTCTCTTGCCGGCATTCCTGGGATCACCGCAGGATCCCTGGCGAATCCCACTACCGAGGCGCTGGAGTACATCCTCCGCAAGGGACTCGAGAAGATGTTCGAGGCCGTCGACAAGGACGGGGAGCCGGTCAACGAGACGGCGCGGCAGTTCATCTTCGTCATTCCCACTCGGTACCTGATGACCGTGCAGGACGCCGTCACCACCCCGACCTTCTCCACCGGCAAGCACAACGCCCTCTACGCCATGCAGACCGCTGGCGAGGATCGCGGCTTCCAGTTCGAGGTGGTCCCGAACGTCCGCTTCAACTCCACCTTCAACGACAAGATCTGCATCCTCCGGCGAGACGGCTCCGAGGCCAAGCCCTTCATTCTCCAGGAAGAGCCGCACGCCGGCCAGCGCGGCCCTGCCCTCAAGCACCTCGATGAGACCAGCGACCACTGGAAGCTGAACGATGAGCACCTCTACCGGCTCTACACCATCCGGGGTGGCGGGTACGGCGAGCCGAACCACGCACTCCTGATCGACCTCGACGCATAGAAAGGGCGCATCGTGTTCCGCTACAAGGTCAAGGCCGTCTCCGGGTTCCTGGAGATCGGAACCAAGCTGAAGCTCACCGAAGAGCAAGCGAAGCTGCGCTGCCACCTCCTGCGGAAGGTTGGAGCCGACCTCTACATCCTGAAGGGGCGGGCCTCCTTCCTGCGCAGTGAGCTCGTCGAACTCGAGCGAGAGCTCCCTCGCCAGTACGAGGGGATCTTCGAACTCATCCCCGAGAAGGCGCAGGAAACTCCCGAGCCTCCCGCAGGCACCGAGGACGATCCACCCGAGGATTCCCCGACTTCCACCACGAAGAAGATCGGCCGCCCCCGGAAGTCCGAGAAGGCGCAGGAGTAATCCCAGATGCCCTTCGACCGCAGCGAGGATCTGCTTCAGATCTTCGACCCCGATGACCTCGGCTTCGAAGCCGAGTACACCCCACCTGGCGGGGTTGCGGTCGGAGGCCTCTGGGTCCACCTCGACGAGGGCGTCGAGCAACTGGACCCTGGCAGCGGTGAGGTCCTGGATCAGGCCGACACCATCACCTTCCTCCGTAGCCAGGTCCCGCACCCGGCAGAAAGCGGAGAGGTGCTTCTGGTGGCAGTCGGCAGGACGTTCAGAGTTCTGTCCGTGGTGCGGCAGAACCAGGACGAAGTCGTCGTCGAGGTGCGTGAGCAGTGAGCATCCCCCTCCAGGTATTGCAGGCGATCAAGTCCTCCGTCGAATCCATTCCAGGAGCGGGTGGAGTCGAGTTCTACCGGGCCAGGAAGCCAGACCTCGAGCAGGTCATCGCCCCGTACTTCGAGATCCGACCTCTTGAAGAGAAGTCGGTCGAGAAGTACCTGGCCGGGTCTGCCACCCAGACCGTCTGGGAGATGCGGGTGGGCGTGTGCGGTGGAGACACCCAGAACCCTGGTGAGATTGCCTCGCCGGAGTGGGTGATCCAGAGAACCACCGACCTACGGGACTCGATCCTCGCTGCCGTTCTCGAGGATCCAGAACTCGGTGGCCTGGCCTCGGAACTCGAGGAAGAGTCGGTGAGCTGGCTCCCCGAGGCATTCCAGTCCTTCGACGCCTCGGTCGCTGTGATCTTCAACGTCCAGTACAACCATCGGTCGGACGATCCCGACCAGCAGGGATAGGAGGCCCTCGTGGCCAAGGTTAAGGGCAAGAACGTCGTCGTGCTGGTGGGGTTGGAGGCATCCCCCGGGGTGCCGGCCACCCTGACCGCAGCCGACGTCGTGCCGGTCACGAAGGCCGATCCAGGGTTCGATATCGACGTCGAAGAGCTGGACATCCTGAGCCCCTCGGAGATCCAGGAGGGCGAGAGCTTCGGCCGGAAGAAGACCACCATCTCGATCGAGTTGCCTCTCTACGGCCCGGGGGTGGCGGTCACCCCGGCCAACGTGCCGACCTGGACTCGTCTGCTCCAGATGTGTGGCTTCGACGCCATCGACGAGACAGCGACCGGAGACGGCTTCCTCTTCACCCCCGGGGCGAGTCTCATTGCCGCAGCCACCGGGACCGTGGCCGTCTTCATCGGGGGGGTCAAGATCCTCTCCACCGGATGCCGAGCCATGGGCAAGCTCAATCTCTCCGAGCCCGGGAAGATTGGCCGCTGGTCCTTCGAGGTCACCGGGCAGTACGTCACCCCGACCAACGCAGCTCCCCCCGCGGGGATCGTTCTCCCCTCGATCTCCCCCCCGGCCTGGCTCGGCACCATCGACTACGACGGAGGCTTCGATCCTTGCCTGAAGAGCATGACCTTGGACTTCGGAACCGAGGCCTCGGATGACCTCTGCTTCGCTGCGGCATCCACCCACGGGCTCCGAGGAATCGACCTGGAGGAGTGGAGCCCGTCGCTCCAGTTCAAGGCGCAACTCGACAGCCCCGACGTGAGGAACTGGATCGCCAATCTCGAGGCCGGCGGCGATGTGGTCTGGGATATGACCATCGGCTCTTCCGTGGGGAACCGCTTCGACATCGATTGCCCAGCGATCCAGAAGAGGTCCCTGGGACTCGATCGGGGGGCGACCGTGATCGCTGACGTGAACGCCAAGCTGAAGAACGCCGCCTTCGGCGATGTCCCTCCCAGCTTCCTGAGCATGAGGCTCTACTAATGGCGAGCCTCATCCGTCTCGATCAGCGTGTCCCCTTCGTGATGAAGTGGGAGAAAGAACTCCAGGAGAAGGACCCGTCCTACCTCCCGACCACGTTCTACTTCCGCCCCCCGACTCCCGCCGAGCACTCCAGGTACAAGGACCTGGTCGAGGCCAGGCTCTATGGGGCGGCCTCCGTATACCTCACGGAGACCTGCCTCACCGGTCATGACAACCTCTTCGATCAGGGCAAACCGAAGAAGTTCGACGAGACCGCCGGTGTCACCGGATGGGCCTTCGAGTGGATCTGCGAGGCAGCGGTCTTCGTCGACAGGCTGGGTGACCCACCTTCCGAGGTTTTTCCACGATCCGCCTCGCCCTCTGGGTAGGGGTAGAGGCGGATACCTTCCACTGCGAGGGCTGCATGATGCGCTTCTGCGACGCCGAGGGACGCCTGGTGGCGCCCCACCCGGACGAACCGGATCCCCGGGGAAGGTCGTGGCGTTCCCGAGGCGAGGCCCCCGAGGGGCAAGGGTGGTCCTACCCGGAGGAGGCCGACAGGTCTGTAGACTTGCGGGTCTGCCCTTTCCCCCAGCGTCCCACCTGGTGGCCTGATGTCTGGGAGGCCTACCAGCTCTTCGAGAAGGGCCACCTGCTCTGGCCGGGAGGAGTCGAGAGCCAGTCCCGCCCCTACCTCCTGATCATGCGCTTCATCGCATCGACGCTGTCCGAGTTATTCGAAGCCAAGCTCAACCGGGAGGACGAGTAGATGGCCCGCCGCCGCGCCGTGGAGGTGCAGATCGAGGGGAGGGACAAGACGGCCGCGGCCTACCGCAGTGTCGTGACGCGCACCGATCGGTGGGCCGTGGAGATGAAGCGCTCGACCAATCCTGTCGAACTTGGCTTCAAGTCAATCGTCGCCAGGGCATCTGCCATTGCTCCAGCTCTAGTGGCGCTTGGTGCGGTCACCGCTATCACCTCCCTCGCTGAGGAATCCATCGAGGCCGCTGAGGCTCTCGACAAGATGGCGCAGCGCCTCGGCGTTTCAGTGGAGTGGCTTTCCACTATGGCCTATGCCGCCCAGCAGTCGGGCGCCGACCTCAATGCTCTTGAGCTTGCACTCAAGACTGTCTCGAAGAACGCAAGCGACACCGCCAAGGGAACAGGAGAAGCGAAGGACTCATTTGCCCAGCTTGGGATCGAGGTCAATGACTCCAGCGGTCATCTCAAGGGTGCCGACAAGATCCTGGAGGAGGTTGCAGACAAGCTCTCTCTCTACCAGGACGGAGCCCAGAAGTCAGCTCTTGCCCAGAGGATATTTGGAGAGTCTGGAGCAGCTCTCATTCCTCTCCTGAACCAGGGAGCCGACGGGATGGAACGCCTCCGTGACCAGGCCCGAGCCGCTGGAGCAGAAATCTCGAAGCTCACGTCCAAGGAAGCCGCCGAGTTCCTCGATCGGATCAACGAGCTGCGAACCGTTGCCACGGGACTTGGGAACGAGATGGCGAAGCTGGTGCTTCCGTCTCTGAACAAAATCGTCGAAGCGATGATTCTGGGAGCCCGGCAAGGCAGCCTCTTGAAAACGGCCATGTTCGGCGTGGCCCAGGCCTTCCGAGAAATTGGGGTCGCCACAGGCCTGATCGCCGCTGGAGCCGCAGACCGAATCCAGATCGAGATCGCCAAGCTGGAAGAGACTATCCCGAACCTGGAGCGGGAGCTCGAGGGCCGAAAGAAGCGGATCGACGCGGTACCAGAGTCATTCAGGAAGAACGCCAAGGGGCAGGACGCTCCGGCAATCCAACAGGAACTCGAGAAGGTTGCTGCGATCCAGTCCGAGCTGATAGCGAAGCAGGAGCGCCTCAATGTCCTCCGGGCCCGCTTCCTGTCGCTCCTCAACGAGGGTGGCACCGGAGGCTCGGCGCCAGAGAAGCCGCAGCTCGACGCTACGCTGTCGAAAGACGAGGATCCGGCCAAGGAAGCGGAGCGAGAGGCAAAGGCCGGAGCGAAGGCGGCGGCGGACGCCATCCGCGACCAGCAGAGAAAGGATCGCCTACTCTCCAACGACCTCTTCAGCGATGCCGAGGGAGCTCTCGGAGACATCCAGAAGACTCGGGACGCCGAGGAGAGAGAACTCGAGAGGCGTCAGGAGTTCGCCCGGCGTGTCCTCGAAGAAGACGAATTGGGGAAGGCCGACGAGTTCGGCCGGATCCAGATCTACCAGGATCGGGAGCTGGCACTCCTCGAAGGCCACGGGGCTGCCAAGTCTGCGGTCGAGGCGAAGTATGACGCTCAGCGCGCTGCCCTGCGGGCCAGGATGGACCATCAGGAGTTCCAGCGAAAACAGGCTGCTCTCGGGGCCCTGGCCGGTCTCTCCGAAGCCTTCGGTATTGGTGGCCTGAAGCGAAGCCAGCAGATCTCCTCCGGACTCGCCTTGATCTCCACGTTCACCGGGGCGGCCCACGCCCTGGCAACTCCGGGCCTTGACCCTTGGACCAGGTTCGCCATCGCTGCCCAGACCATCGTTACCGGGAAGGGATTCGTGGACCAGATAAGGAAGGCAGGAGCTGGGTCCAGTAGCTTCTCCGGGGCAGGGATCGGCTCGTTCAGTGGCTCCGGCGGCGGCTACTCCCCTCCGGTGTCCACACCGTCCCCAGTCGAGCCCATCAACCAGCCCACCCGAGGACGGGTCGAGCGCCTGGAGATCAACATGGTCGGCGACATCTACGACCTCGATGCCGCCGCGCTCAAGATTGGCGAGAAGATCGTCAAGCACGCCAACGACGGGCGCCTCGACATCCAGACAGTGGTGGTGAACCGGCGATGACGTTCCGGCTCCCACGTATCGGCTACCGGAACCTCCTCTATCTCTTCCCGGAGCTGGAGGCTTCTGCCGCGCTCTCTGACTGCCCAGCTCGCCACGTCGGTGACTGGAAGCGAGGGACCAAGTGGGTTCCCTACGAC
>Ga0100403_1003129_pt1 | contig 12512 bp, 16 predicted proteins | sample CryGeymet201501t_FD_83663 | JGI IMG/M metagenome (GOLD analysis project Ga0100403, IMG submission 83663) | Groundwater microbial communities from Crystal Geyser aquifers in Utah, USA - Crystal Geyser metaG 2015-01t | ecosystem: Environmental > Aquatic > Deep subsurface > Groundwater | place...
CTTTGTGACCAGGTCCCCGATCGCGTAGCCCTGGCTCACCCAGGCCGAAACGCTGGCGGTGACGAGCGGCGTGCCATCGACGTGGAACCTGACGTAATAGTCGCCGAACTCCAGGCAGTAGGCATCGTCGTCGTCGAAGTCGAAGGGCTTGAGCGCGAAGTCGTCGTCGCTGTCCTTGACGATGGCGACGTACTCCCATCCGGGGCGGTTGTAGGCCACGCCGGTCCGCGCGAGGTACCAGTTGTCGCCCAGCTCGAAGCCGCTCGATCGCTTGGCCTGATCCATGCGCGGGATCAGCGCCGCAGCGACCTCACCGCCCACCACCGAGCGTTGGAACTGCGTGGGCATCGCTAGAGTGTCCGGGCGCGCTCGAAGGAACTGCTCGGGTCATCACGCTCCTCGGACTCGTTGGCGTCGTCCTTGATGGCGGCGCCCAGCCAGTAGGTGTACAGGTCTGCGTCGTCGGCCTGTGTGGGCCCACCGCGGACCACCTTGGCGAGCGTGGGGCGCGCCTGCATCCCCAGCAGGTGCACCAGTGCCTGGCGCCAACTCTCGGGAGGCAGGTCCATGTAGTTGGCATCGAGAGCCGTGGTCTGGCGCGCCGTGAACTCGATGACCGCCTCGTCCTCGTCGTAATCGGTGAGGATGACCTTGGTGCCGCCGTCGTTGCGGACCACCCACTTCCAGGGGAGCGGCGACGTGTCGCCCACGTCGTCCACGAGCCGCCGCACGCGTAAACAGTTGGTCGGGTAGGTGTAGCTGAAGCCCCACTCGTCGGCCCACTCCTTGCCGGTGCCATCGCTGAGCTGCGTCAGCGAGGCGTACTGGCGCGCGAACTGCCAGAAGTGCTCGCGGAGCAGCAGGTCACGGGACTGCGGGAGGATGCGCTTGAACAGCAGCGCGGCCGTGCTCGTGGCGGTCGATCCGGCGATGGTGCCGTCGCCGTCCGGCAGGTAGGTCGAGACCCCGATGGAGCCCAGGGACAGGTTGCAGATGTCGATCTCGGTCGTCACCGCCGGTCACTCCGCGCTCTGGCATCGGCCGGGTGCGCTGACCGATCAGCCTCCCGAGCCGGCAGCCTCCGGATCCTCGTCGCCTTCCGCCTCCTGCTCGGCGGCCTCCTCGGCTGCCGCCTCACGAGCCACCTCCTCCTCGGCCACCTGGACCTCGAGTTGTGCCTCGAGCCGCTCGGTGACCTCGGCCTCGATCTTCGGCGTCAACTCGGCGCGCAGCCGCGCCTCGACCTCGGCCGCGATCGACGCCGTCAACTCCGCGGGCGAGGCGAACCCCATGCCGCGGGAGGCCTTGGCCGCCGCCGCCCGGGCCTTGGCCCGATCGGTCCGAGCCTTGGCGATCGCTGCGCGGTCCTCCTCGTACACGGCCGTCGCGGCCGTCGGCGCCGCGAACAGCGGCCCGCGGAAGACGAAGGTGTCGCGCCCGGTCGGGTTCTCCTTGGTCGGCACGCGGTCGCCGCGGGACTTGCCGGGCGTCCAGCCGATCACCTTCGGCAATCCCGTCACGGGGTCGTGGCGCTTGCTGAAGATCGGGTTCTTCTTGGCCAGGAGGATGAGCTTGCCCTTGTTGACGCGCATGAGCACGCCGTCAGCGGGCTTGTCCGCTGCCGTTTTCTTGCGGGAGGCCTTGGTCGAAGCTGGAACCACCGGGCTCCTTTCTGCGCTCTCGGCGCGCTACTGGCTACGCGAAGTCGAGCGCGTGGCTGTGCTGCTTCAACACGAATGGCTGCGTGCCGAGGAACGCGGTGAACTTGCCGGCCGTCAACGGGCCGCTGCCGACCGTGTAGCGCACGCCGATCCACTCCTCGTAGTCCTCGTTCGGCACCGGGGTCTTGATGACGACGTAATTGTTGATCAGGGTGGCCTGGCCAATCGCGACGGTCGTCAAGTGCGTCGTGGCCGAGCTCATGGCCGACGTGCTGTCGGACTCGAGCGTGAAGGTCACCGTCGCCGAGCCGCCGCCGGACGTCACGGCCTCGCGGCAGATGATCATCAGCCAGATGTCGCCCAGCGCGCCCAGGTTGCGCGTGGTGTTGCCGGCGGTCAGGGGCCCCAGGTCGTGGGGCGCTTCGCAGAGAGCGGTGGTCGTGACGGCCTGCTCGTTGCTCAGCAGCAGTTCGAAGTCGGACTGTCCGAGTCCCATGGGTCGATTCCTTTCGGGAGGAGGCCGGTGGCTCTAGAACGCGGTCTCGGTGATGACCATCTGGTCGCAGATTTCCATCGGATACATCCCCTGCCAGTGCAGGACCGGCTTGCTGAAGACGTCCTTCGCCACGCTCACGTTGCCCATGGCCATGATCTTGGCCAGCCGGTTGATCCCGCTGCGGATCGCGCGCGGCATCATCAGCACGATCTGGCCGGGTCCGACGTTCACGCGGTCGATCATCTCGTCGAGCTGGTAGATGACGTTCGTCCCGTAGTCGGTGACCTCCTGGGCTCCGAACGCGGCCTTCATTTCGCTGACGTCGATGTTCGCGAGGCGCCCAGCGCAGCGTAAGTCGGGCATCGCCAGCCCGCAGAACCACTGCCACTGGTCCACGAAGCAGCGGATCATCCGCCCGGCGGTGTCGGTGCTCTCCTGCAGGAGCTGGACGCCGAGGTCCTCGTGGATGAGGCCGGCCTGAGTGTTTCGCGGGTACGTCCAGAACAGCCCGTCCTCGGTGAATCGGAGCACCAGGATCGAGCCGATGTCGGGACCCGCGCCTTCGCAGTCGATGGTGTAGTCGCCGGCGGCCGCCAGGCTCGGGCGCGTGAACAGACCGTTGAACTCGGTCTCGTCGTCGGCCGTGTTGCCGTAGAACTGCAGCTCGCCGAGCTTCTTGGCCATCGCGGACTGGTAGGTCCGGTTGACTCGCGAGCGGGTCTGGTCGGCGCTGCCGGTGACGCGCAACATCGTGGCGTCGGTGACGGCGAAGGCCTCGATCAGCGCGGTGTCGTCCACCACGGTGTCGAAGGTCGGCCGGCTGGCGGGGGTGCCCTGGTTGAAACGCCGGGTGTAGACGTTGGGCTCGCCCACGATGATCGACGCGACGTTCGTCATCGTCATGTTCGTGGGGATCCACTGGCCGTACTTCAGGTTGGCGTGCTGCTGCGCGAGCAGGTTCACCACCTGGTAGTACTCGCCGCCGCCTTGCACGTTCTTCAGCTTGCTGACTTCGAGCAGGTTCAGCTTGTCGAGTCCGGTGGTCATCGCTCAGGTCCCTTCGGGGAGGAGGATTAAGTGGTGGCCTTCTCGGGCGGCAGGTACTCGCCGAGGCCGTCCGCGCGCGCCATGTCGCGCCACGAGCCGGGGTACTTCGTCTGGTAGTCGGCGAGCTTGCCCTGCACCGAGCTGGGGGCGGCGGCGTCGTTGCCCGTCGGAGCCGGCTTGCCCGGCTCGCGGCTCATCCGCCCGATCCGCGCCAGGCCGGCAACGACTGCCTTCTGGTTGATCAGCTTCGTCTGCCGGAGGTACTGAGTGACGATCGGGTCGAAGTGCTGCAGGCCCTTGACCATGTCGCGCTGCGTCGTGGGCCAGCTCTCGCCGCCCAGTTCCGCGTCGGCCATCGTCTCCTTCAGCGCGACCGAGGCCGCGGTGTGGAACTCATCGTCGTAGGCCTTCTTGAGCTGCTCCTGGTACGTCAGGAACTGCTGCGCTGTCTCGGGCGTCATCCCCTGCTCGGCGGCGAACTCGCGCATCGAGCCCAGTGCGGCCTTGTCCAGCGGCGAATCCTTCGACAGCGCCAGGCCCGAGTAGTCGTGCCCCGGCGGCTCAGCCGCGGCGTCCGCGGGCTTGGCCTGCGCGGCCCCGAGGCCGTCGGCCCCGCTCAGCGCGTCCTGGGGCTCGGCAGGGGCTTGGGGCGGCGCTGATGGTGCCGCGTCGTTCGGCTGTCCCGCGTCGGGCGCGCTGGCCAGCGCGTCGTCCACGGCGGTCTCTGCGCCAGCGTCCGCGATCACGTCGTCGGCCATCGCTCAGGGCTCCGTCCGGGGTTGCACTCCCAACACAGGCGGAACTGAGCGGGTCACGACCGCGACTTCAAGTACTTCCTCACGAGATTCCTGAGCAGGACGTGACTCTCCAGTCCCTCGACCCCCATGGCCGCCAGCCACGCGCGCCGCTCGTGGTGCTCGCCCAGCTTGGTCTGGACCTTGAAGGTCATTCGCTCGACGCCGTCGGGCAGCCGCTGGAAGCCCTCGTGGACGTCGCGAGGCGGGCGCTGATGCTGGTCGGCCGCCGTCATTCGCTTTCCGGGCCGGCCTCCCGGCGCGCCTTCTGGATCGCGGCCTTCACCCCCAGCGTCGAGGGCGGCTTTTCCGCAGCCTCGCGCCCACGTTCGATGGCGCCGGGCGACATCCGCTCCACCGCTAGCCGCAGCGCCAGGCCCGAGTTGTAGCGGCCGACCATCTCGCTCAGCAGGTAGGGGTTGGAGCAGTCGAAGGGCTCGGCCTGGGCCATGCCCTCCATGAGCCCGGCGAGCACGCGCAGGAACGCCTGGCTGGGCATGGCGATCAGCTCGCGCAGGTCGTTGTCGTACCGCGCCTGCAGCGCGGCCTCGCGGATCGCTGCCTCCTCGCTGTCGCGTTCGTTGGCGGCGTTGTAGAGCGCGCGGTCGTCCGGATCACGCGCATTCACAGCGTCACGCTGCTCGCCAACACCGCTCCGCTCGTCGGGTCAGCGCTGGACCCTCGAAGATACGCTTTCGTCGCTCCGTTCAGCTCGCAGAGGCCCCATGACCTGACATCCCCTGGTTCCATGTGGAAGTGCACTGTGACACCATCCCAACTGCCGTCCAGGCGGACGTTTGTGCGGTTGTTCAGTCCGGCGCGTTCCAATGCCCTGCCCGGCACTGCGGCGATCACTTCGGTCCACAGCGGCGTCGCGACGAACCCGTCGATGATCCCTGATTCTTCCCCACCAACAGCGTACAGGCCGTCGAGCCACGCCACGATAGCGGCTCTGATCTGCTCCTCGCCGGCGACTACGCTCCACGCGATCCCGGCGGCCGTCATGGCTGCGGACTCGGCTGCTCCAACGGATTGTAGGACCAGGTGGCAGGCGCTGCCGAAAGCGTTCTTCAGTGCAGCGCTGTCCCAGTTCGAGTGAAACTCCGTGGTCCCCGTGTTCGTGGCGTCGTAGGGTGCGAGCATCGTCGTGTCTTGCACGCCTCCGAGCGCAAAGATCGGCGATTGGTGGCCGACAGCGTATGAGAGCGACGAACGCGCGGCGAGGTTGGCTGCGTCAGTATCCGCAATGGTCGCGGACTGCTCGTCATAGTGCGGGTCGCCACGAGCCGCGACCGTCTTAGCAGTGCTAGGCACGAAATCACTGGAATCGAGAGCGTCGAACTTCACGTTCGGGCGCAGCAGGACGGCGAACCGGTATGCCGTGCCAGTTGACACCATGTCCTGGCCGGTGCCAGACGGGAAGTGATAGGTCGCCAAATCGCTGTTGAAGAACACCCACATCAGGCAGTCAGCGCCAGCGCTGCTTGCTGCGCCGCCGATGTCGATGCCCGACCATCCGATCGCCGCGCGGTTAGCCATGATGTACTGCGTCGCCATCACGGTCGCTTTGAACGCCTCGATACGCGCCGGATCCCGCGTTGGATGCGGCGTGTCGTCGTAGCCTGTCGGCACGGTGAAGCTCCCGGCCGACGTGTCAACTTCGATCATACCGTTGCCGTCGTAGGCGTCCCCGTAGTGCGGCGTGCCGGAGGCCTCGTCCCAAATGTCGACGTCAAACGCGGCGTCGCTCACGTCGTTTCCGGTCAGCGTACCGCCGGCGTCTCGCGCCACAGGCAGCGAGACGAGCGCCACGTCGTAACCCGCGTCGAGCAGCGATCCGATTTCGCCCTGCTCCCCGGCTCCATCGCTATCGATCGTGCTGTTCAGCGACGTGAAGCGGAAGCCCTGCAACCTCAGCCAGACCACAGCAGCCTTGCGTGTGCCCGTGCAGCGGAAGATCGACAACTTGAGGATGGGGTGGTTCGCACCGGCCGCGATGACCGCCGGGCCGGCGTAGTCGACCTCGGTCCAGTCCTCATCAGGCGTGTAGACCGTCACGGGATCACGCCCTGTACATGTAGCCGAAGATCGTACCGCACACGACCAGCGTTCCGGTCGCGGCAGACATGAGTGCCGCGACGGAAAGGCGCTGCTCGGCCGAAGTCGCATCGACGACGTAGGGCGCCGTCGTCGGGAGCGAGGTGCCTGCCGTGACCGTGTCGGTGAGTGCGAGCGCTGACCACTCCGCGACCTTGTCCGACGCGCCAACAGCCAGAGAAATTGTTACCGTCTGGCCGGCCGGTACGGCCAGCGGCATGTAGGCGGTGATCGCGTACAGGTGCGCGATGAACCCGAGCGGGATCTGAAGGCGTGCCCCGGCGATCCCGGACATATTGAGCCCCTGAGCCACGCCGCCCTGCGTACATGACTTCGCCGACCCCGAGCAGATCGAGATGGGCAGGTACCCATCGGCGTCCGCACGCGGCGCGTAACCGAACACGGGCGCGCCTGCGGCGGACGTAGGATTGGAGTACCAGGTCTGTGTCATCACCCGATCCCTCCGTCGATGAGGATGTCGCCGCCCGCGGCGGACTCGTCCGCTGTCCGTGCGTAGGCTGAGCCAATGATTCTCAGTCCCACTTCGCTAAAGGTGCACGTGCGCGTGTCTCCTGGATCAAGGATCCACAGCGCCGTCGCCCCGTCGAAGCTGATCTCAATCCGCGTATCGGTAGAGTTCTTGATGCCGACGTGGGACCAGTTGTTCACCGTGCCCGGGCCCAGGATCTCGTCCCACGTACCGCTACCAGTCAGCCCGCTTGCATCGAAGGCTACTGCTTCCAGTGCTGCCATGTCTGGTGATGCTCCTTACGTTAAGCGACCTGCGCGAGCCGCGAGAGAACCGACTCGCCACCTGCCGGCGCCTCGGCCATGTCGCGTGCACCGCGCGCCAGCGCGGGCGCGGCCTCGGCCGCCATCGCGGCCTGCTGCTGCTGCTGCCGCAGCATCCGGCGGGCCATGACTTCCTGGTCGGTGCGGCTCAGTCGGGGGCTCGCGTTCGACAGGTCCCGATGCAGCTTGCGGGCCTCGTCGATGTCCAGGCCGTCCAAGAACTCCGGAGCCACCTGCGCGTTGGCCAGGAGCCAGCCGACGTGCCGCTCGAGCTTGGCCAGCCCCCTGGTCTTCTGGGCCTGCGCGACCTCGCTGATGTAGATCGGCCGCAGGGTCACGTCGCCCAGGGCCTCGGGCGGCGGCGCCAGCGGTGCGCCGGTCAGCCCGAGCATCCAGTAGGGTTTGCTGGCGCGAATGAGGATGTTCAGCACCCGGTCGATGTCGGGGTCGAAGACGTCGTCGGCGTGCCGCTCCAGGATCGGCCCCAGGATGGCGTTCTTCTCGGATCGACGCTCGATGATCTCCTCGGCCGTCATCTGCGGCCGGCCGGCCTGCAGGTGCAACGAGAGGAAGTGTGGCACGAGCAGGTGCGCGTCGATCTCGTTGTGCAGGTCCTGGATCTCCTGCCGGACGTGGTCCAGGTTGATCCTGATCTCGTGCAGCGCGCGCAGGCCCTGCCGGTGGGCGCCTTCGTTCTCGATCGTCACTCGGCCGGGCAGCATGCTGACCGGCTTGTTCTTCACCGAGGGCCCACCGACCATCGGCGGGTCCACACCTTTCTCGAGCGCCTTCCAGAACTTATGCCGCACGGCCTGCAGCGTCTTGATGATCGGCGCAGCTTCGAAGCCCGGGCAGCTCGTGCCGTAGGCGTCGTCCTCGTTCTTCTCCCAGCGGATCACCGAGATGGGGAACTCGTGGAACCCTCCCACGCGGAGCACCTTGTTGTGGCCGGCCTGGTCGACGTCCATCGCCTGGTAGTCGGGGAGGATGTCGCGGGGGTCGTTGGTGTCGCCGCCCTGGTGGACCCAGTGGCACTCGCGGAACCTCCGCGCCAGCGGGTCCGCGTCGGCCAGGTCGTGGGCCGGCGCGGGGTTCGGGTAGATCAGCCAGCGGACCTCGAACTCGACCTTGTACTCGCGCGTGTCCCAGGCGCGCCGCACGTCGGCCGGGCAGTTGTCGTAGCCGTACTCGTCCACGAGCTGCCGCGCCGTGAGCGTGAACTCCCGGCCGAAGGTGTTGGGCCTGCCTCGGGCGTCCTCGGCCACGGCGAAGCTGCCCACCGGGAAGGTGAGCACGCGGAACAGATCATCGCTCTCGTCGTCCTCGAGGATCATCTTCGCGCCCGTGCCGACCATGACGCCGTCGCGCACCTGCTCGCCCAGCTTGTTGTAGTAGTTGGTGCGGTCCAGGTAGAGCAGCGCGGTGTCGCGCGCGGCGGTCAGCCATCGATCGGCCTCGATCACCCCGTCGAGCGCGGTGACACCGCTGCTGAGGTCGAACCACGGCTCGGTGCTCGGCGCCATGCCGTTGACCAGGCCGGCGGTGGTGACGTTGAGGGCCAGTTTGCCGTGGTTGTCGAGGATGTCGTCGTTTCCCCGGTCTCCCTTGTTGGCATCGGCCATCAAGAACCGGGAGCGCGTGGGCATGAATAGGTCGGTCACCTTGCGCCACCGCGGGTCCCACCGGCGCTTCACCGCCCACAGGTCGTCGAAGAAGTCGTCGAGCGCCGCGCGGCTGACCAACGCGCTGCTTCTGGCCGGCGGCCTCTGCGGAGGCGGGTCGAGAAGGCCCGGCTCTGCCTCCACGTCAGGAGCCGCTCAGCTTGGTGCTCGTGCCCTTGTTCGCTGTGGGCACCACGCCGAGTCCCTGGTTGCCCGTCTTCACCAGCTTCGAGAAGTTGAGCGCGCCGGCCTTCTTGATCTTGTCCGCCTGGGCCGCTGCCAGCGACTGTCGGCGCACCTCCTCTGGGTCGGGCACCTCGGGAGGCTTGCCGATGTCGGGCTTGTCCGGCCCGAAGAACAGGCCGAAAAAATCACCGATGACTGGCACGTTCTTGAACGGGTTGCTTCCACTGCCCATCGGTCGGTCGGATCCTGATGGTCACGTCGTTGAGTGCACGACTTAGCGGGTCACGGAGCGGATTTCAATGGTTTGGCCCATGTCCGAGCCACCGGCAGGTACTCGCGGCGTCGGTAGTAGCGGTCCGCGACGGCGGCATCGCGCGCGCTCGTGCACGAGTCGGTGACGACCACCTCGACGGCCCCCATGCCCACCGCCCAGGCCTCCAGCGCCTGGAGCAACAGGTCGTGAGCCACCGACCCACGCGCCTCCGGCACGACGTAGCGGACGGCGTCCACGGCGATCGCCTGGTAGCTGCTCTCGCGCCGCTCCATCCGGCCGAGCACCATCCCCACGACCCTCCCGGCGTGCTCGACGAGGAATGCCGAGCCCGCCGCCACCGCGGCCCATGCGTCCGCGTGCACGACCGCTTCGGACCACGGTGTCTGGTGGTAGCGCTCGGCCCCCGCGTGCAGCGCCTTGCCCAGCCACAGCAGTACAGGCACGTCCTCGGGAGACGCCAGCCGCACAGTCCACTCGCCAGGCGCCTTCACAGCAGGCGGTACCGCTCGTCGTCGTCCATGATCGCCTTCTGCGGCTCGTTGCGCTTCCACGGCAGCATCGGCTCGGATTGGCCTGGGTCCAGGATCGCGCCCGTCCCGGCCTCGACGGGCGCGGTGAAGGTCAGGGCCAAGGCGTCCGCGAAGTCCGGTGAGCGGCCGAGGCGCGCCGGAGTGCGGATCTGGTCCTTGTCCTCGAGCCAGAACTTGTCCCGCTTGATGTAGTACCGCGGGATCGTCAGCTCGCCGATCAGCTCGCGGCAGGTCGCGGGGAGAGCGCCGCCGTCCTTGATCCACTCGGCCATCAGGAACCAGATCTCGGCGCGCGTGTTCCCGTAGCGCTCGTCGATCGGCTTGCCGCTGAAGTTTACGCCCTGCGGGTCGAACCCGAAGTCGTCGCGCACGCGGTCCAGCCAGCCGCCCGCGTAGCCGCCGGTGTTGTCCATGAAGGCCGCGTCGGCGCGCTGATTGCTTTGGTCGCGGTAGAAATCGGTCCAGTGGTCCGCGACGATCCGTGCGCCCAGCGTGCTCGACACGGTTCGGCGCGCCCAAGGGCGCCAACTCGCGCGGCCCTGACGGCGGAAGATCACGTTCAGGTCCATGCCCTCTCCGGCCGGGTCCACGCCGAGCACGCGCGCGCGGCCGACCAACTCGGCCGGCTTCACGTCACGCTGCATGGCCTGCTCGACGTCCTCGTCGGTCAGCAGCGTGTTGAGCGCGCTCTCCGGGAACTGCCCCAGGATGAAGGCCATGACCCAGGGGTCCGCGCGCCCGAGCAGGCCGATCCATTTCCGCGCCCACGCCGCCGGGACACGCGGGGTCCGCTTCGGGTCGTCGGGGTCGGCCGTGATGTGGACGCGCAGCCACTCGGCGGCGAACTTCGTGATCGCGGCGTGCAGCATGCCGTCGCGCGTGACGCAGTTGCCGGCCTGCAGGATCGCGCCGTACTCCATGGTCGAGAACATCTGCTCAGCCGTGCGCATCAGGGGGACGGGCATCTCGGCCGACTCGTCCATCAGCGCGATGACCCACGGGGCGTGCAGGCCAGACAGCGTGCGGCCGACGGCGCCGGCGTCAGCCCGCTTCGGCCAGGCGCGCGCGGAAATGAACCATGGCTTCTCCTCGAAGCCCTTCGCGTAGTACTTGGTGGATGTGATCGCGTAGATCTCGGACAGGTACTCGCTGCGGCCGAGCCACAGGGCCATCTCGGCCCACAGGTTGTCGCGCAGGTTCTGGCGGTCGATGGCCACGGCCGCGCCCTTCGGGTAGCGCTCGTTCGCCGGGTCGCTGAAGCAGGCCATGACCCACTGGCCGGCCCACGCGAGGACGGCCGACTTGCCCGGGCCGGCGCACGAGGGCATTGCGATGCGGTGCTCGCCCCACAGCCGAGGCGAGCCGTCGGGAGCCTGCACGAGCCCCATCAGTGCGGCCCGCTGCCAGGGGTCGGGCGTCGCCCCGTAGATGATGGGGTCCTCGACGAACGCAACTGGGTTGCGCCGCCACGTCCGGACGCGATCGCTGTCCCGCGGGAGGGCGCCAGGCAACGTCAGAAGCTCCCTGCGTTGAGGCTCACCCTGCTTACAGCGCCCCCCCCGCCCGCCAGCTTGCGCCGCGCGTCCTCCGCGGCCTTCGCCCGCCGGCTGCGCTCGATGACCTCGCGCGCGCGATCCTGGAACACGGCGCACGCATCGAGGATGTCCAGCAGCGTCTCCGTGCCCAGGCTGTCCGCGTCCGCGTTGCCGTCCTCTCGCGCCTGCGCCTGCCAATCGAGCTGGTAGCCCCACTCCGCCCGGAAGTTTGGCGTGTCAGGATGCGTGGTCGTGTTGGCCATGATCGCGGCCACGTGGACGATCTGCTCGTGGTCCATGGGCGTGATCGCGCCCTGGACCTCGTGGCCGTGGATGTCGGTGCGCACGACGCGGGGCCGCTGGCCGAGCGCCATGTCGGGCAGGGTGATCCGCAGCCCGCCCTGCGCTGCCAGGGCACGGCGCTGGTGGCGATTCATCGTTCCTCGCCTCGTGATCGCTCCCGACCGCCCACGCTCACCCTCCCTGCAGCTCGCGTAGAGCCTTCAGCTTCGCCGCCGCACTCTTGGTCTCCCTGCCAGCGCCCGGCGACCCCGCCGAGCCGTTCACGCCGGTCACCCTAGCGACCGCAGGCGGCAGTTTCAGCTCCGCCACGGGCGCGCTCGCCTCGTCGGCGTTGCACCCATCGCCCGCGATCGCCACTCCCGCCGCGAGCTCATCCCGCTCCCCTGGCTGCGGAGGCGTCTCACCAGCCCACGAGTCCCGCAGGATATCGGCCAGCGTCCGCCCAATCTCCGCCTCCACCCGGGCCTCACGGGGCAGGAAGGCGCGCACCAGCAGCGGCATCAAGTCCTCGACGGCCAGGCCCGCCATCAGCTGCTTCCACCCACCGCGCCGGCGGACCTCCGCCTCGAGCGCCCGCTTGAACGCCGCGGTCGCCTGGTTCGGTGTCCCCGCCCGGCGGCCGCTCCCCGCCGGGCGCTGCTGTCCCTTCACGAAGGTCATGCGACTCGTGCCATCCGGCGTGCCATCCGCCGGGACTTTAGCACCCGACGGTCACTCCCGACAGCGCTCGCCCCTGGTAGACTGCCCCAGCTTCGGCGGATCGCGTGGTGCACCAATGAGGCGTTCTCGGTGCGACACCCGCCCACGTCGCCACCATTCCCCTGCAACGGAGGTTCTACGATGGCACAGCACGGAATCACGAGTGAGTATTGGATCGACGACGACGGCGCGCCCGCAGGCGGCATCACCCACGGCACTGGCCTGTTAATCTCCTGGCAGAACGGCCCCTTGGGCCCTCCCGGTCCCGGCCGTCGCGCCCCGAACGGCGCCTCGGTCGAGGACGTGCTCACCGCCGCGCACGAGCGCCTGACGTACTACCAGTGCGGGCCCTTCGGCTGCCACGAGACAGCTCAGGCCCTCCAGTGGCTCGAGAGGGCCATGAGTTGCCTCGCGCTCCGCACGCTGGCACGCACCGC
>Ga0100403_1003133_pt1 | contig 12501 bp, 9 predicted proteins | sample CryGeymet201501t_FD_83663 | JGI IMG/M metagenome (GOLD analysis project Ga0100403, IMG submission 83663) | Groundwater microbial communities from Crystal Geyser aquifers in Utah, USA - Crystal Geyser metaG 2015-01t | ecosystem: Environmental > Aquatic > Deep subsurface > Groundwater | place: USA...
ACATTCGAACACTCCTCCTTACCTTTTTCTACCGACACATGCCAGCACTTATAGATAACAATTATATCTATATTGCAAGACCTCCACTATTTAAGATAACGAGGAAAAAAGTAAGTCAGTATATCCACTCTGAAAGGGAGATGGACGATTATCTTTTAAAGCTCGGTACGAGTGATATTGAGTTGCGAAAGGCGGGATCAGAACAACCTTACGATAAAGAACAAACAGAAAAACTGATGGATGTGATTATGGATGTGGAGACATTCATTCAGTCTATTGAGCGTAAGGGGATCGCATTTAGAGATTTCATTGAAGCTAAACTAGAGGGTAAATATCCTCAATTTCAAGTCACTGTTGGAGATGAATTTAAGTTTGTTTATAACGATGAAGAATTAGTCGCTCTTAAAAATAGGAATGAAGAGCTTCAGAGAAAAAAACACGAGGAGACTTTAGCCTCAATTCCCGAAGAAGAGATAACTGAAGATATGCGTAAATTTTCTATGAAAGCTCTTGCTTTTATGGAACTTTATGAATCAAAAAGACTCGCTTCTATATTAGAAAAACTTGGGCAGTATGAGCTCCAACTCGATAACTACTTGATAGCAGATGGAGAGCTGTTTGAAATTTTAGATGATGGGAAGAAGTCAAATATGTACTTTACCCTGAAAGAGATTATCGATGCGATTCGCAGCAATGGCCGAAAAGGTGTTGAAGTTCAGCGCTACAAGGGTCTTGGTGAGATGAACGCAGACCAGCTTTGGGAAACTACAATGGATCCATCTGTTCGTACTCTTGTGAAGGTAACGCTTCCCGATGCGATTGGAGCTGACCGAATGTTTTCCATGTTAATGGGTGAAGATGTTGAACCGCGCCGAATCTTTATTGAGACACACGCGCTTTCTGTTAAGAATTTGGATATTTAAGGGTTTACATGTCGTATACAAAAGATGAAACGATTGTTCCTCGTAACGTTGAAGAGGAAATGAAGGAAAGTTACCTTCGCTATTCGATGTCAGTCATTATATCGCGAGCACTACCAGATGTACGAGATGGCCTAAAGCCCTCTCAACGAAGAATTCTCTACGCGATGCGGCAACTTAACCTAACGCCAGGGGCTAAACATCGTAAATGTGCAAAAATTTCGGGCGATACATCGGGAGACTACCACCCACACGGTGAAACAGTTATCTATCCAACGCTTGTCCGTTTAGCGCAAGATTGGGTAATGCGTTATTGTCTCATTAACGGTCAGGGAAACTTTGGCTCTATTGACGGAGATCCACCTGCCGCGATGCGATATACAGAAGCTCGCTTAACGAGTGCCGCTATGGCTCTTATGGAAGATCTCGATAAAGAAACTGTCGATATGGTTCCTAACTATGACGAGACTAAGAATGAGCCTACAGTTTTTCCTGCTAAATTCCCCAATTTACTTTGTAATGGTTCATCAGGAATTGCTGTGGGTATGGCTACAAATATCCCTCCCCACAACCTTATTGAGCTCATTACGGCAACTATTTTGGTTCTTGATGACCGAAATGTTACAATTGATGAGATTATGAAAGTCATGCCGGGCCCTGACTTTCCTACAGGTGGTATTATCTGTGGCTATAGAGGGATTAAAGAAGCATATCATACAGGGAGAGGAAAGTTAACGCTTCGCGCTCAAATGAGAGTGGAAGATCTGCCGAATAATCGTCATCAAATTGTAGTAGATCAAGTTCCTTATAACGTGAATAAATCTCGTCTTATTGAAAGAATTGCTGAACTGATAAATGAAAAAGTTCTGACTGGACTTTCTGATATTCGCGATGAGTCAGATAAAGATGGTCTTCGAATTGTTTTAGAATTAAAGCGGAATGAAATACCAGATGTTGTGATCAACCAGCTATATAAAAATAGTGATCTACAAATCACATTTGGTTGCAACATGTTAGCTCTTGATCGGGGAATGCCCCATACGATGAACATCAAGCACTTCATGTCAGCTTGGATCGATCATAGAATCGAAGTGATTCGTAGAAGAACCCGCTTTGAGCTAAATAAAGCAGAAGCGCGCGCCCACATTTTAGAAGGATATCTAAAAGCGCTAAACTATCTAGATGACGTTGTTAAAATTATTCGCGCTTCATCGAATAGGGATGAGGCCCGCTCTGAGTTAATAAGCCGATTTAGCCTTTCTGAAAGACAAGCGAATGCCGTATTGGATTTACGTCTTTACCAGTTAACAGGATTGGAAGCTGAGAAGATCGATGCGGAGCATAAAGACTTGCTTCAAAAAATTGCCCATTATAAGGCTGTTTTAGCTTCTGAGGCAATGGTACGTGATATCATTCGCGAAGAGCTTGAGGAGATTAAACGGGGACATAAATCTGAGCGAAAAACTGAAATCATTGCGGCTGAAGGGGATCTTGCAATGGAAGATCTCATCGCCGATGAGCAAGTGGTGATCGCGATATCAGATGATGATTATATCAAAAGAATGCCAATAGATACTTTCCGTGAGCAAAAGCGTGGTGGATCCGGTGTGATCGGGATGGATATGAAAAAAGAAGATATTTTAAAAAATATCTATATTGCATCTACACACGATTACTTAGTCATTTTTACCTCATTAGGCAGATGCTATTGGACTAAAGTTTGGCAGATTCCTGAGGCGGGAGGAAGAACTAAAGGAAGACCAATCATTAATCTTTTAGAAGATCTACAGGAAAATGAAAAGGTGGCAGCTATCCTCCGAGTGAGAAACTTTGAGGAGGAAGGGGCATCTATTTTACTATCGACTATGAAAGGGGTTGTTAAAAAGACGGACCTATCAGCCTTTAGTCATCCTCGTAGAAAAGGGGTTTATGCCTTAAATATTGATGAAGGTGACGAGCTTATTATGGCTCGTATAACTCGTCCAGGGCAGCAGATCATGCTCTTTACCAAAAATGGAATGGCAGTACGTTTTGATGAATCTCAGGTACGCTCTGTAGGTAGAGTTGCTCGGGGAGTCCGTGGCGTAAGTCTCAAAAATGAAACAGATAAAGTAATCAGCTGCGAAGTTGTAAATAATGATGATTCAATCTTAGTTGTGTGCGAAAATGGGTTTGGAAAGAGGTCTCTCGTTGAGGACTTTAGACAGACAAACAGAGGCGGATTAGGTGTTCGCTCTATTATTACATCTGATAGGAATGGACTCGTTGTTGCAGCTCTTAGCGTTTGCGATAGTGATGGCGTTCTCCTGATGTCGGCCTCAGCTCAAGCTGTTCGAATCCCAATGAATGATGTCCGAGTAATGGGTAGATCTACTCAAGGCGTTCGCCTTGTGAATCTAAAAGATGAAAATGACCTCATTGTTGGCGCTCAGAAAATTGAAGCTGTTGATGAAGTAACAACTCCACAAGAAGAAAAGCAAGAGATCGTTGAGCAGAAGCTTCCTGAGGAAATTTCGGAAGAGATAACCCCAGATGAGCCCACAGAATAAGTTTAAACAACTATATAACTCACTTAGCGATGCTTACGCACCGCTGAGTGGGATAACTTAAATAGTATATAGATAAAAAGTAACAGTAGCATTGAGAAAAATACCGGGAATACAAACTGGAAGGATCTCATTGCATTTGTCGATTTTTCTATCTGTCTCGTGTTTTCCTCAATAATGACTCTTGATTGAGCCATAGACTGAATATTTTCCGCCATGAGTTCATTGGCATTTTCCATTTGGGTATTCAGCTGGCTCATTGTAGCGCAGCTCGATAGGCAAAATAGGGAAGTAATAAAAAGTAGCTTTCTCATAATTCCTCATATTGTTATTTCTGATTTTATAAGCAACAAAAAAAAGAAATGACAATACCATCAACTGACTCCAGGTATCCAAGAAAGCCAGCCTGGCCCCTTCTGTTTCTAATTATGGTAGGCTGTATGTATTTGAGCCTCCAAACTGAACACTGGATTGGCGCTAAACCGTCGCCCGTTTGCTTTATTCATGATGCTCTCCAGTCATGGATGGCCCCTATTAATATGTATCTCACTAATCATGTAACTCTTTCCAATGTGTTGATGGTGATGTACTCAACGATTGGGGATGCTGTTGTCTTTATCTTAATTCTTTGTGCTATTGTAAAGGGGAGCGTTCGCCCGGTTCTCCCTCTTCTTGTGTTTATGATACTGCGCCAGCTTATGCAGTTGCTTGTCTCATTTCCGGTGGATCCTTCTGCAATTTGGCATTATCCAGGATTTCCCTCCCTATTTGTAAATTATGAGGTGGATGGGGATTTTTATTTTTCAGGGTATGTGGGGATTGTGATCTTAGCAGCCCTTGAGTTTAAGGATATTTTTCATCGAAAATGGCTCACAATTTGTAGTTTTATTCTCGTTTTTTTTGTCGTATTTACTGATCTGATATTAAGAACTCACTACTCAACCGATGTTTACACATCTATTATTACAGCAATTTTTGCTTACCTATTTATGGATCAGTTTATCGCATCTGTTGATAAATTCTTAAAAAAGATTGATCGATTTTCCCATTTTTTATTGATTTTCCTGATTTGCTTATTGATTGCATCGGTCTTTGCCACTCAGTACTACATTCAACAAAATATCCCTCCTACCTGCGGGATTAAGGATTTGGTACAGGACTTCTTTCTCCCTTTTAATGAGTACTTAACTACTCATAAAGAGATTGGTAATGGGGTTTTAATCGGGATGAATTTGTTGCTAGATGGGATGTTTGTCTTAATAGTGAGTGATACAATTGTCACTCGAAATATCCGTCCATTTTTAACTCTTGTTTTATTTTTCTTGCTGCGCCAAACAATGCAGATGATTATTTCTCTCCCTATGCCCCCGGATACGATTTGGCATTATCCAGGCTTCCCTTCACTTCTTCAGGACTATCAAATCAGTAATGATCTCTACTTCTCAGGTCATGCGGGGATCAGTTTAATTGCCGCTTTAGAGCTAGCAAGCTTTAGCAAGAGATGGTTAACCATTCTTGGTTTTTCTATCTTTATCACAGAGTGTTTTTTAGTCATTTCAATGCAGATTCATTATACAATGGATGTTTTTACAGCAATTATGACGGTTTTTTGTATTACAGATTTATCTTGTCATCTGGCTCATCCCATCAATAGATTTCTTGCCAAAATTATGAAGTCAAGTTAAGGTAAGCTCATGCATTCATCTGTAAAGCAAGGTCTTTTCTTAACATTCGAAGGGGGAGAGGGCTCTGGTAAGACAACTCTTATCGATACCATCGCCCGTTTCCTCTCTGAAGAGGGTTACATTGTTTTAAAAACTCGAGAGCCCGGGGGAACAAGGCTAGGGGAAAAGATTCGAGATATCCTCTTGGATCATAAGCATCCGATATGTCCTTATGCTGAATTATCTCTTTTTTTAGCTTCACGCGCTCAACATATCTCTCAGGTGATTAAACCTGCCCTTAAAGAGAAACAAATAGTCCTGTGTGATCGATATAATGACTCAACAATTGCCTATCAAGGTCATGCTAGAGGTTTGGGTGTCGAGCAAGTCAGAAGTGCCTGTGAGTTTATGACGCAAGGGCTAGTTCCTCATTTAACTATCTATCTAGACTTAGATCCTGAGATTGGTTTAAAAAGGGCAGGCTCTGTCCGAGCTAAAGATCGAATTGAATCAGAACAGGTAGATTTTCATCAAAAAATTCGAGAGGCTTATTTGACTATTCACCATGCAGATATGGACCGTTTTTGTCTAATAGATGCATCAATGAGTCCTCAAGATGTCTATGCTCACGCCATAAAATTGGTCAATCGGTTACTATTATTCCATGTTTGAAGCAATTTATGGAAACGAACCGATAAAAAAATACCTCCAAAAGGGGATAGAACAAAACCAACTTCCTCAAACACTTCTTTTTGCAGGGATTGATGGTATCGGAAAATCTCTATTTGCAAAGGAGTTGGCGGCTCACCTTTTGTTATCTCCTCGCTCCGCTGACCTGCACATCTTATCTCCTGAGGGTAAAAGTGGTCTTTACGCCATAGATACGCTTCGAGAAATGATGACAAAAGAGCATGCGGCTCCTTTTGAATCAGTTGGAAAGGTGTTTATTTTAGAAGATATTGATAGGATGCAGCCAGCAGCAGCCAATGCTCTTTTAAAGACATTGGAAGAGCCTACTCAAGATACTACCTTTATTCTCCTTTCTAGCCACCCATCAGAAATATTACCCACCATATTATCTCGTTGCGTAGTTCTAAATTTTCAGCCGTTAAGCCAAGCAGAGATAACTAGATTGTTACAAGAAAGGGGACTTCCCTCGAACCTGGCTAAACTCTCTCAGGGTTCAGCAGATAGAGCCTTTGAGCTCTCTCAAAGTCCTGAGTTAGATGATCAGAGAAAAATAGTTTTTTCCATTCTATCTAAAAGGCCCTCCTATCCAGAGCTATCGCTCCAGCTCAAAAAACTAGAGACCCTAATCGAGGTTGAAAAGGAAGAGGACCCGGTCCGCTTTAGTAGAAGAATTGAATATCTTCTTTCTCATATCTTAATGTGGAATCGTGACCAGGAGCTTAGAAAGTTACAGGTGGGAGAAGATCTTCTCTTTTTCCCAGAGGAGGCTGGTGCTACTCCATTCCCCGATATGGAACAAAAACTAGTAAAAGCTCGTCTTAGCTTGCAGCGAAATATAAAGCTTTCTGTCCTCTTGGAAGATCTATTTATTTGTAAAAGTTAACTGGTTCCTTCCGGCCCCTTAGAGGGTGTCTACAAAGTGACGAACCCTCACTTTGTAGACACCCTCTTATACCAATCGCAGTAAATAACTTCACATTTGAGCTGCGTCAAAACGTCGAAAATCTTCGATCGCAAGTGGGATTGTATTGCATTAATACTATACCACTTGCGATCAAAGATTTATCGACAGTTTTCACGCAGCTCAAATGTGAAGTTATTTACTGCGATTGGTATTAGTTTTTTCTTCCAATTCAGAGAATAAAGGGGCACTCGGGGCTGGCATTATTTCTTTTACAACCGTAGTAGTACTTGGGCTGGCCTCTGTTTTCTCAGAGGTTTCTGGTAAAGGGGAGCTGATACTTTGATTACAGGTTTATCTTCCAAATCGATAGGGGGTATCTTCTTGTAGATTCACTTATAAGCGGTTGTGAGTTGGACTTAAGTTGCATATAGCTTAGGTTAAGATGTTTGTGATCTTCTGAAGTAGAGGTATTGGTTTCCGTAAGAGTAGGGAACTAAATCTAGTCTGTGCTCAAAAATATGGGACTTGCCAAATTTTGAGATGACCATGACTGTTCCATCTTTTTTTACCTCTATTACTTTTCCGTAATGAGTGGCCCTTGAGTTTGCGTGTCGCCTTTGAATGTTATCTGTATCTTCATAATAATTTGTAAAGTACGTGACGATATCATTTTTCTTTGGCTTAGCTGTTTGATCATAACCGTTTAACCTAAGAAAATGAATTGGAGAGGATCTAAATAAAGAAGCTCTCATCTTTTCAAAACAATGTTCACTTTCTCTCATTTTCTTAAACCAGTCTTCATTATGAAAAACAAAGGTAATACAATCACTAATCAATGAAGGTTTAGAGTTATGTCTTTCTATAATTTTAAAATCAGAGAGAATTTTAGGGACAGAGTCCAAACTCTTTGAGAGGTTGCTATCCCCTAGAGACGTATAATTGGATGTAATAGATGCAATAAACATCACTTTTCTATCAGTAGATTCTGGTAAGAAATTGTACTGAAGGGGACCAATCAATCCCTTAGGTCGAAGAGTTAATGGGTCAAGGGGGAGAGGAGTACTAGAGTAGCTTGATATGGTCTCCTCTATATATTTTTCAGGAATCAGATTTAGCGGTATTTGTGGGTTGGGTGAAATTGTCATAATTAGTGTCTAAGCTTACCAGACCAGCTCAATTTAGACCGAAGGGTGGCAAAGTAGTCATGACGGTGTAGATTAACCCTTTTAAAGGGTCTTGCTGATTTTTTGACTGTGAGCTTATCACCACTTTTCATAGAAATAGCATCGAGGCCATCTGCACGTACATCAACGGGATCGTACTGACTTATATAGTGAATTTCAATTGTCTGATTGCCGGTCAGAACAATGGGCCTGTTGGAAATTGTATGGGGGCAGATGGGGGTAATTACAATAGCATCAAGTGTGGGACTTAGGATAGGACCTCCAGCTGCAAGAGAGTAGGCCGTTGATCCATTGGGAGTTGCTATGATAATCCCATCAGAGACAAATGTATTTACATAAGCCCCATCTACATAGATCGCAAGCTCGATCAAACTGTAATTTTGAGCACGATGGATGACAAGGTCATTGACAGCTCTAAGATTTCCTGCTTGTAGGGCAAGGCGTTCATCGATTGTGTACTTCCCAGAAAGAAGGTCAGTAAGGCTTGGGTAAATATCAGTGCTTGGAATGTCTGCCATGAAGCCTAAATGACCCAAATTAATACCCAGAATCGGGGCATCTAGATGACTATACTGGTGGGATAGGCGCAAAATTGTCCCATCACCACCCATCGAAATGAGATATTTAATTTCAGATTGGCTTACCGTTGAAAGAGGTTTCGCTCCAATTTGATTTGCTTTAGAGTCTTCGGCTACAACTGTAATCCCTTGGTCTTCAAGGAACTTACGAATGTTGCTGGCTATCTCAAACGATTGCGTTTTCTGCTCGTTCGGAAAGAGTGCAATAATCATCGGGGAAAAACTCCTGCAAAATTCGGTTAGCAATAGACTCAGCGTCCAAACCCAATTCTCTCATAAGTTCTATATTGCTGCCAAACTGAACCCACATATCAGGCACACCAAAGTTTAAAACTTCTGCTTGTTGGATCCCATTTTGGACCATAAAGTTGTTGATAATCATCCCTAGACCCCCACTTAGGGCGTGCTCTTCTATGGTAGCTACGTATTGGTGAGTGGATAGCATCTCAGTAAAGAGGTTAAAATCTAAGGGTTTGATAAAAACTGGGTCGATGACTGTTGCTGAAATGCCCTTCTCAAGGAGAAGGCTGTGCACTTGAAGTGCAGTTTGGCATGTGTGACCGAGAGCAATAATGAGAATATCTTTTCCGTGCATAAGTACCTGCGCTTTTCCTGGAGTTCGTGGTTGAAGGGGGAGTTCTGATTCATCTGTTTCAAGATTAGGGTACCTTATCGCGCAAGGCTTACCCCAATTAAAACAACTTTCTAAGAGTTCTTTAAATACCTGACCATCTCTTGGTTGGGCAATAATCATGTTCGGCATGGCATTGAGAAAACTAATATCGTATATCCCGTGGTGAGTACTCCCATCTGGACCTGACAAAAAGGCTCTGTCTAGAGCAAATAGGACAGGGAGCTCTTGCATGCAGATATCATGAAACAAATTATCAAAAGCTCTTTGCAAAAATGTTGCGTAAATTGATACAACTACTTTTTTCTTTCCGTTTTTTGCAATTCCTCCTGCAAAAGTGACTGCATGCCCTTCGGCAATCCCTACATCAAGACATCGGTCTGGATATTTATTCATGAACTGATCCAGACAAGATCCTGCAGGCATTGCTGGGGTGATGCAAACTAGGTTAGGGTCTTTATCTCCCATTTCAAGAATATGGCGACCAAAGATTTTGGGGAAAGTAGGTTTAGTCGATGGGCTTGGTAAAAATTTGCCGCTGCATAAATCAAAGGGGCGAACTCCATGATAGGGAGTTGGGTTCGCTATAGCAATTGGCATCCCTTTCCCTTTAATGGTCATAATATGGAGTAAAACGGGGCGAGATTCATCTTTTAGATTTTCAAGGGTTTCAATGAGCTTTCCTATGTCATGACCATCGATGGGGCCTACATAAGAGAGGTTAAACTCTTCAAAGAATGTTGCAGGACTCACTAGATTTTTGATCGATTCAGTCATTTTTTGACCAAGTTTTTCTAGTTTAGCTCCATATCCGGGGATTTTAGCTAAAGCCCCTTGAACTTCTTGGTAAATTTTATTTGATAGGGGGTTGCTAAGGAGTCTACTGAGGACATGTTTGATATTTCCTACATTTTGGGAAATTGACATTTCGTTGTCATTTAAGATAGCGATAAAATTTTTTAGTTTTTTAGGGACGTTATTTAGCGCCTCAAGGGTGAGCCCGCAGGTAAGTGATGCGTCTCCGAGAATAGGTAAAATGTATTCTGATCCCCCTTCTAAATCACGCGCTTTAGCCATCCCTAGAGCTAGAGAAAATGCAGTTCCTGCATGCCCTGCAAAAAAATGGTCGTGTTCAGATTCTTTGGGGTGAGCAAATCCGCAGAGCCCTTTGTATTTTCGGACCTTTTCAAATCGATCATTACGACCAGTTAAGAGCTTGTGAGGGTAGGTTTGGTGGCTCACATCAAAAATAAACTTATCGATTGGGGAATTAAAAGCGCGGTGGAGAGCAATAGTGAGCTCCACAATTCCGAGATTAGAAGAAAGGTGTCCCCCATTCACTGAGAGAACCTCAATAATCCTTGTTCTGATCTCTTCTGCCAACTGTTCTAACTCAGCAAGAGAGAGCTCAGAAAGGGGCTGTTCTAGGATTTTGTTCAGCATCAAGAGCCAGTTCGCTTTTATTTTTAATCAATTGTTCAATTTTTTGTTCTGCAGAGGTAAGTCTACTGCCACATGTTTGAATGAGCATTTCTGCTTCTTCAAAAAGTTTTAAAGACTCTTCTAAAGGAGTTTTCCCTCCGTTCATCTTCTCGAGAATCTGTTCGAGCCGCTCAAAAGCCTTTTCAAAGGAAAGTGTTTCTTGGGTCATTTTCTAATACCTGGGTGATTGTTATCTTTGCCTTACCATCATGCATAAGGGCCACTAATTTTTGATCCGCCTCTAAGTCTTTCGCAGAGAGGATAATGGAATCCTCCTTTTCAGTGAATAAAATGGTGTAACCTTTTTTGAGAAGATTTTGGGGGTGAATGGATCGAAGGTGTTCTTTAACCCGCTTTAGCCGATCTTGTAGCTGAGTAATCCGAATCGCAGGGCTTGCCATTTCAAGAGCCCTTGTGTAGTCATCTAATTTTTGGATTGTCTGCGCTAAAATGCCATAAGGGGAGCTTAAGAGAGGGTGCTTTTTTAAGGCAGAGATCCTCTGGTGGTACTGAGAAACTTGTTGGGTGATCCTTTGTCTACAAAACTGCTCAGCTGATGTGAGGAAATTAATGAGATTAGCTTTTTCTGCAATGGCTATTTCTGCAGCTGCAGAAGGAGTTGGAGCTCTCACATCTGCCACCCAATCAGCAATCGTAAAATCTGTTTCATGACCTACGGCAGAAATGATCGGGATGTTCGATTCAAAAATTGCTTTTGCAACAATCTCTTCATTAAAGGCCCATAGATCCTCAATACTTCCTCCACCTCTACCCACAATTAAAACATCTGCTAATTGGTGTTTGTTAAAATCATAAATGGCTTGGGCAATCTCTTCAGCTGAACCCTCACCTTGTACCTTTACAGGATTTAAAATCACTTGAAAGCCGGCAAATCTACGAGTTAGAACATGTAAAATATCTTGGATAACTGCCCCAGTTGGGCTAGTAACAACTCCAATTCGCTTGGGTAGTTTAGGAAGTGCCTTTTTCTTCTCAGGGTCAAACCAACCCCTAACTTGGAGCTGTTCTTTTAGCTGATGGAGCTTAAGAAGGAGTTCTCCCACACCTAAAAATTGTAACTCGCGGACCGCCATTTGGTATTGTCCTCTCGGAGCATAGAGGCTTATCTCACCTACAGCGATTACTTGATCACCTTCTTTAGGCATTCGGGATAGCTTTGCTGCAGAACCCTTAAAGAGTACAGCAGAGACTTGAGATGTTGAGTCTTTCAGACTAAAGTAGAGGTGGCCGGAGGATTGTAACTTGAAATTACTAATCTCACCCTTGACCGATATCCCTCTGAAACTGGGCTCTAAAACCCCTTTAATCGCACTTGTTAGTTCTGAAACTGTAAGAATCTTCATAAGTTTTGGTATTTTGCCAAAAAAATGATTGAAGATCCATGACTTTTCTCGCTTGCTATTGGAAAGTCAATTGAGTATCCTGGTGTAAAAAATTTGAGTGGTTATGACTAAAAATCTGTACGTCGTTGGAAATTGGAAAATGTATAAGACAGCCCGTGAGGCAACTGATTACATTGAGTCCCTTCTTCCAAAGGTGGATGGGTCTATAGTAAATATTTATATTGCAACTCCGTATACTTCGATTTCTGCAGCAGCGCAATATGCCAAAGAGACAAACGTTGTCATTGGAGCGCAGAATATGAATGACGCTCGAGAGGGGGCATTTACTGGCGAAATTGCAGGTCTTATGCTCAAAGAAGCAGGGGCTTCGTTTGTCCTTTTGGGACACTCAGAAAGGCGACATGTTTTCGCTGAAGATAATGACTTAATTCACAGAAAGGTGATTCGAGCTCTCCAAGATGATATCCAGCCCATTTTATGCATTGGAGAAACTCTCGATCAGTATAATGAAGGTCAAACTGAAAAGGTGATCAAAGAG
>Ga0100403_1003134_pt1 | contig 12497 bp, 10 predicted proteins | sample CryGeymet201501t_FD_83663 | JGI IMG/M metagenome (GOLD analysis project Ga0100403, IMG submission 83663) | Groundwater microbial communities from Crystal Geyser aquifers in Utah, USA - Crystal Geyser metaG 2015-01t | ecosystem: Environmental > Aquatic > Deep subsurface > Groundwater | place...
CCTATGGTCGCTCGAAGCCCATGATGAAGTCCAAAGCCATACTTCGTTTTCAGAAGGATTTTCGGGTGAGATTTGTTCAGTTTTCTAAATCAAAAGACTGGGTAGCTGTTGAGCTTTTGAATAAAAAGCGAAAGGCCTGGGTGCCTTTAAAGGCAGTTCAGCTTTTGGATGAAGAACAGATCAAAGTATTACGTGAATTTCAGAATAATCAGGAGCAAGCTCAGGAAGATCCTGGAGCTTTCTAAAAATCGTCGTCGTCTTCTTCTTCGTCAATGATTTCAAACTCGCAGTGTTGAATGATGCGGTCGCAAATTGTTTTTGCTCTTTTGTAGAAATCTTTGCTGTTAATCTTTTGGGTGTTTTTCTTGTTCCCGGAGAAGCGAACCAAATCTAGGTCTCGGAAGAGTTCTTGCAACTTATCGATGAGTCCAATTTCTTCTACCTTTAGTTTGGATCTGATCGCGCGCTCAAAGTCAGATCTTGTTGATTCTGAATGCATAGAGTCTTCACGGAGATGACCGGCCAGGAATTCTCTGATCCACTGATCTACTAAAATCGCCAGACCTTCAGAACCGTTGTATTCCTTGTCTGAAATTTTTTCTTCCGTTTTAACCCATGGATTGTTTCTGAGGTGAGATCTTCGCTGATCTTCTTTGGAGCGATTCCAGTACATCACACCGAGAAGCGCATAAAATGCTCCAAGAAAAGGCCAAGCGTAATTGAGGCCGAAGAAGTTATAAGTTGGAGCGGGACCGAGTTCCGACTCTTCAAGTTCAAAGGAACTCAATACTTGAACGGTCTCCTTGCTTGGCGTGTCTTTGGCCTCGGAGGAAGTACCGCCTTCAACATTGAAGCTGAGTGTTGGCGTTGTTCTCGTTTCATATTGAGCTTTGTCGGGATCGAAATAAGCCCACTGGAAAGAAGGTATTTCAATGGGGCCTTTCGCTCTAGGTAGAATTAGAAATTCAAAATTTTTGTAGCCGGTAATGTCTTCACGGAGCTCAGCAGTATTTTTTGTTTGGTAAAGTTCAAGCCCATTTGGCAGGGGTAGGGTGGGCGGCTCAATAAGTTTGATGTTCCCCTTGCCGGCGATGGTAAATTGAACTGTGAAGGGTTGGTCGACTTGTTGAAGTCCTTCAGGTCCCTTAAGCTCGATGTTAAAATCTCCAACGGCACCTGTAAATTGTGTTTCGGGTGGGGGGGGGGGGAGCTCTTTCACTGTGATCGTTATCGGCTCACTTGATTTGGTCATGGGGATCTCGCTGCCAAGTTGCGGAGGTTGTCGCCCCGTAATGAGGCTGTCGATCAGATCTTCCGGTCTCATCATCACAATCGCCCGAGTTTCAAAGGGGCTTATTTTTATATCGCCTGGTTTTAAGGGAAAGAGGGCATAGCGAATGAATTCAGAACGATTTAGAATTTCGTTTCCGACCTGAACTCTTTGACGTGTAAAACTTTTGGGGATGAAGAGATCTTCTTTTATAAAGCCTTTGAAGTCGGGAAACTTAGACATTTCAAAATTTCGAACGAAAGTGCGCTCATACAAAACGTAACCCAATTCGATAGCTTCCCCTACGTAGACTTCCGTTTTAGATGCCTCTGGTCTGATAAAGAAGGAATCCTTTGAGTTAGCGGCAAGGGGATTTGCATTATTGTTAAGGTTGTTGTTCCCGGATTGCCCGCCACTTTGACCTAAGGGGGGAAGACGTGGAGAGGATCTAGAGTTATTCTGCGTAGGCGGATTATAGTTTCGCCTCGCTTGAGTCTGTGCTCCGTTTGGAAGAGCGTCAACTTGCACTTGCAGTGGATCCGTTTTGAAGGTTTCCTGACCCACGGTTAAATTGATAGGGGGAATTTTTAGGATTCCAGTTTTTAAAGGACGCAGAAAATAGGAATACTCTGCTTTGTATTGATATTGAACTTGGCCGTTGACGTAGGTGACTCTTGGACTTTCTGAACGGAAAAAATTTACGACTTCCCAATCTGCGAGCCCTTCAATGCTGGGGGGGGCGAGCCTTCCTGAACTTTTGCTGGTGACTGAGATTTTGAATTGGATGTTTTCGCCATTGCGACTTCTGTTTGGAGTCGCGCTAACGGATATGATCGGTCGATTTTGGGCTACCGCAATACTGGTGGAAAATGCGATAATAAGAGCAGCGAAACTCCTGAGCAACAAAGACATAACTCAAGATTTTATCAGGACTTTTGCTTAAGACACAGTCCTACCATTGCTTACCGCGTCCAAAGCTTTGACCGTCCTGCTTTCCTTTGCCCTGTTGCTGCTCCTCGGCATTTTGCTGGGCTTTGCGCATCTGCACATCTCGTTCCTTACTCCCAACACTTTCCAGAATCTTGGCAGCTTGTTCTTTGTCGACATCGGTTCCCTTGAATTCTGGCTTCTTTTGGCCCTGCCCGTATTTGGGATTCTGATCTTTTTTGTCGCCTTTGCCTTCTCCGTCTTTGGATTCACCATCTTTTGGGTCATCTTGGCCGCCGCCACCACCACCGCCACCGTCGGCTGGAGGCTCAGAGAGAAGTCGTTTGATGCCTTCTTCAATTTCTCCGTCCAGTTGCTCTTCTTCGGGGCCTAGCGTTTGAGCCCTGTAGAAAGCTTGAAGCCCCTTGGTCTTCTCTTTGAGGATTTCATGGGCTAAGGCTTGTTCGAACTTTAGGGATTTGAGGAAGATGTCGTCCTTTGGGGTTTCTTCTCTTCCCTTTAGATAATCTTTTTCTATCGCCAAGAATTCTTTCAGGGCTTCGTTAACGACTTTTTCGTTGATCTGTTGTTCTTGGTTTGAGGCTGGAGGTGCTCCATCTTCTCCTTTTGGAGGTGCTTTGGGCAGGGCCATGGCAAATCTTGTCGCCGCCCAGTTAAATCTCAGTCTTAAATCTGAGGCCCTATCTGCAAGAGCGTCTTCGAACTGCAAGCGGCTATCGGAAAGTTCTCCATCAAAAAACTTGTCCACACCTTTGTTGTTTTTGTAAATCGTCCAGGGCATTAGATTTGCTTCTTCAGCTTTTGCCGAAGGAGTCAAAAGTAAAAACAGAATTATGGAGCCCAGTGAACCCTTTCTAAAGATTCTTCCGGCTTCAGGGAGGAAGAAGTCTAACAACAAGAATAGGAAAGCTATGAGTAAAGGCCATTGAAAGCGATCTTCTCTATCTAGCCTTGTTCCCGCTTCAACACTATCTCGCTTGTAATTTGCTAAGGCTTCTTCAAATTCTTTCCAAGCGTCTACACCGTTGGTGAGGTAAAAAATTTTGCCTCCAGTTTTTCCAGCTACTTCTTTGATGACCTTGTCTTCAAGTTTGGTGATAACATTCTTGGACGGGTTAGAGGGGTCTTTCAGATATTGGACGCCTCTTTCACTTCGAATGGGGATGAGGCCACCTTTTGCAGTTCCAACGGCGAAGGTGTAGACGGGAACACCAAGTTTTTCAGCTCGTGCTACAGCTCCATTGAAATCTGAACCTGTTTCTTCTCCATCAGTGACAAGAACGACGACTTTGGCTGCGAGATCTTCAATTTCGATTCGATCTTTCACTTCTTCTAGGCCAAGAGAGTTGAGGCAGGCATCTACGCCAACAGAAAGATTGGTGGATTGATCGCTAATATAGCTTGGAATCATGGGGTCGAGAAAGCTAAGAATCGCGTGGTAGTCCGTTGTTAGGGGGGCGGCTACGAAGGCAGATCCCGCAAAGCCAACGAGAGAGGCTCTGTCTCCTGCCATTCTTCCCATAAAAATGGAGAGTTGGTTTTTGGAAGACTGCAATCGATTCGGAAGAACATCCTCTGCGAGCATGCTTCTTGAAAGGTCAATAGCAAAGCATAAGTCCAGGCCTTGAGCTTTGATAGGGTTTTCTTTTTGTCCCCACTGAGGGCCGATTAGAGCGATCACAAGAAATAGGTATCCGAGCACGGAGAGTGTCGTTTTCAGCGTTCGCCATTTTGGTGCCGTGAAGGCACCAGGGATGTTGAAGACCTTCAGTTTTTGAAGGGCTTTTTTGCGCCAGATAATATTATAGAAAGTGAGGAGGAGTATAGCGCACCAAAGCACTAGGAATACAAAGTAAGATGGATTTGCAAAAGTAATTCCGAATTTATCAATCACGGAAGCTTCCTCCATCTGGTATTGAGGGCCACTAACTCAAGAGTCAGGAAGAAAACGGCGGCCAGAATCCAGGGCCATGCTCGTTCCGCAGTTCGAACATAGGTATCAATCTCAACTTTTGTCTTTTCTAGAGCATCAATAGTGTCGAAGATGTTTTCTAAAACGTCACGATCTTCTGCTCGAAAGAAGCGTCCTTGGGTTCTATTGGCAATAGATTGAAGCAGAGGTTCGTTGATTGCATCGGTGAGTGTCTGCCAGGTGACTTGTTTCCCAAATACCGGATCGTATCTTTCGACGGGAAAATCGACTTTTCCTTTTCTACCAACGGCAATCGTGTAGACACGAATGCCGTATCCTTTGGCGAGTTCTGCGGCAGTTTCTGGGTCCACACTTCCCATGTTGTTGTCTCCGTCAGTGACGAGAATTATGATCCGACTTTTAGCTGTGGAGTGTCTCAGGTGGTTCACACCAACGGCGAGCGATTCACCAATAGCGGTTCCATCTTGTAGGTATTTGTTGTTTGATTTCTGGAGCGACTCTTTAACGATTTTGTGATCGTTAGTTGGGGGAACGGCTAGGAAGGCTTCTCCAGAAAATAGGACGAGACCAATACGATCATCGATTCTCTGATCAATAAATTTTTCAAGAACCCTAATGGCGACGGTTCTTCTGTTGGGTTTGAAATCCACAGCATCCATAGACTTAGAAAGGTCGAAGCTGACAATCATATCTACCGCTTCAATGGTTCTCTTCTCTCGTTGGAAAACTTCTTGAGGTCTAGCTAGTGCAAAGATGATCAAGCTTAGAGCTATGAGTCGCAGAACATAATGAACACGAAAGGGGGACGGGATTCGAAATCTCGGACGCTGATCGACCCAGCTTGCCGTAGGTATGAATAGTCTGCTTCGCTTACGAATGCCTTGCTTAATAGCCCACCAAGCCACGAAAGCTAGGAGTAGGGCTAGTAAGAAATACTCTGGATTTGCAAAGCTCATTTCTTCTTCAGCACCTTTCGTAGTTTTGAGGGTTTCGGCTTGTTGGCCTCAGCGGCCAGCTGAATGTTAATTTTATTTATAAATAGGGAGGAAAACTCTTTGAGTTGTCGTAGAAAGGCAGCTCTTAGGTGCGGAGCTGGTTTGGCATCAGAATAATCTACTTGGCTCGACTGCATGAATAGGGACTCCAGCTGCGCGATTTGTTGAGGGTTCATAAGGCTCGGTTGTCTCGCTACGTTTTGCTTGAGTAGGGCGATGAACTCTTTCCTAGTCGCACCTGGCGCTTTGAATTGATAGAGCTTCTGGATGAGTGGGCGGAGGTGTTTGATGCCATCACCATAAAGGAAACCAGCGGTTTTACTGTCATTGCCTTCATCGACTTTGTCACGCTCAGCCTGCACAAGAAAGGCCTCCATTCTTTGAATGGGGTTCTTGCGAATGCGGACATTGCGACCAAATGCTTTAATGCGATCTTTGTTTTTGCGGATCTGAAAAACTCCGGCAATGATTCCGATGATCGCTAATATTCCGAGAGCAAGAGCTACCCAAATCCAGCTGGGGTAGCCAAGCTCAAAAGGGGCACTGGGGGAAAACTCTTTTTTAAGTTTTTCGGGATTTGGTGGAATAATTTCCACGGTCCAAGTTTGATCAAGCCCTTGGCACAAAGCGGGTAGTTCGTGAACCCCAACTTTGATGGGGCCGAGTAAAATGCTTTGTCCATCAACTTGAATGACAAATATATTGGGTTCTTTGGCATTGGGAAGAAGGTCTCCTGTTTTTACGAGCGGAGTTTTTCCCTCAGGGCAGGTGATGGTTTGGCTGCGACCCGGAGGTATGAGAAGATTCTGGGCCATAGACTAACGCCGCCCTCTTTGAATTCTCATTTTGAAAAATTTCTGTAGAGCGGGAACGAAGTCTTCTTCTGTTGAGATATTTACGAGATCGACACCAAGCCTTTTGAAGTATTGGTTGACGGCCATTTTTCTGGAGTCGGCATGGCCTTGAATGTATCTTCTTAGTGAGGCTGAACTTGTATCAACGGTGACGGGTCGATTCTGCTCTGCTGTTTGAATCTCAAGAAATCCAATCTCTGGGATTTCATGTTCCTGAGGATGATCCACGCAAATAGCGATGAACTCATGCCTTTGCGCGCATCTGCGTAGGAGTCGTTCATCTGGCAAAACCTCCATGTCCGTTAGCAGGAAGATAATGGAGTGCTTTTTTAGAACTCGGTCAATGTGTTTGAGGGCTTTGTCTGGATCGGTGCCATTGCTTTGTGGTTCGTAGCCCAAGACGTCGCGAATCACTCGCATGACGTGAGTTCTGCCTTTTGAGGGATTAACGGTTTTTTCGACCTGGTCGGTAAAGATTACCATCCCGATTTTGTCGTCGGCTTCAGCCGCAGACAAAGCTAAAGAGGCTGCGACTTCTGCGAGTCGCTCCGCCTTCTGTTGAGCCCAAGCGCCTTTGCGAAGGGAGGCTGAAGCATCGACTAGCAAAAGAAAGTTTCTTTCACGTTCTTCTTCGAATGTTTTTAAAACGAGATCGTTACTGCGGGCAGATACGGTCCACGATATATGCCGAATGTCGTCGCCGTAAACATAGTTTCGAAATTCACGAAACTGCATACCGCTTCCACGGAAGGCGGATTGATACTGTCCAGCTAGGCCGTCCTTAATCAGTCTTCTAACGGAAAGGTCAATAGCCTTTACCTTTTTGAGAAACTCTTCTGGTGTCACGAGATCCTATGGTGTGGGAACAAGGGCCAGTAATTGTTTGATGAGGTAAGGGGGGGTGATTTCTTCTGCCTGTGCTTCGAAAGACATGACGATCCTGTGTCTTAGAATGTCAGTAGCAACGGATTTAACGTCGTCAGGAGTGGCAAATCCACGACCTTCCATAAACGCCTTGGCTTTCGCGCCTTTGGCTAGAGAGATTGTGGCACGAGGTGAGGCGCCAATAGAAATATACGGAGCAATTTCACGTAGGTTCTTCTTGGTGCTGGCTTCGCGAGTCGCAAAGACGAGGTCGAGAATGTAGTCTTTGACTTTTTCATCCATAAACACAGCTGAACAAATATTTCGTGCCTTGATGAGTTGGGCCGCGCTTGCGACCGGCTGGATCTCAACTTTTCGCTGAGTGGATTGCATCTCAAGAACTTTTCTTTCCTCAAATCGATTGGGGTAGCCGACATGCACTTTGAACATAAAGCGGTCCATTTGTGCTTCGGGAAGTGGGTAGGTTCCTTCTTGCTCAATAGGGTTTTGCGTTGCGAGAACAAGGAACGGATCAGCAAGCTGGTAGCTAGTTTCGCCTATGGTGACTTGCTTCTCTCCCATGGATTCTAGTAGAGCCGCTTGAACTTTTGCGGGAGCACGGTTGATCTCGTCGGCAAGAAGAATGTTCGTGAACACGGGGCCTTTTTTGGCGCTGAACTCACCCGTTTTTTGGTTGTAGATCATCGTTCCCGTGAGATCACTTGGTAGGAGGTCGGGAGTGAACTGCACTCGATTGAAATCAACATGAATGGCTTGAGCCACCGTCTTGATCGTTAAAGTCTTTGCCAAACCTGGAAGTCCTTCAAGAAGAACGTGTCCCCCGGTCAGCAAACCCATAAGAATTTTTTCAATCATGTCGGCTTGTCCGATAACGGTTTTTGCGACTTCAGTTTTCACTTGGTTAATGAAGGCGCCTTCGTGTTTAATCAATTCTGTCAGTTGTGCTACATCTGGATTCATCGCTCTAATTTTATTGCGGATATGGGCTGCATCCTAATTCCTATCGAGCAAAAATATGGCCAGTCAACGCAGAGCATTTTTAGAGCCAAAATGACGATGTGTCAGTGTGATGCCGGGCTCACCTTAGTGATATGATGATATTCCTATGAAAAGTTATCTGAGATGCTTGGCGGGAGCGGTCGTCTTTAGCGCGGCCTGGTTTCTGTTTTGCTTTTTGTGCACAGTTAACTGGCAGGTGTCATTGTCTCTATCCTTGCTGAATCTCGTCTTATGGCCTTGGCTTGTTCCTTTGGCCTTTTTTGGGCTTTGTATTTTGACGAGGCGAATCGAGAGCCAATCTTGGGAGCAAGTCCCGGATCTGAAAAATGAGGTTCTGGCTCGAATTCTAAAGGGGAACGAAATTCCTATTTCTCTGTGGGTCTTTCATGACTCCTCGAAAGAATTTTCTCTCTATCCGCTGACAGTTCCGAGCTTTTCGGGTCCGCGTCAAGTTGTCGTGGTTTCGCATTCCTGGTTAGAAAATTCCAACGCAGAGGCACTTAGGGCTGAGTTCAATTGGGTTTTGCAGCGGCTGGATAGCAACTTTAAGTCGAAAGGCTATTTGAGACTTTTTCAAATGGCTTTTTGGTTCGGTCAGATTTTTTGGCTCGAGCTTTCCATGGTGCTTTTGCACTATGTGATGCGAATTTTTGGTTTTGAAGACCTGCCTCGACCTGCTTTCTGGGGGCAGCGGTTGGCTTGGTCGGTTAAGAGACGGTGGTTTGGTGAAGAGGACGGTCCGACTCACGGCAGCTTAGGGCTTCAAGGGCCGTCGTTGCGCGTCACAGATGATCCGACGTCTTGGAACTACCTGAGCCTCGGTGTTTGGGGATATTACTCTTCTAGGGCCATGCACCCCGCCTGGCGGTTTCTTATGGATGCTGAGAGTTTGATCCCGGGTTGATTAGCGCAATTTACGAGTGCTATGAATAAGGGGCTATGTCTGAAAAACTAGACACCTCAAACCCTGCACTTTTTTCTAGCTTCATTATGGGGCTTGCATCAGCGGCCATGGTCGAAATGGGGATTGTTGATGATCCACATGATGGAAAGCGACGTTTTAGTCCGGAAGATGCTAGGCAGCATATTGATTTGCTCAATATGTTACAGCAAAAAACCCGAGGCAATCTTGATGAGAATGAAAAGCAACTGATTGATCGAGCCCTCGTGGATTTAAAATATCAATTTGCGAAATTGGATTTGTCAGGCGGTTCTTCCGCACCGTCTTCAAAGGAGTAGAAATGAAAAACAAACAACAGTTAGGTTTCTTGTCTGTATTGGCTGTAATCGTTCTTGGCGTTTCGTGCGCCGATTTGCAAAGCAAAGAACTTTGGAAGGAAGATGTCGTTGTTGGTAAAGAGATTGTCGGTGAAGAAGTGCACAAGATCAATCAGGCCTTCACGGGTTTGGCTGAAGTCTTATCTGGCTCTGTGGTGAGTATCTCGACCAAAACAAAAGTCATTCGAGATCGTAGATACAATCCGCAAGCGGACGTGTTTCGTTACTTCTTCGGGAATCCTTTCGGGGGCAGAGGGGGCATTCAGCCGCCACCACAAGAGTCGAGTTCTCTTGGTTCTGGATTTCTGATTAACGAGGATGGTTACCTTGTGACGAATTCTCATGTCGTCACTCAGGGAGGTCGTCAGGCCGACGAGATTTTTGCCAAGTTCGCAGGAGACTCTGCGAAATTTGAGGGCTGGCCCGCAGAAATTGTGGGAGTAGACCCCACGACTGACGTGGCTGTTTTGAAACTCAAAGAGAAACCCAAGGCTCTGTATCCTGCATATTTTGGCGACAGTTCTAAGTTAAAAGTCGGAGAATGGGTGATGGCGATTGGGAACCCCTTTGGGCATTCCCATAGTGTGACTTCAGGAATCGTAAGCGCCTTGGGGCGTGCGGTGGATGACCTCAATACTCGCTCTAGCTTTATTCAGACAGATGCTTCCATCAACCCTGGAAATTCCGGTGGACCTCTCTTCAATATGAAGGGACAGGTCATTGGGATCAATACGGCTATCGATGCCCGAGCCAATGGGATTGGTTTTGCCATTCCTATTGATCTGGCTAAAACTGTGATCAAGCAACTCATTCAAAAGGGATCCGTCGATATCGGTTGGATTGGAATTTACATGGCTGATCTTACGCCTGGTATCGCGAAGCAATTGGGTCTCGCGCAAGCAGATGGAGTGTTGATCCAAGACGTGATTCCTGGGGAGCCAGCGGCGAGTGCGGGAATGAAGTCTTATGATGTGGTCTTGGCTGTGGATGGCAAAGAGGTGTCCTCTACAGGAGAGCTTTTTAAGGCTGTTGGTAACAAAGCTATTGGCGAGTCCGCAAAAATTCTTGTCCATCGCAACGGCAAACAGGTGACTTTGAATGTGAAAATTGGCAAGCGCAAGACCGAGCAAGAATTAGCTGCAGCTCGAGACGCTCAAATTCGTGGTCGCCTCGAGGACTCCAAGGGGATGTTGCTTGAGGAGATCAACCCGCAGGTTCGGAGTATGTTGGGCTTAGAGGCAGACGTCCAAGGAGTCTTTGTTCAGCAGCTTGTGAGCGATGGATTTGCGGCTCAGGCGGGAGTTCGCCCGGGGGATGTGATCGTCGAGATCAATCGCAAGCCAGTGACCTCGGTAAAAGAGGCCGTTGCATTGCTGAAGAAGTCTAGCGGAGAATTTCTGCTAAAGATCCTTCGGGAAGACTCGACCATTATTATTTTAATCGAAGATCAGTAAACTATCGGCATCAGACGAGTCATCTGATAGATAAAAAATATGCGTTTATCTAAGGCTTTTTTTGTCACATTAAGAGATGACCCTCGCGATGCAGAGGTGATCTCTCACCGTTTGATGGCTCGCTCCCACTACATCAAGAAGCATGGTGCTGGTGTCTATTCTTACCTTCCTCTTTTGCAAAGAAGCTTGAACCGATTGACGGAAATTGTTCGCGAAGAATTCGAGAAAATTGACCTTCAAGAACTCACGATGCCTTACGCGATTCCGGGAGAACTTTGGAAGGAATCGGGTCGTTGGAGCAAGATGGGCGCTGAAATGGCGCGCTTCAAAGATCGCAAAGACAATGATTTTTGTTTAGGGCCGACACATGAAGAAGTTGTTGTCGATATTGTTCGCGGCCAAGTGAACTCCTACAAACAGCTTCCTTTTACGCTCTATCAGATCAACACCAAGTTTCGTGATGAAATTCGTCCGCGATTTGGACTTATGCGCGGTAGGGAATTCATTATGATGGACGCTTATTCCTTTGGTGCCGATCGTGAAGAGCTGGATCGCGTTTACGAAGTCATATCTGATGCGTATTGCAGAATCTTTGATCGCATCGGACTCACATACGTTCGTGTTGAGGCTGACACTGGAAATATCGGCGGTGATGCTTCCCATGAGTTTCATGTCTTGGCACAATCTGGCGAAGACGAAATTCTTTCTGCAGAAGATGGAAGCTATGGAGCTAACGTGGAAAAGGCTCCCACGCCATCACCCCAACTACAGTCAAAAGTAACTGGCAAATCTTGGGGAGAACTCACAGATAGTCCTATTGAAGAAGTTCCGACTCCTGCTAAATCTACAATTGATGACGTGGCAGATTTGCTCGATTGGCCGACTCATTTATGTATGAAGACTTTGGTGTTTCAATTCCGCTCCTCTGAGGCGGGAGAGTGGAAGCCTTTAGTTGTGTATGTGGCGGGCAACCGCCAGCTCAATGAAGTAAAGCTTAAACAAGCTATGCTTGCAGACAATCTCAAGGTCCAGGATCTGGTTCAGATGCCAGAGAAGGATGTGGAAAAACTTTTCGATGCTCCTGTTGGCTTCTTGGGGCCGATTTCGAAAAAGGAAGAGCTTCTTAAAGCGAGAACATATTTTGACCGTGAGGTTTTGGTGTCTCATGGGCTCGTTTGTGGTGCGAATAAGAAAGATTATCACTTGCGCAACATCGAACCCAAACGTGACCTGGCGAAGCTCTATCCTCATTCCATAAAAAACAATGATCTGGATCTGGTAGCCGTAGAGGCGGGAGAAGTCTGTCCTCATTCCCCTTCACATGCTCCCTACAGAAGTGATCGTGGAATTGAAGTAGGTCATATCTTTAAGTTGGGCACGGTTTATTCTAAAGCTCTAAAAGCTGAGTTCACCTCTAAAGAGGGTAAATCTCAGCCTTTTGAAATGGGGTGCTACGGACTAGGGATGACGAGAACATTGTCCGCTGCGATCGAGCAAAATCACGACGACAATGGGATCATCTGGCCCAAGTCCATCGCTCCTTACGATGTGATCGTGATGAGTTTGGGTCGTAAAAAGGATGATGAAGTGTCTGTCTTTGCGGACAAACTTTATGAGTCACTCAGATCGAAGGGGCTGTCAGTTGTTCTCGATGAACGAGACGCCGGGCCTGGAATCAAATTCAAAGATGCAGACTTGGTTGGCTATCCCCTAAGAGTTGTTGTTGGTGGCAAAGGTCTTGAAAAGCAGGAGCTTGAATATTCCTTCCGCAAAACCGCGGCCGAAAAGCACGGCTTAGCTTGGACGGGCGATGTGAACTTTGATGATTTAGCTAGTAAAATCAATAATTTATGGGGTTCGATTTAAATTACAAAGTTGCCC
>Ga0100403_1003135_pt1 | contig 12495 bp, 9 predicted proteins | sample CryGeymet201501t_FD_83663 | JGI IMG/M metagenome (GOLD analysis project Ga0100403, IMG submission 83663) | Groundwater microbial communities from Crystal Geyser aquifers in Utah, USA - Crystal Geyser metaG 2015-01t | ecosystem: Environmental > Aquatic > Deep subsurface > Groundwater | place: USA...
GACCCTGAATTGTCAATGCATAGCGGCCGGCGGGAATAGGGAAGTCGATAGTGTAGCTAAATTTACCTGAAGAGTCTGCCTTGACGGAGAGGAGTTTATTCTCCGGCAATGTCGGCATCGGGGTGAGAGTCAGATTGGCGGAAAAATTTGGCTCAGTGACACCGGTGATTATAACACCAGAAAAGGTGCCGTCTTTGACATTGTTGATAAATTTAGTTGCCTTGGCTATCACGATGTTGCGAGGTTTTTTCAGTGTGTCTTTGATCTTCGGGTCTGGCTCCTTGATCGTAACTTTGAAATGTGTTGCCGGACCCCAGCCGTCACCGTTTTTGGCCTTGATATGAAAATAATACGTTCCGATCGCTTGATCCGCATAAGTCATTGCAAGATTGTTATTTGTAATTGTCGTACCGGGATCAGTTGCATCGGCTTGATCAAGCAAATAAGCATAGCCTGTTGTTGTCGTTGTCGGTGCAGCCCAATTTAATACAATTGTGGTCGCTTCGTAGGGAGTGTTCTGGTCAGGATGACTCGAAGAAGAGACGTTGATAGTGCCTGGCGGTGTTGGTTGGCGGACGATACTAAATGATCGTGAGTCGCCGCCGGTGGCGACGATCGGACCGTTGTTGGCTAACTGAACAGATGAAACAGACACGCTGCCACTTCCAGTTCCGGTCGCTTTGATATAGCAGGTGGCGATACGAAAGGACGAAGCTGAACTGGTCAGGGCTCCGACAAAACCACCAGTTCCAGTTGGTTGAGTTACCCAAAGAGCTGAGCCAGCAGAACAACTTGTTACCTGAACTGATCCCGAGGCAGAAATTGTGCCCTGAAAAGCATTAAAAGTCGTCCCTGAAGCGGTGATCGAGACAGAACTGGTGTTGCCGGGATATTTCAAACTACCACCAGAGACAGAAATTCCAGCCGCATGGGTGATGCTTGGTAGCGCAAAAATTGTCAGTGCAACTAAGAACAATTTGGTGACTGTTCGTTTCATTCAAACTCCTCGAATTATGAATAATGAATTATGAATCAGGGGTTTAAGCCCATAATTCCTAATTCCTAATTCCTAATTCCGCGAAGTTTAATTGCCCCAGCGTCCGGCCAAAATTGACAGGTCGGATATATTCACAACGTGGTCGCCATTCAGATCTGCCAGTGGTGCTTCCGGATTTGTTTCGTTCCAGTAAGTGGCTAGAATTGATAAATCTTGAATGTTGATTGCACCATCACCATTGATGTCACCAGATTTTTGAATAGTGATGGTAATATTTTTCGTGCCGACGACGACTCCGCCATCACCGTAGGTAATAGTATAAGAATTTGTTCCGATGGCCAATCCGGTCAGATTGATCGTCCAAGTTGTTGATCCAGCGCCGGCGATTTGACTACCATTAAGCGCGATAGTCGAAGTCGATGTTTTGCTGCCGGAAATTGTTTGACTTGTTGTATATGTCAGAAGTGTAAAGTGATTTGTATCGTTGGCGGCAGTGTCAACGTGGGTGGTAAACCAGCTGGTGAATAAATTATAAAAATTATAGTTGCCATTGAAAACGTATGGGGTGTAGCGGTAAAGTGAAGCTGTGGCTGAGTTCATAAAAGTCACGGTATAACCATCACTTGAAGTGAATGTTTGACCGACCTGATAATCAAGACCTTTGCCCTGTGAACGTTCGAAATTGTAGCGTAGTTGCCAGGCACCGTTTTCAACTTGCTTCGTAAAGCCTTCATAAGCGTCAGCGCAACCATTGCCATTGCTGTCACCGGAAACACTCGGATAGCAAGCATAACCCATCGAAGCGAGCATTGCCCAGCTATTGTTGTCAGAGCGGGTGATTAAGCTTTGTTCTTTTTGCAGAGTGACAAGCAAAACTTCTGGGTTGACGGTGCCGGTGGTTGTATTGACCGTGATACCGTTAAATGTGCCAGAGGCCTCGTTTGCACCGTGGGCGGCATCATAGATAATCTGAGCGGCAGTGCGGCCACCCTCTGAATATCCAGCCAGATATGAGCCCTTTGCTGTCAGAAAACTCTGGATGTCGCTTGCAGTCATCGAATTTATATTAAGAAAATCACTATCACTGATTATATTATTAAAAATCTTACCGTTGACATAATCGTCGCGAGAAATAGCAAAGGTTAGTGACGGCCAAAAAGATGCCAACAACATGCCAGCAACGACAAAAAAACTAAAGAGTTGTTTAAAAGCTTTCCCCATCCAGACACTCTCATCTTAAATCGTTCTAATTTTACCATATCGAAAAGATGATAGCTAGAAATGAACTGGGGGAAATGATAAGATTTAGTCAAATGCAGACAAGTTCAAATATTCTTCGAGCCCCGAAGGGGACCCCCCCTTGTGTCTTGTCGAGAAGTTTTACATAGCCTTGATGAACTCGAGTAGTAATAAATTGACAATGCAAAATAATTTTTCTTTTAAATCTAGTCGCATCCTCACTCAAATAGCGGTTTTTCTGATTCCGTTTTATTTTTTTCGATTCTCGATCGGACCGATTAAGACAAATGTTTTTGAGGTCGCAGTTTTGGTGGCGCTCCTCAATACGTTATACATTATACGTTATACTAAAAAAGTGGCCTGGGGCTCATCCTGGCCCTATGTATTTTTACTGATCGCTTTCGTCTCTATTTTTCCAGCCTATAACAAGACCGCAGCTCTTGGTATTTTCAAGGGTTGGTTTTTGGTGCCAATTGTTTTATATTGGCTGATTATCAATTTGTTTGGACTGTCATCCTCGGGCAGGCAACGCCATGACCCGGGGATCCAGGGCGCAAAGAAACAACAAAATTCTCTGGATTCCCGTCTCAACCCGAAGGGTCCCCTTTGGGGCGGGAATGACAAAACTGTCGATGATATCTCGAAAATTATCCTGCCACTCTTTGCAGGATTTGTGGTCGTGACTCTCTGGGCGGTTCTCCAGAGTTTCGGTGCCATCACGATGCTTTTTTATCAAAAAGATGATCCAACTTTTTTGCAATACCTTGTTTCAAGTAATTTTCGTCTTTTCGGTCCATTTGAATCACCAAATTATCTGGCGATGTATCTGGTGCCGGTTTTTTTTCTGACGATCCCTATTTTGTATTATTTTCGGAGAGTCTTACCGAAATATTTTTGGCTTGTTGCCATCACACTTGGATTTGCCATCAACGCAACATTATTTACCGGTTCACGCGCCGGCATGTTGGCGTTTGTAATTCCGCTAACAGTGATATTTTATATAAAAATGAGAACAGTCTTTCGACAAAATTTCAAGCAGGGCTGGGTTTTGATTGTCCTAATTTTGGTTGCATTGTCGATTTTCTCTCTAAATTTCAGTGCGGTCACGGCAAACCGAAGCGAAAGCAATAGTGATCGGCTTCAAATCTGGCACTATTCGATAGATATTGGCGCGTCTCAACCCGTTTTTGGCATCGGTCTTGGTAGCTTTTATGAAAAGATTGCTGAAGTGGCGGACGATGATATCGATTTTATCGACAATGTTTTACCTTATGCGCTTCATCCTCACAATGTTTATCTGGCAATGTGGCTCAACTTAGGGATCCTTGGGCTAGCAGTTTTTATCGTTTTGATCAAGGATTTTTTTCAATCACTTTGGTCGCGGCGTTCAGAATTAATCCCTGTTTGTCTAATGATGGCGATGGCAGCGATCCTGATTCATGGTCTTTTTGACACAACTTATTTCAAAAACGATCTATCATCAATATCTTGGCTGATTATTGCGCTTGCGGAGGTTTTGCATGTTCAAGCTGCCGAATAGAAGCGAATTAAGGATTAATTATCTATATTTATTGATATTTTTCTTGCCGATATCTTCGTGGCTTGTAAGTCTGACTGGGCAGCTGACAATTAGCCTTATCCGTGACATATTAGTTCTTCTGTTGTTTTTGACTGTTTTGCCTCGGGTGAATTTGCAAAAAATAAAATCATTACCGATTTTTCTAATTATTGTCTATATATTTTGGATTCTTTTATCATATTTCTGGAGCGAGGCAAGCACCTTGCAGTGGCTTCGTGGCGTTCGTTTTTCAGCCGTACCGATGCTTTTTCTCCTAACTTTGAGTTTGGCTAATTTTACCCAATCAGAAAAAAAATCCATTTTCAAAAGTGTTATCTGGGTCAGTGTGTTCATCGTCACTCTATCCATACCGGAACTAATCGGTGTCAAGCTACCACTAGTGACGGCGATCTCGAGTCAGGGGACACTCTCAGCTGATCATTTTGTCGGTGCGGCCAATCTGCATCGGCTCCAATCAGTCTTGGCTGGACCAAACGCTTTCGGACTATATCTCCTTGTTTTAATCACAATTGTCTTATCTTGGGGCAAAGAATTAAAAACACCAAAATGGTTGATCTGGGTTTATTTTTTAATTGCTATACTGACTTTTTCGAGAAGTGTCTGGATTGGGCTGGTAGTGCTTTCTTTTGTCGCCCTCGTTTCGCGTTACAAATTTAGGGTGACAAAAGTTGCACAACTTATAGCAATATTATTGATCGTTTGTGCCGGGATTTTTGTTCTGGCGCGAAAATCGGCGACAGTCAATCAAATTGTCACTCATGGAGTTTCGACAAATGAACGATTTGCTGAGTATAAACGAATTTGGCAGACCAGACATGACATCGGCTTGCTTGGTCGTGGTGCTGGTGATGCCGGGCCGACGACACAAAATCGACTTGATGATGGGCCAAATTACTGGACAGAAAGTACCTACCTAGATACATTTGAGGAGTTTGGTTTGATCGGCCTTTTGCTTTTTATAAGTATTATAGTTCTGTTGTGGCGCAAAATTGTAGTAGCACCGTCAGACAATCCGACATTTCGGACGGCTCGTCTGCTAGTTCCAGCTTTTCTTGTCGCCGGTCTTTTTATCAGTTTATATACCGGTCAAGTTGCCGTCTATACGTTTCTATTAATCCTTGGTTCAGCCGATAGTAATGAGGAGCAATTAGAATGAAAAAGAATTGGCAAAAATTTGTTTTTATATTTCTTGCGATACTAATAGTCTATTTGCCATTTCAGGTCTTTGCACAAGAATTTTTATTTAATGTCTGCCATTTTAGTGCTGGAACTTCCTTCTGGCTAGCGCATTGGTATGAATTTTTCATACTTTTGTTTTTTCTGGTTCGTATCAAAAAACATCTTTCAAGCGGCCGGGTGATCGCCCTGATTTTAATCGTTTTTGGTCTGATCTCTGCCGTCTTCTTGTCCAAGAGTGCGGGTCGCGGTATCGAGGGTTTCCGCTTTGATTTGTTTTTTCTGCTAACACTGTTTATCGCCTCTGATTTACCGGAAAAATTATCGCAGAGTCTAATTAAAATCTATTTAGTTCTGGCTGGGTTGATTTCAGCCTGGGCAATTGTCGAACGTTTTCTGCCGGTTCATTACTGGTAGAAATTGTTGAATTTCTCGCCTGATTTTGGTTTCGGCAACTACTTTGTCGGCCTGACGCCACGAAGTGACTCGATTTTTAACGGACCAAGCCAACTCTCTAATTATCTTTTGTTGGCGGCTGGCCTAGTTTTGGTAAGAATTGCTCGAGCAAAGAAATTTAACTGGACTGATTATTTGTATTACATGATCATAATTCTTGGTCTCGGCTTCGCTTATTCTCGGGCGGCTTGGATCGGCTTGGCAGTGATTGTCTTGCTCACACTGATTTTTGTTTTTAAAAGTTGGTCGGTTCGGTTTAAAATAATTTTTATCTCAATTATTGTGATGCTAATCCCTATTTTATCTGTCAAAACGGTCAGCGGCGGCAGTGCCACGGCATCAATTTTGACTCATGATACATCGCAAGTCAGCCACGAAATTGCTGCGACAACGACTCTGACAGAGATGAAAAAACGTCTCCGCCAGCCGGTCAAATTACTTTTTGGTTCAGGGCTGAGTTCGGCTGGACCGCTAGTGCTGAAATATCACGACGGTCTTATCTCCGAGTCATGGTACCTGCAAATTTTACTTGAGATTGGAGTCATTGGTTTAGTTTGTTGGCTTTGGTTGATAGTGGTTTTGTTTCTCGATATGATAAAGAAAAATACTGGTCTGGCTTACGGGTTGATCGCAGTGTCGATCGCGGCAATATTTCTTCACACCTTTGCTGATAGCCCAGCGACCAGCTGGACATTGTTTGCACTGATTGGTGCTAATTTAGGAAAAAAAGATGAGTAGAATCTTAATTGATGGTCGTTTCGTTGGGGTTGGGGAGTCGATCGGACGGTACACACTAGAATTACTGTCACACATTTTGGAATTGGACAAAAAAAATAGTTACACCTTGCTAATTCGCCCTGCCGGAGTAGATGCTTGCGGCGGAAGTTTTGACATTAAAAAATTGGAACCTGGGAATTTAATTAGAAATTCGGAATTAGAAATTAGAAATTTACAAATCAAAGTTTTGGATATTAAGCATTACTCGCTAAACGAACAAGTTGGTCTGTTGAAATTTCTTAAAAAAGAACACTATGATCTTGTTCATTTTCCTCAATTCAATCACCCGATTCGTTATCGGGGCAAATTTGTCGTGACGATTCATGATCTGATATTGCTAAATCATGCCAAGGCAAATTTCGTCAAAAGAGCAGCATTCTTGCCCGTGCTAAAATCGGCCGCGCGAGATTCGGCGGCGATTATCACTGCTTCGGAGGAAACAAAACGAGAAATAATTTACACTTTGCGAGGTCGCGAGGAAAAGATTAATCTTATCTATCATGGCATTGATCATTCTAAATTTAATATCACAGCCAAGAGCCACCGAGAACTTCTCGACAAGTTTTGCCAGAAAAATAAAATTGAAAATGATTATCTTCTCTATGTTGGTGCTTGGAAGTCACACAAGAATTTATCGCGTTTACTTGCGGCTTACGAGAAGTACGTTTTTGAAAATGAAAAATTTGTCCAGTTAGTTTTAGTTGGCAAAATTGACAGAAAAGAAAAAACGCTTCTAAAAGAAATTGCTCGAATTAACAGCCGAGCAATGAAGCAATGGAGCAATGAAGCAATTGTGACTTCTGGTCCAGTTGGCTCTGACGACGAATTGGCCGCTATTTATGCCGGAGCGATTGCTTACGTGATACCATCGCTAGCCGAAGGTTTCGGCTGGCCGCCGCTTGAAGCAATGGCCTGTGGCACGCCGGTCATCTCGTCAAAAGTTTCCTGTATGCCGGAAATTCTGGGTGACGCCGCACTTTATTTCGACCCGTTAAATGTTGACGACATCACTGGTGCGATCAAAAAAATAATCTCTGACCACAGCCTACGACAAAAGTTGATTAAGTCTGGCCTAGAGCAGGTCAAGAAATATGACTGGGCCGAAACGGCTAAGCAGACGCTGGAAGTTTATAATTCAGTATTGAGTATATAGTTATTAAGTTATAAGTATATTTCAAGCGATCATTGTGAGATCCAGACTTGTCAAGATCTCGCAATGACGGTAAGAATATTTATTAAACGCTAGATGTCCGCCCTTCATGGGGGCGGACGTCTGCTCTGCGACTTTTCTGAACGAGGCAAGCCGCCGGCCTTACTGGACAACCTCGAGCTCAGTCTCGACGAGGAGTCCATCGTTGTCACCGTGGACGTGGCAGACGATTCGGTGTAGACCAGGTTCAACCGGATTAAACCGGGCGAAGGTCTTGTTGAGACTGTGCTCCTTGCCATCAGGTCCGAACACAGCGATTCTGTCGGCGTTCAACTCACGTCTGGCCTCGCCCTGGACGATGCCAAACACTCGGACCTGTACACTCATCAGTACCCGGACAGGATTTCTTGGTGTCGCCTTGACCTTGTGGATACCGCCAGCTTCCATGTAAACCTCGATCTGTGACTCGAAGACTGGTGGAGGGCCGGCAATCAGAGTCAAGACCACCGGTTCGTTGCGACCCGGAATCTTGAGGCTGACGACATACACCCCCTCCTCCGCAATCCGAGCTATCGTGGTTTGCGGGTCGAAGAAGGTTCGCAGTTCGTTCCCATTGAGAGTTGTCGTCACGGTGATACCGCACTCGGGATCGAGGCGGTCAGCTCCGCTCGAGAGGTCTTCGACGACGAGCTTGTAGTAGCGACCAACTTTCAGTTCGTCACCGTCTTCAACCATCCCTCCGTCGATCTCCTGTAGTTGCAGGTAGACCGAGCAGGCTCTACTGTCAGTCATTTGGCTCTCCTGAGTCGGTAGAATAGCAACTCGGCGATTTGCCGAGCTTCGGGTCGGGCATAATTACTTTTACAACAATTATTATCTTTCGTCAAGATTGAAGAAATTTTGTGCTTGTGGTAAGTTGGCACTGATGGAAGTTTAAATTAAAAGTTATTGGATTATGAAGGTTTATTCGTGATTCAGCATTTTTAATTTAAATTAATGTGGGAGAGATTATGTACACGACTTCGATGACAATAGCGCTTGTCATGGCGGCTATCTCGATTATCTATGGCCTGCTTCTGGCGCGGCGCATCAGCAAGATGGAAAGTGGCAACAAGAAAATGACTGACATCGCCAAGGCGATTCAGGAAGGGGCGATGGCCTATCTTAACAGACAGTATTCGACTGTTGCTGTTGTCGCTGTCATTCTTTTTGTCGTTCTGCTCTACGCTCTAAATTATAAAGTTGCTCTCGGTTTCCTCGTTGGTGCGGTTTTTTCAGCCTTGGCTGGCTATATCGGCATGATGGTTTCGGTCCGTGGCAATGTCCGCACGGCTGAAGCTTGCCGCAAAGGCTTGCCAGCTGGTATGGACGTCGCCTTTAAATCCGGCACCGTCACTGGCTTGCTAGTCGTCGGCTTGGCACTTCTGGCTGTCGCTGGTTTCTATAGCTTTTTCAAAGATATCGATGCTCTGATCGGACTTGGCTTTGGTGGCTCACTCATCTCAATCTTCGCTCGTCTTGGTGGTGGAATCTTTACCAAAGCGGCTGATGTTGGCGCTGATCTGGTCGGTAAAGTTGAAGCCGGTATTCCCGAGGATGATCCGCGCAATCCAGCCGTAATCGCTGACAATGTCGGTGACAATGTCGGTGACTGTGCTGGCATGGCGGCAGATTTGTTTGAAACATACTCTGTCACTGCTATTGCGACGATGCTGATGGGACACCTTTTCTTCTCAGGTTATGAAAATGCTATCCTGTACCCGCTGGTTCTTGGCGCAGCTTCAATCGCGACCTCGATTATCGGTAGCTGGTTTGTCAAATTGAATAAAAAGTCCAAGAACATCATGGGCACGCTTTACCGTGGCTTGGCTGTTGCTGGTATTCTTTCGGCAATCGTTTTTTACTACATTACCAAATGGTTGATGACAGACAACGGCACTTATGCAGTCAAAGATCTTTATCTTGCCTCTCTTGTCGGTCTGCTGGTAACTGCAGCGATGGTTGTCATCACAGAATATTTCACTTCAAAGGATTACAAGCCGGTTCAATCTATCGCTGAGGCATCAAACACTGGCCATGGTACCAATGTTATCGCCGGCCTGGCCGTTTCGATGCGATCAACTGCTGCTCCTGTCATCATGATTTGTGTCGCCATTCTCTCAGCTTACTCGCTGGCTGGTCTTTACGGTATCGCTGTTGCGGCGATGGCAATGTTGTCTATGACCGGCATCATCGTCGCCATCGACGCCTTCGGTCCTGTGGCTGACAACGCTGGCGGTATCGCAGAAATGGCAGAGCTACCTGCCGATGTTCGTGTTCATACAGACGCTCTTGATTCTGTCGGTAACACGACCAAGGCTGTGACCAAGGGCTATGCCATCGGTTCAGCGGCCTTGGCGGCGATGGTTCTTTTCTCTGACTACACGCAGAAATTGGCCAATAGCGGTTCGCATTTATCTTTTGACCTGACCAATCCTTACGTCTTGGTCGGCTTGTTCCTCGGTGGACTCCTCCCATATTACTTCGGCTCATTGGCGATGGAAGCAGTCGGCAAAGCGGCCGGTGCGGTTGTCGTCGAAGTTCGACGACAGTTCAAGGAGATCAAGGGTATCATGGAGGGCAAGACGAAGCCGGAGTATGGTACGGCTGTCGATATCGTGACCAAGGCTGCTATTCGCGAGATGATTTTGCCATCAGTTATTACCGTCGTTTCGCCAATTCTGGTCGGCTTTCTTCTCGGTCCAGTTGCTCTGGGTGGCTTCCTGATCGGTGCAATTATCACCGGTCTCTTCGTCGCTATCTCGATGACCTCCGGTGGTGGTGCCTGGGATAATGCCAAGAAATACATTGAGGATGGCGCGCATGGTGGTAAAGGTTCCTTTGCTCACGCTGCGGCTGTCACCGGTGATACAGTCGGTGATCCTTACAAAGACACTGCCGGTCCAGCGATCAACCCGATCATCAAGGTTGTTAACATCATCGCCCTGCTGATCGCCAGCACCCTGATCACAACTACCGTCACCGCAACTGCCAAATACATTATCGTCGCCGTTCTAATCATTTTCATCGCTGGCGGAATGCTTCTCAGTGGGAAGAAGGCCAACAAGTCTATCAGCTAGTCAGCTTTATATGAAATCATCCAACGACACTGCCATTCATGAGCTTACTCTCGACCGGACTGAAGGGGATATAGCGGTCTTGCTTGATGCTGATGATGAGAAGATCGAGTTATCGGCAAAATTGTTGCCAAGAGAAGTCAAAGATGGTGAAGTTTTGATAATAACTGTCGCGACTGAGAAAGCCGAGACCAAGCGTCGTGAGACAAAGGCAAAAGAAATCCTAAACGAAATTTTGAGCAATTCAGACTAGATTTGCATAACACAATAAATAAAAAAGTCTCCGTGATGGAGACTTTTTTATTTATAAACTTTTGTCGAGATTAGGGCTGTGCCGGCGGGGTTGGTTGATCAGGAGTCGTGTCGTCTGTGGCAGCAGGAGTCGGCGTAGCCGGTGGTGTGGCACCATCAGTTGATTGGTCTGGCGTAGCCGGTGGTGTTGGCTCAGAACCGTCACCGGTCTCAGCTGCAGCTGGGTGCTCTGGCAAATCAATAACGGCGTCACGTTCGATCGGAACATCTGATATTGCCGGTGCAGCAGCTGTGTCGTCACTGGCGGGTTGTAATGTGTCTGTATCGGGATTGAGCGGTGAAGGAATATCTGATAATTCCTGTGACGAACTATCAGCTGGAGCTGCGGTTGAGGTAGTACCGGAAGCACTAGTATCAGCTGGCGTATCGGTCGGAGCCGCAGTAGTAGTAGTAGTTGCTGTTGCTGGATCTGGGGTTGCATTTGCATCAGCAGGCTGATTTTGTGTCGCACTTTGACTTAATACTCCATCAAGTGTTTCATCCTTTTTTTTCTTACCAAATGGCCACCATCCCATCACTCCTCCGTTTCATTTATTTTTTTTGTTAACATCCTAATTATTCATTATCCTGAAAAAGAAGTCAAATTTCGCAACTGCTCACTCGTATCTGTCGTTCCCACCCCGTATCAGAGTACGGGGTAAACTCCGGCGGGAATCCATGTAGCACAAATTTTTTATGGATCCCCGGGCTTCTCTCTCGAGCTTCACCGTTGAACCCGAGGATGACAAAGAGGGCGAGTGAGCAACTACTGAATTCTGTGTTCTGAATTTCACCAAGCTGTGTTATAATAAAGTCGAAATAAAATTAAATCGGGCTTGAACTCGGCGTGAAGATCAGACATAAATTTTTCAAGCGCAAATCAGTCAAAATCACTCTACTGGCAGTAGGAGCCTTTTTGGTTTTAGTGCTTTTGTCTTTTGCTATCTATTCGATATCTTTTAATTCAAAAGTCTACCGCAACCAATATCTAGGCGAGACCAAACTTTCCGGTTTGAGTCGGACCGACTTGACGACATTGATCAAAAAAAGGATTGCTAAAACTAGCGGGTCAACATTGACCCTGAAAAATTCTGATTCTGGAAAAACATACGAGATTAATCCAGCAGAGATTGGTCTCAACTATGATGTCGATGCGACAGTTGCAGTAATTTGGTCAGGCGGACGCAATAAAAGTGCGGTTACAGCTCTAAAAGAACAAATAAAAACTGTTTTTACTAGAAGTGATCATTCTGCAGTTTACACTTTAAACAGCGATGCGCTAGATCAAAAGATCATTGCGATTGCGGCCGAGCTTGATCATCCAGAAAAAGATTATTCGATTTATTACTCTGATGAGAAATTTCAACTATCGACCGATCGGACGGCTGGAGAGAGAGTGGATCAGAGTGAAATTAGCAGGCAGATAAAAAACCAAGTATCAAAAATTAAAATCAGTGAATATTCATTTTCACTCGAGAAGTATCAGCCTCAAATCGCAGAAGAGAACGCAAAACGAGCATTGAGTGACGCCAACAAGATTTTGGCTGGTGGAGATTTGACACTCAAGTCTGGCGCAGCTGATTTCACTGCAGATGCAGATACGCTTGGCGGCTTCATCATCTCTCAGCCAAATAACGATGATCTAAATCTGGTTCTCAACACAGAACGTGTCAAGAACTTTGTTTCTCAGCTAGCCACAAGTATAGACGTAGTA
>Ga0100403_1003138_pt1 | contig 12492 bp, 19 predicted proteins | sample CryGeymet201501t_FD_83663 | JGI IMG/M metagenome (GOLD analysis project Ga0100403, IMG submission 83663) | Groundwater microbial communities from Crystal Geyser aquifers in Utah, USA - Crystal Geyser metaG 2015-01t | ecosystem: Environmental > Aquatic > Deep subsurface > Groundwater | place...
GAGTATCGGGGAAAAGGTTATAATCACCCCACCAATTTGCAAAAGTCTTCTATTACCATATTTATCTCCAATCTTTCCCCAAAAAGGCATTGCAATAATTGTAAAAAGCGTTCCAGAAAGATTCACTAAAATAAACCACAAATAACTATAGTGTAAATCCTTTAACATATAAACTGCGAAAAATGGGCCTGCAAAATTAGTTGCAAGATTTATCAAACCGACATAAATAACAAATTTTCCAAAATTATTTTTTGGGGCGTTTTTTATAAACTGAACAAAACCAAAATAAGATTCTTTTTCTATTTTAGAATTTGGCTCATAATGACGAGATAAAAGAAAAGCAGAAATATATCTTCCAATAGCTGCAATCAAAAACAAAATTATAAAACCGAATAAAACAAAACCTAACTCTTTAGTGTAATCTAAAAAAATAGCAGAGATAAGAGTAACAATCATAGTGATAAAACCGACTATTTTATTTCTCTTTGAAAAATAATCTCCACGTTTTTTCTCGTGAACTAAATCTCCCATCAATGAAAACCACGCAGGACCTCCAACCCCTCCAGAAATTCCATATAAACTATAAAGAATGACTAAAATCAACGGAGCATAAACACTGACATAGCCTTTTATTGTAAGCAAAGTAAGTAACACAATTAAAATCCATGAAGTCGCCTGAAAAAAAACAGCGGGAATAATTATTTTTTTTCTTTTATGTTTGTAAACTAATTTACTTCCAAAAATTTGTGATAACGCAGAAAACAAACCAACAAAACTTGTCATAAAACCTATTTGAAAATTCGAGGCATTCAATGCTAAAGCATACGGAATTATATAAGACTCTCCAGCTCCAGACATAAGAGCAGTTGCACTCCCTTCTTTAATTGATAGTTTCAAAGATTTTTCTTTTAATTTTTCCTCTTCCATTTATCTAATAAAATGTTATAGTTTAAAAATCAGAGCCTAAATTTTTTGTTTTTAATTTTCTATAGGAAAATTGGTGGTGAGATTTAAAATGGGCGCAGGAAACGAGAACTAACATTCTCGGCATCGAATCTTTGATTTGACACAGAGGAATCGAATTCCCCTAAAACGAATCTGAAAGATTTGTTTTTAATTTCGTAGAAATTGGGTTCGATTAGGAGTGTGAATCGAATTCCCCTAAAACATCAAAAATGTTTTTTGATTTTCGTTTAAGAAAATTAAGGGTTTGATTCCGACGAGAATGGGCGCAGGAGGAATCGAACCCCCAGCTGCCGGGCTGGAGCCGGCCATTTTACCATTAAACTATGCACCCTCAAAATCTTTAGAAAAAAGGAATTTATAATATTATCTATCTCTATAAAAATACCCTCGAACTTTATCCTTACAACCAGAATATTTTCTCTTCAAAGGTTCTCTAAAATAATAAAGCGTAAGCGATTTAGTAATAGCATTTTTAACAACCCATCCAGTAAGTAAAATTGTTTCTAAGTTAGGCATAGTTAGTTAATTAAAAGAGAAGCTAAAAACCTTTCTATAATCTTTCCATAATTTTAATTTCATCAGAAGAAATCGCAGCGCCTTTAAATTTTGCAGCATACAACATTGCATCCAACAAATCTTTATTTTTTGGAAGAATTCCTTTTTTATATGCAACAAAAATTAATTCAGTACTACGAATAAAATCCCCTCGATAAAAATCACGATTACCCTGTTTCTGTTGAATAACTTTCATATGTAATTTTTTACTTAAAAGTCTTTCCAAATTCTGAGGTTTCTCACAAAGCATCCTAGTAGTGCGTTCATCCATCGCAATTAAATTAGCTATTTTTTTATTGCGAAGCAATTTACTTAAAGCCATAATAGAAGCCTCCCCGAGATCAATAATATGCACAGGTCTTTTTTGAGCAATAAACATAGCATTCGCATCTTTCAAAATAGAACTCGCAATTTTTGAAATCTCATTTTGAGAAATACCTAACGCATCAGGAAATTCCAAAGTTTTATCTTCAATTAATTTTTTCAAACGCATAGCTCCTAATTTAAATCTCTTAATTTTCATTGGCTTTGTAACAATTTCATTTTCAACTTCTTTAGTAATAATAAATTTCCCGCCAAACTTTTTTTTCAATTCTCGTAGCATCTCTAAAAGATCATTCATAGATAAAGTAATCAACGTCCCTGAATCAAAAATTATTGCTTTTTCCATTTTATTCAAAAAAATCCAGCGCTTTTTTAACTCTTGCCCGAATATTCAGTGTTTCCCCCTCTTTCATATCATTAATTGTTCCCTGTCCAACATAACTTGTTAAATCCCAAAGAGAAATTCCTAAAAGTTTGGCAGTAGAACCCATCGAAATTCCGTGCTCATAAATCTTAGAAGCTTTGTTAATTTTAGCTTTCTCAAAAACTTCTCCAACACTTTTTTTCAAATCACTCGAAAGCCCCCGATAACTTAACATCTCCTTAATTCTATCTCTAAAAAGAGGACAATTATTTTGATTAATACAATTTCTAGAATAATCAATTGTATCTAAATAATATTTAAAATATTTTTCAAAATCTTTAGGAGAATAATTTTGTCTTCGTTCTAAAAGTTTAGAAAGAGAATAAACAATAATCGCAACTAAAATATTATCGCTATCTTGGTAAATCGCCGTAGAATGAATTGTTTGATCGCTCAATTGTTTGAGTCGAATAATATCACCTCTTTCCGCAGCCTGTTTCGCCTCTTCTAAAACATTAACAACATGCTCGTGTTCTTGCATAAAATAACTTATCAAACATAATATTTAAACCTATTTAGAAATATTTTTAATATATCTAAAAATATTAAATCTATATCTTCCTTCATCAACTAATTCATAAATTCTATGTGCATTTTCTAATTCATCTAAATCCTCATCTGAATGTCCGCCATCACAGCCAACCCAATCTTCGGTAGTATTAGCACAACATAAAGCACAAGTATTATCTCCTCTAATATCTCTATCAACAAAAATATTTCCTGAAGGACTCGTAACAGCATACCTAAATGAACTTCGGAAACTATTCATCTGAGTTTCATGCACATCCCATCCATTTGAGATATATTCAAATATTTTTCTTTTAACTTTATTAGTTCTCATTTTTCTAAAAATAAGGATTAACTATATAAAGATTCTTAACATTTCAAAATTATGAAAGTAATCTTAGATACAAATTTTATTATCTCAGCAATTTTAAACAAAATTCAATTAGTAGACGTTCTTTTAGAAATACCAGAAATAACAGATATAATAATTCCATTAGAAGTTTTAACCGAACTGGAAAGAATAGAACAAAGTTCTGAAACAACTTCTTCTGAAAAAGAAGCTGCAAGATTAGCAGAATTTTTAATTAAGAAAAAAAATTTAACAATTACCACTTTAGGCACAAAAGATGTGGACGCAGGTTTGCTAAGGTATTGCACTCAGGAAGAATGTATTTTAGCAACACTTGACAGAGAATTAAAAGAGAAAATAAGACAAAAATCCCCTAAAACAAAATTTTTAACCATAAAAGAAAAGAAAAGGATTGGTTTTCAATAACACTTCAAAAGCTTTATAAACCTAATTTTACCTTTAATTTACATGTTCTATCTAATTGATGTAGAAGACTTTATCAGAGTTGAACCTAAACTCTTTGGTTTGCCGACTAAAGAAGCAGTGGAACAACAATTGAAAGAAACATATGCAAAATATTTTGACAAAGAGTTAGGAATAGTTGTAGCTGTAGCAAAGGTCTCAAGCATTGAAGAAGGAATAATCATTCCCAACGACGGGGCAGCTTACTACAAATCAAAATTCCAATTAGTTGTATGGAGACCAGAAATGCAAGAATTAGTTTATGGGACTATCGAAGAAATAACAAATTTCGGAGCATTTATTAATCTCGGGGCAACACAAGGAATGATCCACATTAGTCAAACAATGGACGATTTCGTTTCATTTTCGAAGACAAGCACATTAACAGGTAAATCTTCAAAAAGATCTTTGAAAAAAGGAGATAGCTGTTTAGCAAGAGTAGTTGCTATATCTTACAAACTTGGAGAATTAAAAATAGGTTTAACAATGAGACAACCCGGCCTTGGAAAATTAGAATGGATTGATGAAGATAAACAAAAAGCAATTAAAGCAACAAAATTTGCTTTGAAAAAAGAAGAGAAGGGAGTTAAGAAAAAATAATGGCAGAAGATAAAATAGAATACGAAGAAGAAACACCAGAAGTAGAAGTGGATTTAATGGAAGATGAACAAAAAGAAGAAGTGGAAAAAGTTAACTCTAATACTAAAAAAATTGCAAACATCCCAGATAAAATAGATAAAATTCAAGATGAAAAAATAAGAGGAAGAATTATCGTATTTAATCCAAAAGAATCTGAATTTGCAAAAAATCTTAATCTTGTTAAAGCAGGAGATTATATAGAAAAAAAATGAATAATCTAAAACAAAAACATAATAATTTATTGAATCGTGAAGAAATCACATTTGAAGTCGAAAAAAATTCTATTCCTTCAAAAGAAGAAATGAAAAAACAAATCTCTGAGAAAACAAAAAAACCAGAAGAAAATGTTATCATTTCTAAAATTAATACAAAATTTGGAAGCAAAACATTTGAAGTTAGTGCAAAAGTCTATGATAATGTTGAAGATAAAAAAAGGTATGAAGTTATTAGTCGAAAAGAAAGGAAAAAACAAATAGAAGAAGCTAAGAAAGCTGAAGAGGAAAAAAAGAAAGCTGAAGAGGAAAAAAAGAAAGCTGAAGAAACAGCGAAGAAAGTAGCTGAAGAAGTGGCTAAAGCTCCAGCAGAAAATACTGAAAAAACTAAAATAGAAGAGAAAGCAGAATAATGGCAAAGAAAAAGAAAATAGAAAAGAGAGGGAAAAAACCTAAAAAAAATAAACCTACTAGTAAAAAATATACTAAATACACTATTAACGGCGACACTATAAAAAGAAAATCAAGTTGTCCACGATGCGGTTTAGGTGTTTTTTTAATGGATGTTGAAAAAAGAAAATATTGCGGAAAGTGCCACTACACAGAATTCAAATCTTCTAAACCTGTTGTAACTGCATAAATATTTATAGCTAAAAAATTTCTATTTATTATGGAATCAGATAAACACTATATTCCCAATTCTTCAGAACAAGAATTAAATATACTGGAAGTGGATTTTCAATCTCGTCGTTTTCAAGAAGTTAAATTATCTCCATATCAAGAATATTCTTTACAAAATAACACTTACCTTGACCAAGAAGAAATAAGAAGTCAAATACAAAAAGCTCAAGTTCGTCAAAGAGAAAGACATAAAGCTCGCCTATATCGTGAAAGAGATAGAGCCTAATTTTATAAACAAAGATTCCCTATTTTATTTATGGAAAAAAAGAGGAATATTCTCTTAAACTCAATTGGATTCTTCATACTTTTTTATGGATTATTTGCAATCTCTTATAGTATTTACCGAGGTAAACCTTCGTGGATCTTCTGGTTTTGTTATATCAGCATGGTCATCATGGGAATCGGGGCTATCAAAAAAAATTCTCTATTAATCGCCTCGCAAATAAATTTATTATTTTTCTATTTACTTTTTTGGAATATTGATTTCTTTTACCAGCTTATTAGCTCAAAATCTTTATGGGGAATAACAGATTATTTCTTCAAAGAATTATTAATTTCCGCAAGAATAATTAGTTTGGAACATTTATTTTTGCTCCCGCTCGGATTTTTCTTATTATATATAATTAAATTAGAAAGAAAAGACCATTGGAAGCTTAGTTTAATTCAAGCAGGATTGTTAGCCATCACCACGAGATTTTTAACACTAGAAGAGTATAATGTAAATTGCATCTTTTACAAATGCACATCATTTTTACCCAGCGGAGAATTTTATATTTATTCTTGGATATGCCTTAACATTTTAGCCATATTTTTAACAGCGTTTATAATTAATAAGATTTTTTTGAGAAAAGAAGTAAAGAAAAAGATAAGTAGAAAATAACATATAAAATAAATTATAATGAATTTTCACTATCAATTTGTAGTGAGATAGATTTTTATATATCTTAATTTATTTTAAATTTATGAAAGAAAGAGAAAATAAAACCTTAGGAGAATTACATCAATCTGAATTAATTAAGGTGATAATAGCTAACATTGATGAAAATGAGCATGATCCAGATGAAAAAAATAGGGTAAGAACAGAGATTAGAAAATTAAGAAGATATTATGATAAATCAGCATTGCAAGATTCTTTTTTAGAAGAAGTGTATAGTCGTTTAAAATTGTGTATGGAAAATAATGGTTTTCGGATGATATATAAAGAATTTAAAGATGAATTAGATGATTATGAAACAAGAGTGATAACAAGTCAGACTAAATAAAAAGGGTGAATAGTTCCTATATTTTTTTGAGAGAAAAACTATCATAATATACTCTCAAAGATTTAAAATAAAACTTACCTAATCACCAAAAATAAATATAATCGAAAGACTCATTCTTTAATAATTTGAATATAATCGAGTCTTCCTTGAAAATCAGTATACTATTAATAATGCGTCACTAGTATATATACCTATGCAATTTGAGATAATTTGTTTTTTAATTCTTTGTAAAAAAATTCAAGGACTTGCCCCTATTCAATTTGTTTCACAAATTGAATTTGAATTTTCACATAGAAAATTCAAGGGTTATAATTATTAGTATAATTATAACCCCAAAAGAGGAAATCCAACGATCAAGTAGAGTGTTGAACTGCCTCTAGTGGGGAAAAAGAGGTGATAAAATTGCAATGAAGAGGTAGTATTTAAAGTTTTCGTTTGTTACCATTCTTAAATGACTGGTCCTCTTTTGCAAATCACTTAATATTTATTACCTTATTATTTATAAACCTTATTGCATTCAAGAATACAAATGGAAGAAAAAGAGGGGAAACCAGAGCGTATTGGACAGGAACAATTCCAAGATTTCGTATTTAACGAGGATGTATCTTGGCAAGAAATAATTTATGACCTAATAAACACAGAACAACTAGACCCCTGGGATATAAACCTTTCAATTTTGTCTCAGAAATACCTAGAACGCATCAAAGAACTCGAAGAAGCCAATTTCATGATGTCATCAAAAGTCCTATTAGTATGCTCTTTACTCCTAAGAATCAAATCAGAATTATTATTAAATAGAGATATACGCGATTTAGATAATATTTTATTTAGTAGAAAAGAAGAACAACAAACACTAAACTTCAAAGAGTATGAAGACATTGATGTTCCAGAATTACTTCCAAGAACGCCTTTACCAAGATACAAAAAAATTTCTCTACAAGAACTTGTTTTAGCATTATCTAAAGCAGTCAAAACAGAAGAAAGAAGAACAATAAGAAAACGCACAGAAAAAGAAATTTATGAAAGAACTAAATTTTTCATACCAAAAAGTTCAATTAACATTCAGGATCGTATCAAAAACGTGCATTCAAGAATAAAACAATTATTTCAAACTCAAGAAAAAATTCCTTTCAGTCAATTCTCAGGCCCAAAAAGACAAGACAAAATCGACCACTTCATCCCATTATTGTATTTAGATAATCACAATCACTTATGGTTACATCAAGAAAAATATTTAGAAGAAATATGGATACATAAAGATGGAGAAAAATTTATAACAAAAGATAAAATTATAACAGATAATATTGAACGAAAATTCGAAGAATCGATCAACGCTCAAGAGAAAATGGAAAAAATACAATAATACTTTTAAATGGTTATATTATAATAAAATATGAAAGAAAACGGAAGACTAAATATTGAAGACCTTTCAAAAGGAAAGAATTACCATCTAAAACTTTCGGGAGTGATTGATTTAAATAACTCTCATGAATTAAGAGCGCATTATGAAATATTCAGAGAAAGCAAATATTCTAACTTACATATTGATTTCACTGAAGCTTATCCAAAACAAAATTCTGAAAAATCATCATTAGATACCTCTGTCGCTGCAACAATGATAGAATTTTATCGAATCATAAATAGAAGAAATGGGTCTCTAAATATAACTATGACTGAAAGTCAAAGCAAAATAATTGATTTATGTAGACTTCGAGAATTATTTGAAGATGGATTAACAATCGTCGATAAACAAACTCATTAAACTAATTTTTTAGCCAATTCTTTCAGATTCAATTTATCTTCTTTTCCACTCTTCAAATCTTTCAGAGTAAATTTTTTCAATTTTGTTTCTTTTTCTCCAACAAAAATAACTTTCTCAAAATTTTTCGAATTTGCATATTCTAATCCCTTTCCGGGCTTTCCATAAAAAAGAGAACATGCGATTTTTTTCTCACGCAAAGCTTTAATCAATTCAACAGCTTCTTTATCCTTCTCAATTGAAATAACTAAAACAGGAAAATCATTAATTTCGATAGTTGAAACAGCCACTAATCTTTCTATAGAAACTCCAAATCCAAAACTAGGAAAATCATTAAATGTATAAGCGCCACCGCCAAAAATCGTTTCTTTAATTTTCTTAGTTTTAATTTCGAAAATATTTCCATCATAATATCCTAATCCCCTCGCTAAAGAAGGTAAAAACTTAACATTAACTCCAAAATATTTGCAATATTTTTTCAGTTCAACAATTTCTTTATACGAAGAATATTTCTTAAAATAAATTTCCGGTTTTTTAAAAATAGAGATAATTCCCTCAGCCTTATATTTTTTCAAATTAGTTTTCACCTCAGATTCAGATAATTTATCCAATTTATCAATTTCTCTAATAACTGAATTCTTGTCTAAAACTTTTTGCTCGTCTAAAATTTCATTCAATAATTTACGATTATTAACATAAATCTCTCCATTAACTTTCAACTTATCTAAAATCTCTTTTGTCATCGATAAAACTTCTGCTTGATCTTTAATATCTGCTCCAATAACATCTCCGTCGCAAGAAATGAACTGCCTCATTCTATTCCCAGAAATAGGTTCATCTCTAAACACCGGCCCAATTTGGTATCTTTTATAAGGAAGTTTTTTATTTCGGGCCAATCGTTTCAATTGAAAAGTAAACTCGTATCTCAATGCAAGGTTTCTTTCTCCTCTATCTTTCAATTTAAAAATATCTGAAACAGCCTCGTCACTAGAATTATCTCCTTTCACAAATTCTTCTTGTTCAATTATCGGAGTTTCTGCTGGTTCAAAACCATAAAGTTGAAAAGTGTCCTCTACAATTTTTTTTATTTTAACTCTTTTACAAGCTTCTTCACCAGAAAAATCCTGAAATCCCTTGACAGTTTCGTTATTCATTTTAAATTTCTCTCAAACAAGATATTAGACTTACTTTCTTCATATCCCCATTTTTTATACATTTTATAAGCACTTGAATCCTTAAATGATAGAAAAATAAACTTCTTAAAACCTTTCTTAGAATATCTTTTCTCAATCCAAGATAAAAAAGCCTTTCCAATTCCTTTATTTTGATAATTTTCATCAATTGCCATTTCTTCTCCAAAAACAAACTCTCCTAAATTCCAAAAATTAGTGTTAGCAATAAAAAAACCAACAACTTTTCTATCAACAACAGAAACATAAATATCGCAATAATTAGAAAAAATATTTATTTTTTTCAAAGCTTTCTTTTTCGTCCAATCCTCATTATAAGGAGTTTTAGAAAATTCATTTGTATAAATTTCAGCAATTCTAAGATAATCTTTCTTAATAGCTTTTCTAAATAAAATTTTCATTTTTCACTCTATTAAATTTTGTCCAATCTTTTAAAAACTTTCTAGAAGTGTTCTTATATCTTCATCTACACTTCTCTTATATATGTATCCTAAACCTAAATGAACATTTTCTTGTCCAGTTAGTAAAAATCTTCCACCCGCATTAATTACTCTCGTAGAATAATTTGAGTCTAATTGTTGAACTACTTTTTTCCAAGCTAATGCTACTCCTTCATAAGCTAAAACATCGTGAAAGCAAATAATTCCACTTTTATTAACAAATTCTTGATAATTTTTCCAGTCGGAAATAACAGACTTTTCATCATGAGCACCATCGATAAATAGATAGTCTATCCCAGTATGGACGGAAGACAATCTTTTTTCTAATTCTGCTATAACTCCTGGAGACTGCGACTTACCTCTAACTGAGATGTAATTAATATTTCTATAGAATTTTTTTAATAATTGAACATTTCTACAGTATTCTTCATGTATTTTTAAAGAATCCCAAGGGTCAATACTAACTATTATATGTTTTTTCTTTTTTAAAATTGAGGAAATAAGATTAACATGCGCACCGTTCGTAGAACCTATTTCAACAATTGTTTCAGGTTGAAATAAACTAAGGAGTTTTAATTCATAAGATAATTCATTATCTGTTAATCCAACTCTTGAAGATTTAGGGTATTGCATTTTATTCAGATAAAATTTTTAAATTTCTATTCCATGAACCACATAAAGTTCCATCTGTGTGGACCACTAGGTCGGGTAAATGTCGTTCTGTTCTATCAGCCATAGATAAATATTTGTTATCAGAAAATTTAAATAAAACAGTTGTATCTCCTTTGTATTTCCAAACTTCATAATAACATGCAACACCGCCCCTATATTTCTCAAATGAAAATTCTGGATTAACTTCAGCACTTTCAATTATAGCATTTACATCGACTTGCCTGCTCAATACATAATCTATTATTTCAGACCTATACATATCATCCCGAGGGAGAGGAGTTAATTGGGCAAAAACTAAATTATGAATTCCATGGTCTCTTGACCATTCTACAAAATCTATTACACTTTCATAAGAATCGATATAACCTCCTATTAAATTGCATTGCAATCTTATATCTATTCTAGGATCTATATTCTTTAAATTTCCCCAAAATGTTTCATTTGGTGAAAAAGGTTTTAAGTGCATAATCTCATGGTTTAAATCTTCATTATAATGGTGTCTACTTAGATTTATATGTTGAATAGAACTTGTATTTATTCTATCAACTAATCTATCATTGAAACCAGTTCCGTTAGTTCCGATAACCGGATTTCTCATTCTATTCCCATCTACCATATCTAAAATAGGATAAACTTTAGAAGAAAGTGTTGGCTCTCCACCTACAATTTGTATACTCGGATGTATATGCCGAGTTAATTCAATTGCTCTTTCTAAACCTTTAAGAAACTTGTCAGTTGGAGCTTCGGTTCTCTTAAATGTTGTTTTTGCGATGCAAAAATCGCAATCTCCATTACAAGCACCAGTAGTATCTATATACATATTTATGTTTGGATGTGCAAACCATTTTCTTCCATTTATTTCTACTTCCTTACTAAATGTTAAAAATTCTTCAAACCCCTCTTTGTAAGCCTTATCTTTATTATATCTATATGGTCTGCAATCCTCTAAACTCGTCCCTATATTTGAAAGATTAAGATCTCTTTGCCATTTTCTTTCATCTGCAATTGGTTCTATTTTTAATTCTGTTGCCATTTTAGCTATTTCTCCGATTTTTTAAACCATAATATTCTAAAGGAATATTAATATCTGGATCTGCAACAAATTCCCTAACATCAATTCTTGCAGGATACTCTTGTCCTTCAAACATAGGATTAATAGTATTTTTTGGCATTAATAATTCACTAGGGGTTAATGTCAGTCTAAAGAAGGTTCTTTTTGTAGTTTTTTTAACAATCGGACTCGCATGAACAACATACGGATCAATTAAATATAAATGACCTGGGATAGTTTGATAAAGTAATTCTCTATTAACTTGCTTATCAAATTCTTTAAATATATTATATCTGCTATCATTAAGATGAGCTACAAAAAAAGGATGTAATGCCACTTCTGTAGGATTATTATTAACATAAATGTAACTATGTTCACAGATTAATTTCTTTGGGAATTTCCCCCCTTGTAAACCATCTCCATGGAATCCAGGATATCTTTGAGTTTTATCTTTTTTTACTTCAGAATTATCAAGAGTAATATGAGCAAAGAAATCTGTAAAGAATGGATTAATGTGTCTATCATACTGCATAATTCTCACAAGTTCGTCTTTCAGTGAATGCAACTCTTTAGGTAGTCTAACCTCATTTGAACCTCCCCATTTTATTGGAACCCTTAATACGTCAGAACAATCTTGAAAGACAAGCTCATCAATAGAACCTAAAGATATAGGAGGACGAGGACAAGTATATTTATGAAAGTCAAAGTGTTCTGTAATATCTCTATACATTGGATTCCATGAATCAATTATTGGATGCCAAAACTTACCTATTTCAAAAGTCTCTCCATCTCTGGATAGCATAGTCTTTCGATAATTTATTCCTATCCTTTTTGTTTTAGTCATTTTATTACTTCTTTTAAGTTACTATATAAATCTTTCTTTAGTATGGCTCTGTCCGGAGTTCAACCGAAAAATAGTTATTCTCGAGAAATTTAGGTAGGATATGATACAACAAATTATCCTACCTAAATATAATTCTATAATGGAAGAGCAATTAA
>Ga0100403_1003140_pt1 | contig 12481 bp, 8 predicted proteins | sample CryGeymet201501t_FD_83663 | JGI IMG/M metagenome (GOLD analysis project Ga0100403, IMG submission 83663) | Groundwater microbial communities from Crystal Geyser aquifers in Utah, USA - Crystal Geyser metaG 2015-01t | ecosystem: Environmental > Aquatic > Deep subsurface > Groundwater | place: USA...
AGTATGTTCCTCTGCAGGAGAGTTTGTTACGGTGGCTACGAAAGAGGAGGTGAGCTCTTCTTTTGTGATGCTAACCATCGTCTTGTCGTCTAACTGCTTGGCTTCATTCTTCACGACGACGGACACTTCTGAGCTTCTCGCGTAGCTGACAAGCTTTCGTCTGGACTCAAGAATTTCATCTGAGAAGGTCGCCTTGATATAGCTGGCAAAGTCATGGGAAGAGAAGTCTGGATACTGACGATTTAGAAATCGATTGAGATCTTTGTGTAGAGCTGAAGCCGACTGATATCTTAAATTTTTGTCTCTAGCCAAAGCCTTTTGAACAATTTTTTCGAAATCCGGATGAATGTTTGGATTGATCTTTCGAAGAGACGGAACATGGCAGTCTCTAATCTTTCTTAAAGTATTGATTTCGTTGTTGGCCGTAAACAGCCGATCGTTTGCGAGCAGCTCCCACATTACAATTCCGAGAGAGAACAAATCTGTTCTCATGTCCACAGAAAGACCTTCGGCCTGTTCTGGACTCATATATCCAAACTTTCCTTTTAGAGTTCCAGCACGAGTGGTTTCGACTTGGCTTTCAGCTTTAGCAATTCCAAAATCCACAATCTTAACTTCACCGTCAAAGCTCACCATCACATTTTGTGGACTCATGTCTCTGTGGGTGATGTTCAATGGTTTTCCTGTGGTCGCATCAATGCAGCGGTGAGCGTGATCCAGTCCACTGGCAATTTCTCGAATCAGATAGACGATATGTTCTGTAGCGAACTGAATCTTCATCTTTTTCATCTTGTTAAGAATTTGTCTAAGATTTCGGCCTTCCACAAAATCCATCACAAGAAAGAACTGCTGATCCTGAATTCCAAATTCATGAATAGAGACGATATTTGAGTGCTTTAAGTTGATTGCAATTTTTGCTTCTTCTCGAAACATATCAATGAACTCGGGACTGTCAGCATATTGAGGAAGGATGCGCTTAATGGCGAAGAACTTAGAAATCCCTCCAGCGCCCAGTGCACGTCCAAGAAAGACCTCCGCCATACCACCCATGGCGAGTTTCTCTAGGAGAACGTATTTATCAATAGATTCATATTTTTGTGAGCTCACAGTTTTGTTTCGGAATATATGACTTCTCTCTTGAACAAAGATTGAGTCACGGACTAGACTTTAGGCATGAAATGGGTAGGACTCACAGGAAATTTGGGCTCAGGAAAATCGACCGTCGCCAAAATAGTTCGAGATTTTGGCTTTCCAGTTTTAGATGCTGATGAGGCCGCGCGACTGGCCCTAGGGCCAGGGTCACCCATTCTTGTGGATGTGAAAAAGAAGTTTGGCTCGGAGGTGTTCCTTGCGGACGGCTCTTTAGACCGCAAGGCTCTTGGACGTCGGGTGTTTCGCTCCAAAGAGGACCTGAATTGGCTTGAATCCAAAGTCCATCCAGAGGTCCAGAGACAGATCGCTGAAAAGAGGCAAGCCTTGGAGTCTTCAGGCCATTCAGTGGCATTTTATGACGTCCCACTTTTATTTGAGAAGGGGTTGGCCAAGGCCTTTGATCAAGTGATTGTGGTCACCGCACCAGCCTTTCATCGAAAGCAGCGCGTTCTTAGTCGGGACGGAATTTCTGAGTCAGATTTTGTTCAGAGGTCTCTCAACCAATGGCCAATGGAGAAAAAAGAAAAACTCGCTGATGTTGTGATCTCCAATGACGGATCTGTAGAGGATCTTAAGATCAAAGTGCAAGACTTTTTGAAGACCTTGGTCGAAGACTGAAGAACTAGATTGATCCTTCGGTCATCTTTTATCAATCTATAAAGAGCTGATTCAAGGGAGATATCATGTTTCATAGCCATCTATTTTTAGTTGTTCTCTTTATGGCCGCTGTCTTTGGGGTCAACTCTTGGGCTGTTCGGTCTCTGGATTTTACGATTCACCAAGAGTACACGAGCACAAGAGCTCTTGGAATGGGGAATGCCTTTATCGCCATTGCCGATGATCACAATGCGATGTTTTACAATCCGGCAGGTCTGGCTTACAGGAAAGACGGACAGTTCCATGGATTTTTGCGCGGAGGAGCAAACCCAGAGATCCTCGATCTACAAAAGGAAATTGACGCTCTAAAGGGGACAACCGATGAGGTCCAAGGAATCACAAATCTGATTCAAAGCAAGTACGGACAGCACTATTACTCTAGAGTGACGACGGGAGGCATGTACGTTCGACCAAGATGGGGATTTGCCTTTTTGCCTGCGGACCTTTCCTTGGATGTCACTCCCCATCAGCAGTTGGGTCCGACCCTGAGTGTGAACGGCTATTTGGATTCCACTTTGGCGACCTCGTATTCTCGTCCTGTTTCTTGGCTTAAGGGGCATAGCATCTCTTGGGGGACGACCGTAAAGGCGATTCACCGAATTCACGTCGGGCAGAGCTTGATTGCTGCCCAGCTAGTCAGTGGTAAGGATCTTTTTGAAGAGAAAGACGCTAATGAAGGTTTAACCGTTGATGCGGATCTGGGACTTCTTTGGAAGCTTAAGCCCACTGGTTTTATGAAGAACTTAAAGCCATCTTTTGCTTTTGTTGTAAGAAACGTTGCAGATTATGGTTACTTCACCAAGTTCGATGTGGTGAGCAAGCAATCGGGAGATCCGCCGAAATTAGGTCGAAGATTTGATGTTGGCTCTAAGTGGGACCTACCAAACTTTTGGGTTTTTGATCCCCACTTCGCCGTCGACATCAGAGACATCGGACACGAAAATTGGACTTTCGTGAAAGGATCTCACGCGGGTGTGGAGCTCTACTGGAAGATGTTCAATTGGTGGAAGGGGCACTGGGCCGCAGGTCTTAATCAAGGGTATTGGACCGCCGGAGTGGGAGCTCGCTTGGCTTGGTTTCAGTTCGATATCGCTACTTTCGGAGAGGAAGTCGGAACCTCAAATGCCCGCCAAGAAAATCGCCGCTATATGCTCGAACTCTCCATCGATATCTAGTCAAAAAAAGTGCCTACTCCTTTTATGCGACGGTCTGAGTCGCATAAAAGGAGTAGGCACTTTTTTTTGGGACTGAGCCTTTTGCGCGACTTCATATTTCGCACAAAAGGCGTCGGCCCATCTTCTAGTTAGTTGAGTTCGGCGAGGACGGTGCCCTCGGCGGTTCGAGCGCCTTTAACTACTTGAATGGTGAGAGTCTTTTCTTCAAATAGGCTCGTGTCTGGGTTGAACTGCCTGGCTGGCATCTTCAACTTGAGAGTGTTTGTCGTCGGGTCATAGGAAGAAACCGCATTCTTCACGCTCACCCAGGATAGGTAGGGAATGTAGCGACAGAAGCTTTCCATTTCTGAAAGTTCAGCCCCTCGATCCAGGGTCACAACCACGCCATAAGGCACAGCGGCCGGCTCGATGTGGTCCAATTCGAAAACCTTAATTGCACCATTTGAGTAGGTTTTCATTGTCATGACGCTATTAAAGGACAGAGAAAATTGATTTTCTTCACAGCTTTGCACGTCCAATTTCATGGCAAGACTGGAAAAAGAAAAGAGGGCGATGAAGAGTCCAAACGCAAGTGTTTTCATAAATCTCCTTTGTGAAGTTGAGGCCTTGGACATTAGCGAGTTCAAAGAAATCAATCAAGTTTGCTGCGAGAAATGTAAAGTTTACGAGAGAATGTGAGAATTTTTTGGAGGCTCATCTAGGGAAAAGGCCTTTTTGGTGACGGGCTCAATTTGAAGAGGAGGAGATGACCTCTTCTGATCCTACCCCCAAAAGCGGAATAGGATAAAATTCAAAAGGATCGATAGGCATCAAGAGCACAAAGGCTAGGTGCAGTTGGTTCCGTCGAAGGTTTTCTTTTGGAGCTTGCACATGAAGGCCTGAGCTGTCTTGGTTGTGTCTCCTCCATACTCCGTGATGGCGCTGTTCACGTCTGTGCAGACTCCGAGATCGGAGGAGGGGCTTGCGCAGTAAACCGTAGAGAGAGTGGCGAGAGTGGTTCCTACTTCATTCATATTACATCCCGCTCCAGCGATGCAGTTTTGAAGGGCCGTGTTGATTGCCGTTTGTGCCGCTGCCGGATTGTTAAGGTCAAAAGTCGCACCTGTCACGGACGCAATCATTGAAGCCGTCTGTACAAGGCCAGCGATAAAGATCAGTCCACTCACTTGGGATTTCACGCAAAAAGGATAGGCTTGTTGGGCCAAGCTGTATCCACCGGAAGCGTTGGGCTTATCGAGAGCCAAGTAAGCAATGTAAACAGCCTCTTTGTTCGTCAACGTCGAGCTATCTGCGGCCTTGTAGGCTTCGGCGATCTTTTGAGTAGAGAGTCCACCAGAGGTGATCTTGATCGAACATTTCAAGATATTGGCCTGTTGAGAATCGTAAGCAGACACATAGGCGAAGCAGTTCTCCGCATCCTGAGGTGCGCTGGCCGGGACGGCGTCGAGACACTGTTGGGCTTGAGCCATGTCTTTGACTTCGGCATCTTCACATCCTGTGAAAGCCAAAACCAATAAGGCGGAAAAAAAGAGGCCGCTGCCAAGTCGAATGAAATTCATAGTCATCACTCCTTTGATCTTTTCAGTCTAATTCTCCAAAGAGGGTGGGGCAAATCCAAAGAGGAAGGCCAAGACTTAAAGGGGGTGAGACAAAGGTATAGGAATTTGGAATTGTCTCAATTCGGATCAACACTTCTCCGATAGGTTTGTCATGAGAACTCAAGGATTTCGAGTCACTTTTGGATTCACTTTAGTTTTGTTTTGTCCTTTCACTTTTTCTGCAGAGAGGATGGAGTCTTATTCAGGAGTTCGTCAAATGGGAATGGGCGGTGCCGTCATCGCAACCGTCAACGACGAGACGGCCCTTCTTTCTAACCCTGCGGCTCTTGGAAAATTAAGAGACACTTTCGTGACGATTTTTGATCCCGAGGTCGAGGGAAATCTCAATGTCGAGAGAACACTTGGAGTCAATTTCTACAAGGCCTCGGATCCTCAATTTGTATTAGACAGCATCGAACGGGATCCGGATGATCGAGTGCACCTTAAGACGCAAGTCTTTCCGTCGATTATTTTTCCCAACTTTGGAATAGGACTTCATGGCAATTACGTCATGGATGCCAAGCTGGACTCCGTCAATTCGAAATATGAATACAATTATAGAAATGATTGGTCAGCCGTTGCCGGACTCAATTTCAGACTGTTTAGCGGCCGATTGAAAATCGGTGCCAACGCAAAATACACGAATCGAGGCGAGGTTAAGCGCACCGATCTCGATCCAGCGGCAACAGATTTGAGTTTAAAAGATCTTATTAGTGAGGGTGTCGGAATCTCTTCAGATGTCGGAATGATCTTTACCATGCCAACGGTTTGGCTTCCGGCATTGGCCGTGGTTTGGAGAGATGCTGGGGATACAAAATACAATGTGCAACAGGGAATGTTCAACTCAACAACAGAATTTCCAGATTCGGTAAAAAATTCCTTAGATGTTGGTCTGGCCGTTTTCCCCATCCATTCGAACAACTTTCGAAGTTCTTGGACGGTGGAATTGAGAGATGTGCTGACAGAAGATGCCGAAGCAGAGCCTGTGATGAGAAGGATTCATACGGGGTTTGAGTTGAACTATGCAGACGCTCTCTTCTTTCGCGGTGGGATGAATCAGCGCTACTGGACAGCGGGATTTGAGATCGCCATGTTTAACTATCAGTTGCAAGCCGCGACTTACGGCGAGGATGTGGGAACTGCCGATCTCCCAGAGGAAGACCGGCGTTACGTCTTGAAATTCTCCTATCGGTTCTAGCTAGAGTTCTCCCGAGCTCCATTTCGGACTACACTATATAGATGAAAGAAACATTTTTAGCCTTTTTCTCGCTTCTTCTATTAGGCTCCGTTCTCTCTTGCTCCGGATCGGTCAACATTCTGGAGACTTTTGCAAAAAAAGACACGGATCAAGCTAAATATTTTCAAGCGAAGCTCTTAATTGATGAGAGCAAGTTCGATGAGGCCGTTACGGTGCTGTTAACCACTTCGACAGAGTTTCAAGCGGAGAGTGAATACAAAACTCTTCTAGCTTCTGCTTACGCAGGAAAAGGCGGTCTCACCTTTTTAACTTTGGTAGAAAATATTAAGAATGCCAGTTCAACTCGGCTCTTTCCATTTTTGTTATCTGCCTTTCGTTCGGGGACCGCCGCCAATGTCACGAATCTTGCTCTGGCAGAAGATGTGATTGAGACGATCTCGACCGATCCAGCTTTGCGAACAGAAGATGAAAACACGCTGATGATCTTGGTCAGCTTTGCCAAAATTGGAAACTATTTAAGTGCTTATATGGATGTGGCAGATGGTGACGGAAATGTGGATGCGGGCTTTGCAGATGTCTGTGTGAACGCAGACTCGCCGGGCACATCGATAGACAACACCAGCGTTGGAGAAATTGGAATCTCACTTTTTAAAATTTTGAATATCATTCCTCAATTATCAAACAATTTCATTGCCAACGTGGTTGGAAACTTCGGAAATTGCACTTCCGTCGAAGATATTGGAGATCCGTTGGACCCTTTAAATCCTCTTGATGGAATGTGTTCTGTCACTGACCCTGCAGGATTTACGGCTTTGCAGATGTTTGGACTAAGATCTTTACTCAAAGAAAGCTCTTCTTTAGGATTGGGAATTTCATGTACGGGGGACATCACGACGTGCAGATGTCCTTAAAGGCCCTTTTTGTCTTCATTTATTTTCTTACGATCTCCTCGGTTCACGCTGAGGACATTCTTCCCATATCCTCTTCCACTCGCGCTTTGGGAATGGGAAACGCGCACTATGGTCTTGTTGATGACATGGCCTCCTTGTTTTACAACCCAGCGGGCCTCGCAAGATCACGACGGTTTGCAGTCAAATTTTTTGGTGTGGGGGCTGGGGTCGGGACCGACGTGATTGAAAATGTCGACAACTTTCAAAACCTCACCGATGAGTCGGGATTTGCAAGTGCATTGAATGGACTTTATGGGGACAAAATCTTCGTGAACGCCTCCGGATCGGCCGGAATCACCCTGCCTTTCATGAGTGCTGCAGTTTACAATCACACCTATGTGAGTGCCATTCTCAATAACCCCGTTTATCCTGAGCTGCCATTAAGGTTTGTCAATGACTACGGATATGCCGTTGGATTGGGTTTGCCGATTTTTCCATTTATTCACACGGGACTCACTTTAAAGCGAATCAAGCGAACGGGTACGGACAAAGTCTATAAAGCTTCGAGTCTTTCTAGCCTGGATCCTGAGGTGATCAAGTCCGACCTCACTCAATGGGGAGTTGGTTATGCCATGGACTTTGGTGGAAACTTCTGTTTAGACACGCCTCTGCTTGATGTGGTTTTGTCTGGAGTGTGGCAGAACATCGGAGACACTTCGTTCACTTCAGAAGGAGGCTCAGACATTCCAACGGAAAAGTCTTCTATGGGAATAGGGGCGGCGGTACTGATTGACTTGCCGCTGATCAGTGTGTCTCCAGCCCTCGATATCACTCATCTCAATCGATCGGACATTCAGTTGATGAGAAAAATTAATTTTGGAGTGGAAGTGGGTCTTCCACTGATTGATTTGAGAGCTGGATTTCAGCAAGGCTACTACTCGCTGGGAGCTGGATTTGGTTTTGGTCCTTTGCTTCTTGAAGCAGCGTCCTATGGAGTGGAATTGGGTGCGTATCCGGGGCAAATTGAAGATCGCCGTTATATGGTTGAACTGTCCTTGGAGCTCGGGATAGGATCATCCTCATTTGGTAAAAGTGGGTCGGGAGGCTCCTCCTCCAGTCAAAAATCTTTGTGGGGAGGGAAACGACTCAAACAACGTCGCTGATTGGGCTGCTTGAATGAACGTCGTTTCCGTCAAAAAATTTTCTCAGAAATTAGATCGTCTTGAAAGTTTTAATCCTAAGACCGACACTTGGGTGGTCTCTGATCTTCAATCAAAATGGGAAATTCAAGATGTTCTCTTAAAAAAAGAGTTGGTTCTTGAGGAAGACGCGGTCTTAAGAGCCAGTGAGTTTTGGGCTCGACTTCTCTTTCGAGTGTCCCCCGATTGGTCTTTAATCTCTAAAGAGCTTTTTGATCAGTGGATCTGGAGCTGGATGGACAAAAACGATTTGGTTTGGCTCAAGTCCACGGATTCCGCAGGACTTCTTCACAAGCACTTGGAGTTCTTTATTCCGCTTTTTCTTGAGCCAAACTCCTCCGAATTGATGGAAGAGTGGTTTGAAAACAATCCGGACTCGGTGATTCGGTGGAGGCACATTTACGAAGTGTGCCGAAGTCTTTGGTCAGAACTTTGTGAACTGAAAATGGTTTCTCCTTCTCTTGTCCCGATGGTCCTACTCTATGAATTAAAAAGCAAAGATCTGACCAAGCCGCTATGGACTCGGCAAGTTTTTCTCGATTTGGGGCCAAAGCCGATGTTGACGGAAGACCTCTTGGGAAAGCATTTAGTGGATTTGGGGGTTCAGGTCGAAAGCTTGGTCACCTCAGTGGATGCTAAAGAAATCATTTTTGATGGAGAGCTTAAGAGACTTCCCACTCAATTGGGAGAAGCGAAAGAGGCCGTATCAAGAGTTCGAAAGATTTTGGATCAAGGAGTGAGTCCGTCGGAAATTTTGATTCTTGCACCAGACATTGAGTCCTTTTGGCCCTCTTTAGAATTTTTTCTTTCAGAAGAAGGAGTGCCATGCAACAAGGCGGTGGTTCAAAGACTGATCGATGACTCCCAGATTCAATCCTGGATTTCTGTTTTGAGGATTCAATTGGATCGTTTTGGATCGAAGGACTTAGAATCTTTCTTCTTTCAGAATAAAAGAAATCTCTCCATGTCTTACGATGAATACCGGAGACTCTTTGAAAATTTAAAGAGTCCCTCTGAGGCTCGTCGGTGGCAAAAGTGGGTGGAGCCCCATGTTGATTCTGCGGGTCCACTGGATTTGGTTGAGTTCTTCTCGTGGACAGTGGATTTTTGGCCGTCCTCTTTTTCCACAGACGCTTTAGATCGAGCATGGAAAGCGATGTCAAAGGACTACAATCCAAAACTGAAGCTGACTTTAAGTGACTGGGTTTACTATCTCGAATCTAAACTTTCAAAATCTGAGACTCAGATTGTCGAGCCCGACCGCCAGGGGGTTCAGCTTTTAAGTTTATCGTCTGGAGAGTGGAGCCCAGCCAAACACCTTATTTTTTTAGGACTGAATGAATCCGATCTTTCTTCGATTTCTCAACTTTCTGTTTCTCGGTTTGAATGTGACAAGTTGAAGCAGGATTTAGGATTTGAATTGGATCTTCGAGATCTCTCCTCTGAGGAGCTTTATTTGGCTTGGATTCTTGGAAAGCCCGTAGACTCCAAATCCTTTCTCACCAGCTCGGTCACTTTTTTGGGACAGGAGGTTTCTCCCTCAAAGCACTGGCTCAAGGCGGCGTTTGCGGTCTCAGAGGAAAAAGTGAAGACCGTGGAGTCTCCTGGAAGAATTCGTTTTGATGAGATTTTGAAAAATCACGAAGGAAAGGTGGCCGACCTTTTTGAGCCTTTCGCAATGAGGAAGTTCTCCTTGTCCGCGACCTCAGTGAAGTCTTACTCCAGTTGCCCTTTTATCTTTTTCTCTCAGAAGGCTTTGCAGTTGGTGGACCAGCCCACTTTAGATTTTGATTTGGATCCAATGAATAAAGGTCGATGGTTTCATGGTGTTCTTGAAGAGGTCGTCAAGGACTTCGCTCGAGCAAGGGAGAATTCCGCTTGGCTTGAGGAGCTGATTGACTCAAAGAGAAGAGATCTGAACATTGAGATCGGTGAAGATCGGATTTGGCCGGCGATGAGCAATGAGATCTTAAAGATGGTTCAGAACTTTATAGGAATGGAGGTGGAGCTCAGGAGCTCTCGCCCCGATCTTAAAACGTTGGGAACGGAAGTGGGCTTTCAATTCTACTTTCACCCCAAGAACCTCTCCCTGTTTAATGAGCCAAAGTCAGAGGAAGAGGTTCTGGTCACAGGACGAATCGATCGAGTCGACGGAATAGGGCTGCCAGGCGACGCCGATCGTCCTGTGAGTGTGATTGATTATAAACTCTCTTCTGGACGATTGAAGACTTGGAGAAGCTGGGTTGAGGAGGGGGATTTACAAATGCCTCTTTACACGGTGGCTTTGGAAAGTGGACTTTCGGATTTGGAGTCTGAAGGAGAATTAGATGTGAAGTCGGTCTATTACCTTGTTCCCCGCACAAAGGAGAGGGATAAGGGCTATTTTTTGAAGGATAGCCAAGCAGAGGCTCTTTGTGAGGTTCCCGGCTCGAGATCAGGTTCTTGGTTGAAGCTCGATGATAAGCAAAGCCTATTGACCCAAAGCTTAGAGCTTTTGGGCGAGGTCGCTCAAAATGTCCGTAAAGGAAATTTCGAACCCAACCCTAAAAAGATGGATCTTTGTGATTCTTGCAGATGGAGGAACTTATGTCGGGCCCCTCACTTGATTTAAGTTTTTCTAATAAGGACCACATCGTTCGAGCGGGCGCGGGGGCAGGAAAAACCTACAACCTGGTGGCGTGTGTTTACGAGGCCTATCTTCATTTTAAGTCTTTAGAAGGCGGAAAGAATCCACGTTTCATTTTGACCACCTTCACGCGCAAAGCGACCCAAGAGCTTCGCGAGCGAATGGTTCTAAAAGCCTGCGAAGTCCAAGATGAAGAGTTCTTCAACTTTGTCACCGATTCCAATTTTTTAAGCATTTCAACAATCCACGGAGTCTTAGGCCAATTCTTAAAGGAGTTTGGTCATCTTTTTCAAATGGATTTGAGTTTTAATATTTTGGAAGGGGAAGATGAAAATAATCTTCTTGAGAGTGTTGCCAGAGAGCTTGTTCTCGAGGAGGAGGGCAGTTTTCGTTGGCTTGATGAGTTTGGTATGTACAAACTTTCAGGAATGCTGAGGTCCTTTCACTTTCATTTTGGTAAGAATCCAAATCTTCGTGCTCCCACTTTTGAAGAGGCTTTTGAGCACACAGAAGATTATGTTTTTAGGAGAAAGCAAGAGCTCTTAGATTTGGTGGACGAGGGTTTAAGAGTCGTTACGGATGAGCCTTATTTAAAGTCTCTTCTCTCGATCAAAGAGTTTCTCGAAGCCTGGGAGATTGGAGTCGAGCTTGAATTGCCTGCTCTGGCTCGGAAAGCAAAGAGAGAAACATTTCCTCTGGGTCTTCATGAAGTGCTCATGCCAAAGATAAGTCAGTTTAAAAAGCAGCTGAAAGAGATTGTTACAGACTCTGATGAGTTGCGAAAGTTGACTCAGCAATGGGAAGAGTTTTTTCAGTTTGCGACCAAGTTTTCTGACAAGGTCAAAGAAAAGAAAAGAGAAAAAGGAGCCGTCACTCTCTCTGACCTTGAAAACCAAGTGGCGGACATACTTCGCCAATCTCCTTTTTTGGGAAAAATCTTTTCCGATAATTTCGATTACTGGTTGATCGATGAGTTCCAAGACACAAGCTCTCATCAACTCGATATTTTAAATCAATTGATTGGAGACCGTCCTCGATTTGTGGTGGGGGACCCTCAGCAAAGCATTTATCTTTTTCGCGGCGCTGAAGCCCAAATTTTTTCTCAGGAGTGGGGTCGCGTGGGTCGGGAGTCTGGACGAACTTCAAAATTGGAACTCAATTATAGATCTCAGCGAGAGCTCCTTTATTTCTTTAATGAGGTGATGGGGCAATGCCCCCAATTTTCTCCCATGGAGGCCCATCACGATCGGCTGTCACCGGGCCAAGTGGCTCATTTTATTCAAGGGGAAGATTTTGATGACGAGCTTCGCGGGATTTTCCTGAGGGTTTTAGAGATCTGTGGAGAAAGCCGCGATTGGGATCGAATCTGTGTTTTAGGGAGAACACACATGGATCTTTTTAAAGTGGCTTCCTATCTTAAATCGAAAGGGGTGCCCACCCATGTGCACTCTCCCCAAGGCTTCGGATCCCGTCGAGAAATTCAAGACGCTCTTTCAATTTATAAATTTTTAATCAACTCCCATGACGATCTCAACTTGCTTCAGGCTCTAAGAGCTCCATGGCTTAAAGTCTCTGATAAGCTCTTAGTGGAGTGGATGAATACAAAGACCTCTTCTCTTTGGAATTTTTTAGTTGAGCTCCCCAACCCTCCGACGCCAGTACAAGTGCTTTCAAAGTGTAAAGATGGTTTAAAGGATTGGGGGTTGATCAAATCCTTCACGGACCTTCTTAAAGAGATTCATTTTATTGAGAAAAGCTCTTCCTTTGATCCCTCCGGGCGTGTGGAGGCGAACGTTTGGAAGTTTATCGCTAAACTCAAGGATCTTGAAAGACAGCCAGGGAGTCATCCCTTGGAGATTATGAACTCTCTCAATGAAGAGTCCGATGCGATTGCTGCAACCGAGCCGAATTGCGTGAACCTTATGACCATTCATGGATCAAAGGGTTTGGAGTTTGACCATGTGATCTTCCCCCGCTTGGGAAGGC
>Ga0100403_1003142_pt1 | contig 12475 bp, 10 predicted proteins | sample CryGeymet201501t_FD_83663 | JGI IMG/M metagenome (GOLD analysis project Ga0100403, IMG submission 83663) | Groundwater microbial communities from Crystal Geyser aquifers in Utah, USA - Crystal Geyser metaG 2015-01t | ecosystem: Environmental > Aquatic > Deep subsurface > Groundwater | place...
ACATTATGTGGACGCAAAACCAAGCTTTGTAATGAAGCTTAGGGATGCTGATATGGTATGTGCTGTTGGGTTGGGGCTAGAAGGTGCTTGGCTGGGAAGGTCCATCGAACGCTCCTTCAATCACAAGCTGAACTCTACACACTCCTGCACTGTAGGACCTGAAATTTCTGTTATTGGTGAAGCAAATTCACCCAAAGACAGATCGCATGGACATTTGCACGCGGAGGGCAACCCTCATTTTTGGTATGCTCCTTCAAGAATGATTGAAGCCGCGAATTATTTAAGCAAGAGAGTGCAGTTTCTCTATACGGGCGAAGAAGGCGAAGCTTCGCGAAGTGCAGAACTTACAGAGAAGTCCACGCAACTCACGGCAAAACTGCACACATTGCTTTCGAGCGCGAGAGCGAAGTTATCTAAAAATTCAGTCCGAACCGTATCTCAGTACCACTCAGACTTTGATTATCTGATCGAGGATCTGGGTCTCGAGAAAACAATGAGTATTGAGTCGAAGCCTGGTGTGCCGCCATCAACCGCTCAGCTTAGTAAATTCAAGAAGACTATGAGTGACAAAAAAGTCAAGGTGATTTTGTCACTACCTTGGGATCCGAAAGAAAGCGTTTTTGGTCTCGCTAAAGAATTGGGGGCAACGGTTGTAGAATGGCCGGTCAACAAGGAAAACTACCTTGAAGCTTTTGAGATTTTTGTTCAACGTTTGGACGAAGCGCTTCAATGAAAAATTCGACGCTCCTATCTCTGAGCGAAGAGCGAATAGCTCTTCCGGGAGCTTCGGGCAAGGTTCTCAACGTATCGCTCGAGCTAGTCCCAGGAGACTTGTGTCTTGTGAGGGGAGCCAATGGAGCAGGTAAGTCCACTTTTCTAAAATGGCTCTATAAACGCCTTCAAGAGAGCTCCACTTCGAATAGCTATCTTGCTCAGGGAGCGGATGAAGATTTTGTGATTCCAGGTCAGCTTCTTGATGTGGCTTATTATATGAGCTCGAACAATCGAGGACTGGCGGAGTCAAATGCTCTCTTTCCCAAAAAACTTTGGCACACGCCTTGGAATAAGGCGAGCTTGGGGGAACGGCAACGGGCTTTGCTTGCTGGCGTTTTATTGGACGCCCCCAAGTTACTTTTACTGGATGAGCCTACGAGCGCTTTGGATTCTGAGGGCGAGAAAATATTTTGGAATGAGATTCAAAATCTTCGTGATTTGGGAAGCGCTGTGCTGCTTGTCTACCACGGCGCGAGTGAGGGACTTCCAGAGCACAAGGAGCTCGTGTTGTGATGACGTGGTTTGAGTACCTAAAAGAATTTTGGCTTCTAGTGCCTATTGTGCTTATTGCGGCACCTGCGTTGTTTGTCGCGGGTTCTCAAGCTCTTGCGCAGTCGAAAACCCTAGACATTTTTATTCTTGTACAGGGAACTGTGCTTGGGCACTTAGTGGCGCTGAGTGTAGGCGCCGAGGGCTCATGGGAGTTGCTTCTTTGTTATGCGTTTGCAGCTTTAGCTTTGTTTGCCAGTCACTTTGTGGAGAAAGTGGCGAATGTCTACCATTCTTCTCTGCGAATTGCTTTTTATGCTCTCTTGCTAGTGTCTGTTTACGTTTTTGAGAGATGGATCCCCGGCCTAGAAAGACACATCAACACTGCTTTTGTTGGCGATCTACTCTTTCTCAGTGGTCGCAATGCTGCTTTACTTGTTGGAGTGGTAACAGTTTATCTTGTTTATTCTGCCGCGACAATCGACTCCCACCTGAAAAGGTTTTTTAGTCGCAGGGTTTTGAAAGTCTCCCAGAAAACATCACATTCATGGCTCGTTCTTAACTTTCTCTTGTTGGTTTCCGGAACACATTTTCTAGGTTTAAGTTTTGTTTTGGGCTTTGCTGTAATTATTCCTTTTGTCTTTTGTTTAGGCTTAGCCGACAAGTCGCAAAAATCATTCTTAAAAATAGGTTCTTTTTCTAGTGCAGCACTCGCAGGCGGAACAATGTTGCTTTCTTTTGTTTATCCGGATCAAAGTACCAGTCCCTTTGTTGTTATTTTAAGTGTTCTGGTTTTACTGTTCATTTTAACGGGGAGAATATATGTCAAAAAATTCCAATCCTCTTAAACGTAGTACCCTTCAAAAAACGTTTCTTGAAAATTTGCTGAAAGATTCGAGGCAGCCGCTTAGCGCTTCAGAAATTTTGAATATTTCTGAAGACAGAGGTGTTCCTGTTGGCCGTGTAACAGTTTATCGCTTTCTGAAATCACAACTTAATCAAGCGTTGCTTCACAAAGTTCAAGGCCCCCAGGGTGAAGTGCTTTATGAGTGGGTTGGGGCAGGCGACAAGCACCAACATCATTTTTTTTGCAGAAAATGTGAAGGTGCCTTTCCTTTGAACGGCTGTGGTCTCAAACTCGCTGGATTTGATCTGCCAAAAGGTTTTGAAGTTGAGCGACATGAAATTCAGCTGATCGGGCTTTGCGGCGAATGCCAGGCTGCGTAGAATTTAGTGTTATTCGGAGAGCACGAAATATTTGGGGTCTTCGCAGACATTGACCTCAATCATTGGTCCGGCCCTACTCAAGAGCCTTCGACAATCTGCGCTGAGATGGCGCAGTACGACCCTTTTGCCAAGACGAGAATAGCGCTCCGTAATTTTGTTAACGGCATCAATTCCACTATGATCTGCTATGCGCGACTCTTTGAAATCAATGATGACCTCCTGCGGATCTTCTGCGGGTTCAAACTTTTCTAAAAATGCTGCAGTTGATGCAAAAAAGAGGGGGCCATAAATTTCGTAGTGTTTGGCGCCTGTTTCGTCGATACGTTTGCGGGCTCGAATACGAATGGCATTGTCCCAAGCGAAAACAAGAGCTGCCACCACAACTCCGGCGATCACAGCGATCGCTAAATCAAAAACCAGAGTTAGAATGGTTACGGCAAGCATAACAAAAACATCAGACTTCGGAACTTTGGTGAGGATATTAAGGCTAGTCCATTCGAACGTTCCGATCGCCACCATAAACATAAGCCCGACAAGTGCTGCTACGGGAACTTGTTCAATGAGGCTAGATGCGAAAAGAATAAAGCAAAGTAGTGAAAGGGCGGCTACAGTTCCAGACAGTCTTGTTCTACCGCCTGAGCTCACATTGATAATACTTTGACCAATCATGGCACATCCACCCATGCCTCCAAAAAAACCCGTTACAAAATTAGCAGCTCCTTGAGCCACACATTCCTTGTTGCTGTTCCCTCGGGTTTCTGTGAGCTCGTCGAGGAGGGTGAGTGTTAATAGAGATTCAATAAGTCCTATGCCGGCTAGAATTAATGAGTACGGAAAAATAATTTTAAGTGTTTCTAGATTCCAAGGAATTTCAGGAACATGGAAAGTTGGGAAGCCTCCTTTGATGGAGGCAATATCGCCTACGGACTTTGTCTCTAAACCTAGAAAAATCGCCAAAAATGAAACGACGAGAATAGCCGCAAGAGAAGCAGGTACAGCTTTGGTGAGTTTAGGTAAAAGATAGATGATTGCCATCGTAAGGATAATGAGTCCCGCCATCACAAATAGAGCGGATCCCTGAATCCACTCGAGTTCACCCGTTGTTGGATCGGGACTTTTAAGTTGACCAAACTGGGACATGAAAATCACAATCGCGAGTCCATTCACAAAACCGAATATGACCGGATGTGGAACGAGGCGAATGAATTTTCCAAGGCGAAGCGTGCCAAAAAGAATCTGGAGAATTCCCATGAGAACGACTGTCGCGAATAAATATTCTACACCGTGACTGGCTACTAGGCTCACCATGACCACTGCAAGTGCTCCAGTGGCACCTGAGATCATTCCGGGTCTTCCGCCAAAAACAGAAGTAATCAGAGCAACTAAGAAGGCTGCGTACAGTCCTACCAGGGGAGCAACTCCTGCAACTAGGGCAAAAGCAACAGCTTCCGGCACAAGAGCAAGAGCTACTGTGAGGCCCGAAAGAATTTCATTTTTTAAGTTAACGCCTTTAAGCGAGGATTTGATGTTGAGTATCATAAGATAAAATCCTTCTTCAGCATGAGCTGTCGAAATAGTAAGAATTCAAAATAAAGTATTCGAAAGTGTCCGGCGGGTATGTCTATCTCTTATGGTGGAGACAGGGGTGTAGGGCAGGCAAGCTGTAAATTCACGATTTTGCTGAGATAGCATGAAAACCTTCACCTGACTATATAAAATATCCCCCAGTTCGACGTAGAATTTGCTTACCTTTCTTTGGGCATTTCTTGCTGGGAGCTCTGAACTCCAGGCCGAGTGGGAATTGCATAAAGAGAACATCACCCACGCCTACGCGCAGAGATCATTCGCCCCACGTTGGCAAGTGAGGGCCTTAGAGAAAGTGCGGTTGTGAGGTATTGAGCGTAGACTTTGAGTTTGGTTTTGGTGCTAGGTATGCGCAGGAATATGAGGATCATCGCAATAGCAATTACGATCCGAGCACCAGAAGAAATGAGAAACAGCTCCTGAAAGCTATTTTGTGATTTCATCAGCCAAGATCCTGTGAGAGCTCCGATGACAGATGCCGCACTCATAAGTGACATGTGAATTCCCATCATGCGCAGTGTGTTCTTTTGCAGGAAGCGCTGAAGTATGAGAATGGTGCAAAGTTCGAAGCCTCCCCAAAGAACTCCTGACAAAAGTTCGAGTCCAGCATAAAGCCAAAAATTTGGAAGCCACACCCAAAGCGCGGGAATGAAAGCAATACCAAGGCTAGAAATCTGTACTCCGAGAAAGGGGCGAATGCTATCGGAGGCACGGCCCCATCCCGCGAGAAAAAGAAATCTCCCGAGAAATGGAATAGAGGTGAGTGACACGTATTCTATAATTCCAAACTTCAATTCCTTTACCATGAAAGGTAGAAAGAATGGACTTGATACTGAAACTGCAAATTTAAAAAGTACAGTAAGAACAATCATCCAAAGGATGGGCTTAAAGGGGAGAGGTGTTTTGTGTGGGCGGCCGTAATTTTTCTTTCTGCTCCAGTCAATAGTCGCTCTTGAGAGCATCCATTGGCATATAAAAGAGGCAAAGCGGGCTATAGTTCCCAAGGCGAAGACAATGAGGAAATCGCGTGCTTGGGTGTTGTTGTTGAGAAAGGCAGCCGCGCTAATATAGGCAATGAGAGTGCAAATTGAAACAAAAGCATTTCGTTTGGAGAGAAAAGAGCCGAAAGCCTTGGAGGGGACTTCTTTGGAAATCCACTCTAGCCAGAAAGGACCTGCGCTTAGTCCTCCAATCCAGTAGAGACTCAATGCTGCAGTCATCCATGGAAACAAATTCTCTTGCTGAGTCGCCACACAAAGAAGTGTGAGGCCCGCGATCTGAACAAGGTAGAAAAAAAGTTTAGCTGATCTCAGTTTGTGGGGAGGAACGATTACAGGCATCAGCCACTGAGAAACGGATCCCATCAAAATTGGTAGCGTCGAAAGGATGGCAAGCTCGTCGAGAGGCATCTCCCGCTTTACGGCAAAGAAGAGGGCAAAGGCTTCAGCCATCCCCACCATCACGGCATAGAGCGCGCCCTCAAGATAAGAGGAGCGAATCAAGCGCCGACATTTGCTTGCAGACGTTTCCATTCATGACGAATCTAACACCGGTAGGCGCGTAGGCGCAACGTAGAGGTGGTGGGGAGTGTTGTTTAAAACTTAACACAAAGCGGCCCGTGAAAGTTGTTACCCTAAAGTAGAGGTCATTATGAAATGCTGTACGTTTGCTGAAAATAAGGTTTTTAACCATTTGTTTTTGTTGTTTGGGCTTTGCTCGTGCAACATGCTGATTCAATCCCCCGGCTCAAACGATCCTGAATCGCCAAATCGTAGCCCAAATAACTTATCCTACTCTGCCGATGTCACCTACAATACCGCCAAGAGTATTACCCTAGATAGTGTGGATTCTGATGGCGATTCGCTGGAGTATGTTCTTCAATCTTCACCTACTAATGGAGACTTGAGTGGAGAGGCTCCAGAATTCACATACACTCCAGATACTGACTTTCTTGGTGCTGACAGTTTTAGTTTTCGAGTTAGCGATGGAGTGAACGAAGCTGTTGACGTAGTGGTCACAGTTTCAGTCAATCCCTTTGGAATCTCAACATGTCAGGACTTACAAGAAATTCCGGATGATTCAGATTTGCCTTTTCAGCTTACTCAGGACATTGATTGTTCGGAAACTAGTTCATGGAATTCTGGTGCTGGATTTATTCCGATTGTGAACTACCAAGGAAATTTTGATGGGAATAATAAAATAATTAGTGATTTATTTATGGATGCAATACGTGTTGGTGGGGTTGGAATCTTTGCTACAGTCGAAAATGCGAAGTTTAAAGACCTTGGAATTGTGAACATTAATGTTACCGGGGTTTCGAAGTGGGTTGGAGGGCTGATCGGAGTTGGAAGGAATGTTGAGATTGATCGAGTGTTCCTGACCGGAAGTGTAAGCGGCGACGTCGATGCTGGAGATCCAGATTCCGGATGGTCTACTGGTGGGATAGTTGGCTATATAGGATCGCAAGCAGGGTCAATCGTTAGAGATTCGTTTGTGCGAGCTACGATTTCGGGTGCTGATGATTACACTGGATCACTTGCGGGAGTCATTGAAGCGGGAGCGAATAAGCCTGTTATAAGATCTTATGGAGCCGGGAATCTTAGTTTGAAGTATGGCTCACGATCTGGAGGCATCACTTGTTATACTTGGAGTGATGTTATCGATTCTTTCTCAGCGACAAATGTTCATGCAGCAAAAGGATTCTTTGGTACGAATACAAACAATTGGTCATCGGTGGCTGGCACGGTAGTTAACGTGGCCACCGGTGGTGCTAATGATTTTAAAGGTGATGTCTTCACTTCAGGTAAAGAGCCGTTTCAAAGCTGGGACTTCAGTGATGTCTGGGAGGAAGTTGATGCTGACTTCCCTCGCTTGAAAGGATTTAACTATCCAAGTCCTTGGTACTGAGTCTTAGTATGACGTGCTCCTTTCTAGTTCTTGGCCGTCTTAACAAGTGGTAGCCGGATATAGACTTCGACGCGCCTATTCTGGGCCTGGTTTTCGGGAATGGCGTGTCGATTCGAGTCGAGATTTGGTACCAAAGGTTTTGAGTCTGCATAACCCGAAGCTGAAATCTTCGAGCTCGGAATATTCAATTCAATCATCTCTCGAACAACGCTTGATGCTCTCGCTGTGCTAAGCTCCCAGTTTGATGGAAATCGATCGGTGTGGATAGGAATATTGTCACTGTGCCCCTCAATTCGCACTTCCGAAAAGCTATCGGGATTCTGACTTAAGTTATGGGCGACTTTGGCAATAAAATTTTTCCCTTGGATAGATATGTTGGAAGATGCGCTTTCAAAAAATGAGTTTCCTCGCAGAATCAGTTTAACGCCATCTAGGTGAGCTTGGACCTCAATATTGTCCGGATTGATGCCTAGGTTGACAATCGTCATACGAAAATCTTCAGCCATGTTTTTAGATGGATTAACGTATTCGATTTTGGAGAACTGCTCGGAGCTCATTTTCTTTAGAGCTTCGAGTTTATCTCGATCGACGTTGGAGATCGAGTACATGATCACGAAGAAGCCGAAGAGTAGAGTCATAAGGTCTGCATATGAGACGAGCCAGCCTTCTTCATGGCCCTCTTCGTGTGTTTGTTCGATGTGAAATCCTTTAGAATTTTCTTCAGATTGGTGGCTCATAGTCATTGCTCCTTATGCCGCTACTGAACTAACTCTTGATCCATTGGCCGCGTGGTTGTTCTGACGAAGTTTTTTCTGGTCTCTTAGTGGAACAAAACTCAACATTTTTTCCTGGACGACTAGGAAAGGTTCTTTATTTTTGATGAGACAGATTCCTTCTAGGATGATGCTGCGTTGTCTAAGGTCTTGGTCTGCAATTTTCTGATAGTAGTCGGCGAAGGGTAGCAATATAAGGTTGGCAAAGGCAATGCCCCAAAACGTTGCCACGAGAGCCGTTGCCATAGAAACACCGATCGTGTCGACTCCACTACTTAGCTGTCCCATCATGCCGATCATTCCGGAAACTGCACCTATTAAACCGAAGGCTGGAGGGTATTTTGCGATGTTCTTGAGGACTTTTGCATCGGCCTGGTAGTCGGCATTGGTGATTGTGATTTTATTAAGCATGTGGGTGCGAAAGTCATTTAGTGGGATAACTTTGTCGACCAAAGCTTCAACTCCATCACTAAAAAATGGATGATTTGTTTTGACGTTTTGCAGTGCTGCTGGACCTTGTTTTGAGGCACTAGCCAACTGTAGCACGGTTTGGACTAGGTGGTGAGTTTTGCTCTTGTCGGTAAAATAGAGAACCTGAGCCATTCGAGAAAAAATCTTAAAGAAAGTTTTTAAGGAATAGCTATAAAGTGCTGCTATACATGTCCCGCCGAGAACTAGAATGATCGCGTGAGCATTGAGAAAAATCTCAGGCCTATCTGTGCTTTGAATGACTCCGAAATAGATGACTGCGACTGTGAGGATGGTTGCGAATACTGAAGATATATTCATGTCTGTAACTCCTTATAGTTATGTTTATGCGGCTTGGTGTGTGTTGAGGGCAGAGAAGTCGAAGATGCCTTCGCCTGCCCCGGAATGGGTTGAAAAGTGGGTTGAATATATTTTGTCCAAGAACATTCGAAGATGCTGGGCTTGAAGTGATTTGTTATTTGATTGGGACTGCATGCCTTCGGAAAGCATCATGAGTTGTTTTTCCGATAGATGACTCTTCAGCCTCGATTGTTGATCGGAGCTAAGGCTGAGCCAAACTGAAACCTGAGATTCTAATTCAAGCTCGGAGAAGCCATCAGCAAGAACACCAGTGTCAATGAAACCAATGTGCTCATGGTAAAGCCTAGACTGAGCCCAGTCCCTCAACAATGAAGGGTTTTGCTTGAGGACTTTTGAAGCCGTCGACTGTTCTTCCATTGCAGATAGTTGGGACAATAGAGATGGGATGACCAACTCTGTTCGAATTTTGATTCGACCTAGCGCTGATCCATTTTTCAAGAGCTTGTCCACACTCAGTTCGAGGGCTTGAATGTCCGATCGGGCTACGTCTTTCATGGATGCCAGAGAGATAAAGATTTTCGTGAGCTTGTCGGTGCTCATGTCTCTGCAAGCTTCTTGCACTTTCTCTTTCGGAAGGCCGACGAGTAATTTTGCTGCTTCTTTCGCTTCTAGACTCTCTAGAAGTCCTGCAATTTGTTCTGCACTCATTTTCTCTCCAATGGATGAAGAATCAGATTTTTCCTTCGATTCCTTAGGCATGTTGGCAAGAAGATCCACTGCAAATGCTTTGTGAAGATTTCGCAGATGAACGATCTTATCCTCTATAGATTCGTCGTCTGATTGATTCATCTGTCCGTTGTCGTTGTTTTGAGCTTGGATGTTCTGCCACATTGCCGGATTGGCACTGGGGAAACATTCCAGCATATCTGAAAAACTCGCTTTCTCGACGATGATGTTCACTGCACTTGCAAATTCTGGATGATTTGTGCAGACCTTAGCTAGTGATGAAGAGGAGATTTTACTCGCTGTTTTTGCTGCGTGTAGGATTTCTTTGATAATATTGTTGAGTTCAGCTTCTTTGATAGAAGGATCTTCAGGCTCTTCTTCTTTTTTCTTGCTTTGAGCGATAGATTCGAGCTCTGCCTCTCTAGCTTCTCGAGTGAGTCTTTCGGCTCGTTTTAGGTAATACAAAATGCTCATAAGCGCGGTAAACAAAAAGGCACTAACGATGGTGACCCACGTCCACGATACGGTTTCCTTGGAGATCCCTTCATGGATTGAAATTTGAATTTTGCCAGCTTCCTGCAGTCCAATCGCCGCTTCCACGGATTCGCGAGCTGCTTTTTTTATGGATTCATTTGAGTCGGCCGGTAGAACGATCACGGCTTTCACTTTGTGATCAACCGATTTGAATTCTCCTAGCCTGAATTCAATCGCTTCGGCTTCAGAGCGTAGAATTCCAGTTCCAGGAAATCCAAGATCTGCTTCGCTCAGAGTTGGTAACTGGGCAGCACTGTCGATATTTACGGCGACGGCCACATTCCAAGATTCTTTGTTGTCCCGAAAAATGTTTTGTAGGCTTCGCTCTGATTGTAATTGGTAGGTCTTTGAAAGCGCGCTTTCTACGAGCTGCCGGCTAGGGGTTTTCTCTCTAGTTTGGGCTTGGCTCGTTACTACCGTAAATAGTCCTAAGAAAAGTGAGAAAGTGTTTAAAAGCGTTTTCATATTGTTCCCCTTTACTTAATGCTACGTGTTGGCGTGCTCGGGTTCGAGGTGAGAGTGGGGGGAGGGGGCCTGTTAAGGCTTGATTAAGCTAATTGTTCAATTATTTCATGTATTTAGTTCTGATTTTGGGCTCAAAATTGTGTTCCCATTTGGGGACAGTCGATAGTTTTTTTTGGAGATATATTAAGAATGTATTCAGATCTTCCGAAGGGGGATCTATGAAAACGGTTTTTTGCGACATTTCCAAAATCGGAAAGCACTACTTGATCGTTCCTGTATTGATGTTTGTTATGGCTGGTTGTGGCACTCGCTACAAAGTCACGAGTTCGCCTGCAGATACAGTTCTCACTGTAGAAAATGTTGAAACGCAAACGACACAAACCATTGGCCAAACTCCTTTTGAGTTTAGTCATGAATCAAATTTCGGTGATGGTTTTGTTTTGGTCGCTTCTAAAGAAGGATTTAAAACCCAGCGTCACTATGTTTCCAAAGATCCAGGCTCAACTTCTAAGATTCACTTAGTCCTTGAACCCGTAGAAAGTACGGATCGTGGTCCGGCATCGGTAAAGGAAGTTGAAGACTTTACTGAGAAGATGTTAGCCCGAATTAAGCGTGAGCAAGAGGAGCTAGAGAAGATTCGCATTCAGCAAGAACAAGAAAAGTTTGCCTTGATGGAAAAGTCTCTAAATCTACAAATTCGCGAAGGTCAGATAAACACTCAGGCCAAACTTGAGACATTAAATAGAACATTGGATGTCTACAAAGACACCGTGTTTTCAGAGCGCTTTGCCAAAAGAGCCTTTTATCCGCAAGATGAAAAACGTACTGAGATTAAGGCAGCACTTCTCGCAAGGGCACAAGATCGAGTGAGTCGAAGTGATTTCGATGGAGCCAAACAATTGGTAACTAGATTATTAGAGATGGATGAATATCAACCTCAAGCTCATAGCTTGAAAGGGACCATTGCTCACAAAGAGGGCAGGGTAGAAGAATCCATAAGGCATTGGGAGCGAGCCTTAGAGCTGGACCCACAGCAGCCTCGCACTCGAGAATATCTCGTCGAAGCCTATCAGAAAGCCGGCAGACCGCTTCCTAAGAACATTGCCGAGGATGAGCGTCTGTTGCAGCGAGAGCCCGCTTTTGCGACCTCTAGTCCAGACCCACTTAAAGTTAAGCTTAGAGATCCCTAATCCATTTGTCATTTTATTGGCAGAACCTATCAGCATTGCTTTGTTAGAATAGAAGCCTCTAATGCCTAGTGACGCATTGGGAAGAGGGTTAGCTAATTGTGAAGAAATGGACTTCTAGAAATTTAAATGGATCAACAATCTTGCTGGGGCTTTGTGCCCTTTTGGTTCTGTCTTATGCAAGTGTAGAACTCCATGCTGATCTCGAGAATGCAGAGAGTGAGCTATTGAATGTGAGCTCTAGTTTGCAGGACTCAGTTTCCCGCGATGTGCGTGATGTGAGAACACAGTTGTCTCAGTTTGAAAATATAGGAGATGAAGATCTGGGCAAGATGAACTTTAGTCCTATCCCTAAAGGAGAGGCTTTTCTTTGGGTCACTTTTGATGCCAGACCAACCCAAATGATCAAGGTGGAAGTTGAGAGCGCTAAGCCTTTCGAGGCAACTCTAGCTAAATATACCAATGTAAATTTGTTTGTTTTTAACGGAAAGAACGAATTGATCTCCCAAAAGTCGGACAATGACCCGGATCTAGATCTAGCGGTTAGTTTGCTACCGCGACTACGCCTTAAGCAAGAATCAAAGACTTGGTTTGAGAACCTTGATAGCATATCTGATTTGAGCTCGGGTAATCCATTGGTGCTTTTGAGTTCATCCAGAAATCTAGTCTCATTCAAAAAACTATCAAATAGCAATCTTGAAGTCGTTGCCGTTAGGTCCGTTGATGGTCTATGGGCGGAAGCTTGGACGAGGGCTTTGGCCATGCTCGCCATCTCCGGATTGTTTGTTTTTGCTGCATGGCTGGGTCGTAGATCTCGCCAGAAGATGAGTCATAATTTCCTGTTGTATGTTGGGGACTTTCTGGAGTTTTTGAGGGGAGGAAAAAAATTGTCATTCAAGACGGTGCAAGAAGAAAAACTTTCAGATTTAGAAACGAAGATCTATCTCAAGATCGATGATTTCTTACAGGGTTTCGACAAAACTAATCAATTGGAAAGCCAATGGGTCGATAGAGGAAAAT
>Ga0100403_1003144_pt1 | contig 12473 bp, 9 predicted proteins | sample CryGeymet201501t_FD_83663 | JGI IMG/M metagenome (GOLD analysis project Ga0100403, IMG submission 83663) | Groundwater microbial communities from Crystal Geyser aquifers in Utah, USA - Crystal Geyser metaG 2015-01t | ecosystem: Environmental > Aquatic > Deep subsurface > Groundwater | place: USA...
ATCTACAGGAGTATTACAAGATAAAAAGGTTTCTATATCAATTAATATAGATTTTTGTAAATTATGATAAACAGTAAATTCTATAGGCAAATCAGTTTCTCCTGATGCACTTAAAACTAACTTATATTTACCATCTTGATTAATAGGCAATAGTACAGTATCTCCGCTAACTATGTTACCAGATTCTACTACAGTTTGTTTAGTACCACAAATACTATATAATACATAATCAGTATCTTGAGATACACTTAGATTATATATATCTAATTTTCTTTCAAATGTATTTAGAATTGCCATATTTCTTTAGTAAAAATGCCCTTAACGGTTAAGCTAAGGGCATTATATTAACAACAATATTTAATATGTACCCCTTAAAAATACATTAGTTACCTGATGTTCCATCATTATCAGTTCCACTACCTGCACCAATTTCTTGACCAGCAGTTGTACTAGCATAATTAGGAAATACAGCAGCTAAGATAGTAGCAAGACCATCAGCATTAAAAGTAGAAGCACCGTTTACAGTAGCTAATACAAGTGAATTACTAGATACGTGTCTTTTATTTACTGGACCACTATGAAAAGCGTCATATAAAAGAGTAGTTACATCATAACGAGCAGCAACTACTTCAGAAGGAGCACTAAAGTGTTCAGCACCATATTCAATATAATTACCATCACCTTCTTCAATATTCATTTCCTTTTCCATTACTGCAATAGCAGAAGCAGCACCGATACCATAAACAGGAGCAGTAGTTTGTACTATAGAAGCACCAGCCCACATACCATCCAAAGCAACTTCAATTTGTACATCTTCTAATTTAGGAGTAATAGTAATACCAAAATAAGTACTTGTACCGTCTTTTACTTTAGTAGCAGTAACACCACCAAATGCAGTATGAGCATTTAATTTAGCTACAATAGCATCAACCGCTTGTTCCGAAGTCATACCGGCTGTTTTATAAACATCAGCATGAATAGCTGGAATACCAAATCTACTAGAATAAGTAGTATCTAGTACTTTAACACTTATATCTCCTGTATTTTCAAAAGCAAGAGTAAGTGGAGCAGTTATACCACCTACAGTAATAACAGGTTTTGTAAATGCACGAGAATTAACTCGATTTAAATCTCTTAAATTACGAGGTACATCAAAAATAGAAACTTTATTTCCTGCTCTACCTACAGCAATTCTTACATTTTTAGAATCTCCTAATGCAGCAGCAGCATTAGTTACATCACCTAAAAGGAAAGTACCTTTACTAGGATTAAAAATACCTATAGCACCTTGAGCCAAAAGACCCCATTCACCAGCAGCTACAGTACCTCCACCTTGTTTAGCACCATAAGCTACATCTTTTAATATACCTATTTTATTCATAACTTAAAATTTAATTATTCAATTAATATATTTTCTTTCTTATAAGTATCATAGCTTTGGGATGATAGTATATTTTTAATGTAAGCAACTGTATTTACTAAAATCTCATTTAAGCTATTATCACTCATATTTATGTTCGAGTTCAAAAGTAAGTCTGCTAATAAGGGTTTACAAATATATGTAATTTTAACCCCTCCAATTACCACATTTTGAATTTTATCGATCTGCATTAAATTACCGTAAACCCTGCCAATAAGGGAACGAAAGGAACTTTTGGATAAATGGGAATTTTTGTTATCACTAAAAAATTCATCATCTATTAACCTTACTTTACTATTAAGTGGGTAATTAACACTACTATATTTATCTATAATAGTAGAAGTAGTAACACTATTAGTAGCAATTCCATTAAACGTTACAACACTATTAAATACCTGTTCTTTAGTATATAATACAAAAGTATTAGGAATATAATCATTTCTATCAAACTCCCAGTATAAGTTAAAGGGAGAGGAAAACATAGTTTTTAATTTTGTATTAAGTTTGATTTTTAAAGCTTTATGAAGCATAAAAACTTGTTTTTTAAAATCAATACTTTTAAGATAACCTTCTGGTAATTCAGTATAATTAAATATAGTTTGTAAACCTTCTATTGTAGTAATTTGTACTTTAAAAGAAGTTAGTATATCTGCATTAATATCTATTTTAATTTCTGTTCTATATAAAGTCTCTTTAGCATTTATAATTTTAACACAATCTTTTGCTAACATTACGTCAGTTCTGATTGGTATATATAAATCAGAAGGTAACGACACTATGCCGTTACCTTCGTCATTAATATGTGCATAGAGCACAGGAGAAGTTTTCACTAATTCCTTTAAATCTACTAATCTTTTAGTAGTATCCTCAAAACCTTCTTGTTTAACGTTAGAATCAGGACTAAGTTTTTTGTTTATATACTTTAATACTTCTTTATTAATAAACCAATCTAATTCTTGAGGAAGTACATCTGCATCAGCAAAAGTATTTAGTTCTTGTAATTCTAAATTAATACCTACATGAAGTTCTTGAGTTGTCATATTACAATGATTTTAGTCTAGCTAGAACAGCAGTTTTTATATCTAATGCTTGTCCTTCTGTTGCATTTTTAAAATAAATAACAGCATCTTCTAAAGTACTACCTAAGAATACTTCTTGATTATCTCCATAATAAAAAACAGTAGTATTAGCAGGATTAGTGATAATACCTTTTTCTACTGCTTTAAGTATAGTGGCTTTAATCTTAATATTTTTATCAGTAGCCATTTGAATAAATTTCTCTGGATCGGATTCAACAAAACCAAATAGAACCATGTGCTTTTCATCTATAGTTTCATATAGTTCAGGTATCTGCTTAAATACTCTTAATAAAGCATCAACTAATATTTCATCAGTAATAATCTTACTGAATTCTTCATTAGCTTTAAGCTTATTAGTCATTTTGTTATGTTTGATAGAAGTTTCAGCAGCTTTACTATATAAATAGAAATAAATTTTAGGACTTTTATTTACATCTTTAATAGAATTAGCAACTCTACTGTAAACTAAGCAATATCTAAATAAAATATAATCAGAAAGACCTTCTATACATCTTCCTTTTTTACTAAATTCCCCCTTATCATCAAAACTTATAGCATTAGAATAAGCATCTGCATCTACTTTATTATCAAATTCTAAAGTAAAATTTAAAATTAAACCAGATAAAGCACCAGCATTAGTACCATCAGCAGGTACAGGTACACCAATATTATTCCAATATTCTCTAACTCTCATACTGAACATATTATCAGTAACACTAGTACCAATAATGTTAGGAAGATAAATTTTTTCTTCTTCTGTAGTTAATCCAGATAATGGAGCTTTATTCTTTATACTACTACCTATTTTATAGTTATGATCTAATCCATCATCCCCTGGGAGACCTTTTAAACCTGGTTTTCTCCTAACAGATAGTTCTAATCTTGATATATATTTACTCATAATTCTTTTTTTTGTTTAAAAAAGGAGCAGCATTTTTAACTGCTCCTTTTTACATTATAAATTAGTTTATTTAATCTTTACTTATGATAAATCACAAGTCAACTTCAAACAGTGAGTATTTCTACGAATAGAAACACCTAGAGTTTTCATGTAATGAACAGAAGTCTTATCTTGATCGGTAGCTAGATTCAAAGCATTACCTTTGTAATCTCCATAGCTATTTCCTTTCAATAAAGCCATACCTTGTTCAATACCTCTTACCATTGAACGTCCTTTTTGGTTTACCATTTGTACGTTACGAACTCCATCGTAAGTACTCATATCTACGAAATACATTTCGTAAGAAGTCAATGGATAACCTGAAATAGGGTGTTTAGGGGAGTTTTCTGCCCTAGAACCATAATCCAGCAAAGGAAGCGATTTTAAAGTGATTGTATGCCCATCTACGTGACGATAAGTAGTAAAGTAAGCACCGAAAGCAAGATTATGTCCACCAGCAGAACCAGTAACAAATTTATCAGCAACATTACCACTTAGCAATACATCCCATCCACTACGACTACCATTAGCTTCGCCTTTAATAGATTCATCAAATTCTCTTGCACCTCCAATACCTGTGTACAATACAACATTCATTGCATCAGTATCACTAGCACCATACAATACATCACCAATAGTATTCTTTAGTTTTGTAGTTGTAAGGAAACCATAAGTATCTTTGTTAGGGATTTGATCATCAATACCAGCACCAATAGGAATAGCAAAACCAGTTTCTTGGTCAATTGTAGTAATCTGACCTTGACTGTTTCTGTTATATTTACTCCACCATAAATGTTCTTCACAAGCTTCTTTAAATTGAAGTTCATGTTGGTATTCTTCCCAAGGCATCCAATAGTTAGTAGTAGTTCCATTAATATTAAATTGGAATTCTACTGTTCTATTTGAAATATTACCACCAATCTCATAAGACTTACGAAGTATAGAGATTTGGTTTTTAATTTTTCCAGGAGCCTGTTTGTTACTTTCGTTACCACTAGAGTAAGCTTCAGAAACAGGAGCACCACCCGTCATACTCCAACGAGTATTTACTAATAATTCACTTGCAGGACAGAATTCAGAATCCTCCCTGTAAATTAATTGGAGACGGTATTTATATCCCTGACCAACTTTTGTAGGTTTGTCTACAATCCTTGCTTGAATACCATTTGGAGATATAATAATATGTTGTTGTTTCAACCAGTTACTTTTGAATGTTACTTCAAAAATAGCACCATATTTACCTATCTCGGCATTACTAGCATATTCATGGGATATAACAGCATCAGACTGTTTCAATCTACCCATAACAGGCCAATTGTATTCTATATCCTCAATTCCTTCTACTCTTGTTCCACCTTGTTGACCTTCAGTTAAGAAAGTAAGAGGAAACCTTTTACTTACACTACCAACTAAGTGAGTGATTACTGGGTTAAGAGTATCGGCTTTAGTTAGACGCATTTGTGCAAGCGAGTTATTGGTAGTAAATCCGTTACCATCAAAGGTTTCGTGAACTACTACTCTACCACTATCTTGATTAATTAATGTGTTACTCATCGTTTTAAAATTAAATTATTATTATTTTGGTACAATCATGTCGAGTGTTATATCTTTAGGTTTACTATTTCCTGTACCTTTATTAGAATAATTCTCTAGTTTTACTTTAGCACTTCTATTGATTAAATCACGAAGTCCATTTACTTTTAATGTATTAGCTTTATTTTTTACTAGTTCTCCTAAATTATAACCTTTAAATTGTAAAAATCTTAAAGTTAAATCTTCTTGAACAGATATAGCTTTACTATCTAAATCAGCTTGAGTCAAATTTCCTTTTACTGGTTTAGTCAAATAATCAAAGAACTTATCCTTATCTTCATTACTAATAGACATTTCTTTAAGTTCACCTTTTTTAATAGTATTTTCAACTTCAGTCCAATAACGTTCAGCTTTCTCTTGTTTAGCTAATTCAGCAGCTTCAAAGTCAGCTTGTCTTTGTTCTGCTATTTCTTTTTGATGATCTTTTAAATCTCCTAAAGCAAATTTCAATTCATCATCTACTTGACTACCATCTTTAATTCGTTTAATATTTATAGCAATACGTTCATCACTATAATTTTTTAATTTAAACGATTGTTTGATATAAGCAATCTTTTCAGCTTCAGATAACTTTGCAGTATCTACTTTAGAGTAATCTACAGTTTGTTGAAATGTATCTAATGGTTTACCAGCTAACAAATGTTTTGCAACTTCCATTAATGTAGGATTACTGCTGATAAAATTATTTTGCCTTTCCATAGCTTTATGTTCAGCTACATCATTAGCAAATTCAAACAAACCTTCATCAGAATCTTCATAAGTCTTTATACTACCATCTTCATTCTTAAATTCAAAGCCTGATTTCTGGTGTAATACATTTACAGCGGAACTTTCTGCATCCAATTGGGCTTTAGTCTTAACGATTTTACCCTCATCATCTAATAGATTTCCTTCTGCATCTAACTTATTTTCATCTTCATCACTAGAAATATCTTTTAATACATCAGCAAAAGCCTTAACGACTTCATTACTTTCATTAACAATATCTCCATTTGTATTAAATCCTTTACCTTTATACTTTTCTAATAATTTAGATTTTAAAGCACGATTTTCTTCTGTTAAATCATCTTCATTATTTAAACTAACAAAAAAATCTTTAACTTTTACTTCTGTGTCTCCTGAAGGCGGGTCATTAGGAGGAGTAGCAGCAGAAGTAGTAGGAGGTGTACTAGGTACAGGAGGTTCATTACCTTCAGATCCTTTAGGTGCTGGTGGATCACCAGCAGGAGGAGTATTAGGTTTAAATTTTGGGTCCTGATTTAGATAATTATCTAAATTTATTTCAGGTTCTTGTGCATTATCTGCCATAACTTTATTTTTTTAATTAGAATTAACTTTAGTAGCTGCGGCTCTCACCTTAGCATTAGTTTCCTTTTCTTTTCGCTTTTGATCTTGTTTGTCTAAATTTAAATTTTCATTGTCTATTTTAATTTTATGGTTATTCATTTTTATAGTTTCAGCGTCTTTTACTAAATCCTTATTTTCATTATTAGTTTCTACTGGTTGATTTTCTTGTCTTAATAGTTCAACATCAATAGCTTTATTATATTCAGTATCTACTTTATATTTTTCTTGTTCTCTATTAAGTTGTTCACTTTGTCTCTTATCATCTTCTATAGCTTTTAGAGTTTCATTTTTATCTCTCTCCATAGCATCAATACGTTGTTGCTCTATTTCTTCCATTTTAGTAATGAAATGTTTCCCTTTAGTAAAATTGGTGGTGTCTATCATTTCCATAAACATTCCTGCTTTTCCACCGTTTTGAGCAAAAGCAAAAGCATAATCTTTTAATGCTTGAAGCTTTTCAGTTTCTTCTGAACTATTTCTTACAAATACACCAAACTCACTTTCCATTCTTCTTAGAGCATCATCAGGTGCTATTTCTAAGAAAGCTTCTCTTTGTTCACTATTTATGTATTGTCCTTTCTTACCGTCTATATAAGCTAGTTTAGATAAATCTAAATAACCAGCATAGTCTTTTTCTTGTAACTTTTCAAACTTACGATTTAATTCTTCACTTATAATAGCACTTCTAAATATAGCTTGTTCATTAACTCCTTTACCATCACTAGAATTAGTATCTCCATATCTTTGTCTATTCATTCCAATAGAATCCCACCAATCTAATTTAATTTCATTTAATAATTTACCCATATCATTGATATAAGTACCTAATCCTCTATCAACTACTTTAATAGCACTTAAAGCCATTTGAGAACCAGAACTACTGTCATCAACAACCATATAACTATTAGCATCTGCATAATACATATGCTTTTCTTCATCCCAACCACCTCTACCTTTAGGTATAAGACTTTGAGGCATAATCATTACTTTATCTTTATTCTTATTAATTATTTTTTCTCTTTGATAACTAACTACATTATATAAAGCTTGATAAGTTTCCCCTGTTTTGATTATACTTTTTACTTCTCCCGAAACCGTACGCATTACACGCCCGTTGAACGATAATTTTTGTAAAGACTTGTTATTTAATGCCATCCTATTATAAGGCAGTTCCCTGACGTTCCAATAGTGTCCTTCCTCGGCCAAGCGATACCCCTCAATAACTACGGAAATCCAACTCCATTCAATGGACATATCCCCATTTTCCTTATTCAATTTATAAGTATCATCTACATCTATCTTTTGAATCTGTCCTAACTTATCCATATAAGTTAATTCACCGACCTTTTGCCATCCTTTCCATTGAACATGAAAGTATTCCAAACCTTCTGCTACATTAATTCTACTAGTAGAACGAGCAGTAGGAGCTTCTGTACCCATATATTGAGTAGGCATTACAACAAAACCTCCTCCAGTACCTACATTATTATTAGATAAAACCTTATTTAAATAATCTATAGTATGAGGTTCTAATACATCATGAAATTTATCTAATATTTCATGTACAGGAGCAATTCTACGTCTTACAGCCCAAGGACCGTCTTCAATAAAATTAGAAGTCATTTTTTTAGGAAAAGCAAGTTCTTCAGCAGGAACCCATTCAGCATCAATATCATTAAAGCTTATTCCTTTATAAGTAAATGCTCTACCAGCAACAATCCAATCTTCATATACATCCTGATACATATCATCTAGTTCTTTATCATACTTGATAAAATCTAAAGTCTCTTGACCAGTTATTATTCTATTCTCATTAAATTCCCTATCATACTCCTCCATTACATTCTTTAAGGGGGGTAAGTCTTGACTCTCATGTCCTGTTATTAAACCTAAAGCATTAAGTTCATTCCAAGCTTTTTGAGTGTACCAATTTTTTACTTTAATATTTAAACCTTTCTTATATACAGCTTCATCACCTTTATTAACTTCTAATACCTGTATATTTTTAAATCTCTTTCCAAATTCTCCTAAATATAAATCTCTAACAGGACTTAGTATATTAGCATTTCTAAGCTTTGCACCAAATCTTTTATATTTTTCTATAGTAGTATTATAAGGATTAAGAATATAGTTATAATCTTCATCATTTATCTCACCATCTACTAATCTCTTTAGCCTAAGTATTTCTTCGGCATCTTTAGACCATTCAGCATTTTCGATCAAATAATCAATAGATACTTCAAGCATATTCTTGCCTGTAATCTTATCCCTTCTTATTTTTTCTGCCGATGATACTTTCTGAACTGGAAAAACACTCATATATAGTAGTCGTTAAAATAGTTCTCTATCAAAAATATTATTACTGTTTGCTTCAACAGGTCTAGGTTTATATATCTCATTATGAATAGTTTCCTTCATATCATACATCATAATTAACATCGCGGAAACCCTATCAAAGTTACCTTTAAAGTTAAATTTCAACAATTCCAACAATAAAGCTTCATCATATATACAATGTAAATTTAGTATTATATTACCAAATTTATCTACCCCTCTTTGAGTAAGTAACCAATCACGTAGATATACCACACCTTTTTCCTTTCTTGCCGTATTCATGGACATACCTTTCTTACGGGCAGTCTTTTTAGTCTCTACGTCTTTTTGAAATAATAAATCCGGTTCATCCGCTAGCCAATCCAATTTATCATATTGCTTGGCATAAGCAAATATATCACCCCTATCATTCTCATATTGTAGAATACAATTATAATATTCCAATAAATCAAATAATATCTTATTATATTGAGCAGTAGTTTCAGGTCTACCAATAAAAGAAGCTACTAACTTATCTCCCATATCAGTACCATTTTCATTATTTACTCTTTTATAAATATAAGTAGCACCTAATGAATCTCTACCAGTAACATCTTTTCCATCTTTAGGCAAAGCGAATGGATCATGTTCTGCTCTATATAAACCTTCAGGTATTATACCAGTTGCTCTATCTCTATAAGGATGTTCCCATATAACAACACTACCGTACGGGTCATCTTCTTTCTTTAAAGGAAAATTAAATATAGGTGTATGATAATCATTTAAAGCAGCCCCCTCTAAGAATATCTTATCTTTAAATATAACTCTACCTTGATTATTTCTAACAAGAATACCACTTCTAGTTATAGCTTTAATAGCAGGATCTTTCTTAACCTTTCTTAATTGTTCTTCTATTTGTACAGAAGGGAATATGTTTGTTTTACTTCTACTAAAAGCTTCTTTAGGATTAAACGGTTCTTCCATTATATAATCCGAAAGTTTACTAGCTTTATTACTTGCTTTCCTTAATTCTCTTTGATACAGTTCATAACTAATACCACCTCTTACATCACTATTACCGTGTATATCAAAGAATCCTTCTTTACCCATATAACTAGGAACAAAGAAACCACATTCAGTTCCTCTTTCATCTTCATCCCATATATTATTAAAGGCAAGGAATCCTTCTGTACTAGGGAAATAAAATAAATCTTCAAAAGCTTCCCATTGTTTATCTTCACCACCACCAGTACCAAATACAATCATAAGACCAGTAGTAATAACACCAGCACGTAATGTAGGTAATGTTGAGGTTAATACTTTATCTAATATAGGATTCTTACCAGATTCTTCTATTAGCATAAACTTACAATCCTTTCCTCTTAAAGCACCAGGATTATTAGGAGCAAAACTAGCTGCAAATATACTACTTAAAAATCCTTCTTCAATACCCAATCCATCATTACGTTTGAATCCAAATTTAATTACATCTTGTTTATCTATTAATCTTCTCTTACTCCAATCAGTATTACCCGCTATATGTTGTAAATAATTATTAGCCATAGTCATAGTACCTCCAGGATATAAACTATCAGCATGGAAAGCACCTAAACCAGTAACACTATTCCTATATAAATCTGCTTTATCAGCAGCTAACCAACCATTCTTATAACTATACCCCTTCCTTCTAGCTTTAGCTACAACTAAATGCTTACCTCTTTTCCTAGCTAATTCAACAGCTTTAAAGAAATAATAATCACTATCTAAGAAAAAAGGTAAAGCTTTTATTTTATTCCCCTGTAATTCTCCTAGTTCTTCATCAGTAGCACCATTACGTAACATTTCTCCAATCTTGTCAAGAGTTTCTCTCTCAACACGCATGATAGGAGCATAATTTAAATAACCATAATGTTCACCAGTAATATGTAAATCTTGAGTACAATAAGTACCATCCTTTCTTTTAACTATTAAACAAGGAGCAGTGTAACCTTCTTTACGTCTACGTTCTTCTTCATCCCAAAAAGCATCATATTCCTTCTTATCATAAACAGGATGAAATTTAGTATAAACTCCATGTTTTTCAAAATACTTGCCAGCAGGACTTAAAAGTTCTGTATTATAAAATACACAATCTATAAATTCCACTAGTTTATCATTCTCTAGTCCTTCTGCATAAGTAAAAGGAAAATCGAATACCCCCAAACTAGAATCGTGTTCTAGTTCAACTAAAACACGATTTGGAATACTTTTTAATATATCAAAACTTTTATAATCCTTATGCATTTATTCTATTTATATAGCAGTACCGTTATCTATACGTACTCCATTCATTAATATATAATAACCTATATGATCTTTATATACAGGATATATCTTACTATGAATACTAACTAGATTCAAATTTGCCACGTCCTCCTCCCCTATATAAAATACTGTGGAGAAGGCAACCCCATTAGGGGTTTCTATTTTTGTAGGCTCTATTACTTTTATATGCGGTCCATTCATATCACACTTTCTATTTTAATTCGATTCCATTCAATTATTTCTACTTCATGTATATTTAAATACTTATTAATACCTGCATTGTAAGCAAATAATTTATCACTTTCCATATCTCCTACCATAATAGAATTACGTAAATCTATCTCATGTTCTATAGCTAAATCAAAAGCCATTCCAGGATTAGGTTTTCTATTATAATCTACCATATTAGGACAATAATTATAGTTGATAGTTCCTTCAGGTAGTTTTAATAATTTTTCTATTTTAGCACAAATAGTATTAATCTTTAATTCAAATGCAGCAGTACTAACAAATCCAGTTTGAATACCTCCTTGATTAGTAACAATACATATTATATAATCATTTGAATAAAATGTTTTAATACATTCTAAAGTTTTATCAATAAATTTCCAATCTTCTCCATGTAAAGGAAATTCTCTACCACTTCTAGTAGTAATCAATGTACCATCTAGGTCACAGAATAAGGCTTTTTGCATAATTAAGCTACGTTAGTTAAATAATGATGTTTTAATAATCTTTCTATTTCAGTATGCATATATCTAACAGGAACCAATTTAGGTTCTTCATTAGGTCTAATATGATATATATTTAATCCATTTTCAATTAATCTATATCCCCACCTCATCATTATATAAGCATATAATGTTAATTGTAAACTATATAAATTACCCTTACATTCTTGTAAACTATCTATAGGTGCTAATAGTCTGTCATCTGTCTGAACATATACATTACTCTTAACCCATTTGCCCTCTGCATTTTTAACCTTCTTATAATAACCGCTATTAAAATGAATAACATCTTTATTAGTTTTCCAATCTAATATAGCAAATTGCTTGCCTTTAACTATAAGAACATCTATCATTCCAGCAATTAAAAAGGTTGTACTATATATTCGCTTTTCAGCATATATGGTACAACCTTTATTTATATAAAACATTAATTTCTCATATATAACAGGAAATCTAAATTGTAATCCTGTAGCATCTAAATCATGTTTTGTTTTAAATTCAATTAATTCATGAGAACCAGGTTTAATAGGATTAATGAAATCATTAGTTTTTCCTTTTTCATCCCTCTTACTTAAATTAATATCTTGTTCTAATTTATCATGTATTTTATTTCCTCTAGCACAAGCAATATCAGTTAACTCTTGCCAATCCTTTACAGTTTTACTAACCTTATTAACTATTTCAGGATTTCTATATAAAGCTTCTAAACTATAAGGATAACTATTTACCTTAATAAATAACTCTTC
>Ga0100403_1003147_pt1 | contig 12467 bp, 7 predicted proteins | sample CryGeymet201501t_FD_83663 | JGI IMG/M metagenome (GOLD analysis project Ga0100403, IMG submission 83663) | Groundwater microbial communities from Crystal Geyser aquifers in Utah, USA - Crystal Geyser metaG 2015-01t | ecosystem: Environmental > Aquatic > Deep subsurface > Groundwater | place: USA...
AGACGCGGCTCGCCGCGTATGTCGACGCGGCGTGCGCGGCGTGGCCACAATTGCCGATCGATCGCGTCGCGTTCACGCGCTACGTCGCGGAGCGCGCGGAGGCCGACGTGCCGCCGCTCGCGCACGCGGGAGACCTCTTGCTCGCGTACGGGTGCGCGTGCGGCGTTCGCGGCGCGGCGTCGGCGTTCTACGCCACGTTCGGGAACGTCATCGCCCGCGTGCTCTCGCGTCGTCGAGCTTCCGACGATGTTCGCGACGACGCGTCGCAGGCCGTGCACGAGAGGCTGCTCGTCGCTCCCCCGGGCGGCGCGCCGAAGATCGCCGACTACACGGGGACGGGACCGCTGCGAAGCTGGGTGTCGGCGACGGCGGCGACCACGCTCCTCATGATGCGCCGATCGGACGCGCGCCGGCGCGAGGAGCCGGAGCCCGCGGGCGACGGGATGCTCGTCGCGCACGCGGCGCCCGAGCTCCTCTACATGAAGGAGCGGTACAAGGCGGAGCTGGCCGACGCGGTCGTCGCGTCGCTCGGCCGCCTCTCGGATCGCGACCGCGCGCTCCTCCGTCTCCACCTCGGCGATCGCGTGAGCATCGACCGACTCGGCGCGATGTACGGAGTCGATCGATCGACCGCCGCGCGCTGGCTCGCCGCCGCGCGCGAGGCGCTCGTCGCGGGAGCGCGCGACGATCTCCGCGAGCGACTCCGCCTCAGCGACCGCGAGTGCGAGAGCATCGTCGCGCTCGTGCAAAGCGAGCTGCACGTGTCGCTCGTGCGACTCTTGGGGTGACGGCCCGCGCGACTACATGCAAAAGCCGGGGCCCCCGTCGGCCGTGCACGTCGGCTTCACGGTCGGGCAGTTGTTGCCGATGTAGCAACCAAGTGCTTTCGGGACGCAGACCTTCGCGTTTGCGATCGACATCGTCATATAGAGCGGAGAGATGTCCAGACACTCGTAGTCGGGAGAGCGGCAACCGTTGGCGTTATCGCAATTCTTGTAGCAAGCGTTGCTCCCTCCGCCGAGCGTGGCGCACGTCGCGCCGAGCGGACACGGCGCGGTCGGGGAGCACATCGCGACCGTGCAGTAGCCGCCCGGGTAGTCGTAGTTCGCCTGGTCGAAGCACTTGGCGTTCGCGTTCGACGCCGAGCCGCACGTGCCGTCGGCGATGCAGGCCGCGCCGACGTTCGTCGTCGTGCCGTCGAGCTTGCACGTGTTGTCAGCCGGATCGCAGACGACGTGATCACCCATGCATGCCGGCGTGCAGTTACCCATCATCGCGCCGTCGATCGCGCCGTCGCCGCTCGACTCCGCGGATGCATCCGACGGCGCGACCGCGTAACCGCTGAACGACTCGCCGAGGACGACCCAGCAGCCGGCGAGCGCCGGGATCGCGGCGAGCACGAAGAAGCTTCTGTGATTCATCACGGTCCTCAAAAAGTCCCGCCCGCCGTGAACCCGATGCCCTGCGCGGCGTGCGGAGCGTCGGCGCGCGGCAGGAGAAACCATGCGCCGAATCCCACGGCGCCGATGGCGAACGCGACGGTGCTGACGACGACGAGCGAGCGACCCGTCGACGCCGCGTCGGCGCCAGTCTGGCTGCAGAGCTTCGCGGCGGTGCACTCCGCGCTCACGACGCCCTTTCGTTCGAGAGCCCACGCTCCCGTCGCGACGCTGATCGCGACGCTGGCGATCCCCGCGACGAGCGCCGACGTGCGAAGCGAATCCGAACGCGGCGCGGGCGGCGGTGGCACGTCGTGCGACGGGCTCGGCGCGGGCGGCGTGGACGGGATCGCAGACGGCGTCGCGGGCAGTGTCGTCGCAGACGCGGACGGTGGTGCGGCCGCGAGCGGCTCGAGCGCGTCGAAGCGAACGGTCTCCCTCGCGCCGGTGTCGAGCGTGATCGTCATCTCGCGCGTTCGAAAGCCAGCGGCGGACGCCGCCACGACGTGCCGCCCTGGCTCCACCGCCACCGCAGACCAGTCGTCCGGTGCGATCGGCGCGCCATCGACCCGGATCTCGACGCCCGCTCCGACGACGTTGGGCGGTGGCGTCACCACGAGCCATGCGAGCTTCGCCTCGACCGCCGCGAGGTGCTCGCGCGCGACCGGCTCGCGGTCGGCGCGCCCGTCGCGCCGCGCCATCGCCAGCGCGTCGCGCAGCTCGCGCCGCGCCGCGAGCAACTTGCCCTCGCGCTCGTGACAGAGCCCGAGGTTCAAGAGCGTGCCGCCGCGCGGCGCGAGACGATAGCTCTCGTCGAAGCGCGCACATGCCTCGGCGACGTGCCCGTCATCGAGCAGCTTCTTCGCTTCGTCGAAGAGCGTGTTCGCGCGCGCCACCGGATCGTCGGCCATCGCCACCGCCGACACGAGCATCATCGCGGTCGCGAGCGCCCTCCGCCTCATGCCGCCACCCTAGAAGAAGGCGCCCGCAGGAGCACAGGCTTTTCGATCCGCGGCGGTCTTCCTTCAATTGCAAATCACCGGGTGCCCGAGCGAGTCGTGGCAGGTGACGATCCCAAGAGAGCACTGGTTGTTCAGGCACGTTTCATCCGGCCCGCACGTGCCGCAGCTGACACCGCCGCATCCATCGTCCACCCATCCACACGCCGCGTACTTGCACAGTTGCGACACTGGCAGGATGGGCTGACACGGAACCCCGGTGAGGCTGAACGGGTACGAGCGGGTGTACTCGCCGTTGGTCACGACGAGCACGACGTTCGTCGTATCGAACACCGGGCCGATGTACGAGAGCGACAGGACCGCGTCGTCCCCCGCGTACACGACGTCCGTCGGCCAGCTGATCGGCGGGTTGTTCGGGATCGTGTTGAGCACCTGGGCAGTGACGGTCGGAGGCAACCCCACGAACGAGAAGGAGAGCTGCGTCTTCTTCCCCGCCGTGATCGCGGTGCTCATGTGCACGCTCCGATTCTGCAGGTTGGGCAACGTGATGGCCGTTTGGTCGAGCGTGACCGAGAAATCGTCCTTCTTGTAGCAAGCGTCCCCGGTGCCGGTGTCGGCCGTGTCCTCTTGTCCCGGGTTGTAGACCGTCGGGCAGTTGTCGTTTGCGTCGTCCCAGTGATCGCAATCCGTGTCCCGCAGCGTGTTGCATGGGCCCGTGTAATCGACCTCGCCGAGCCAGTACGTCGCCGACGACCGGTTGTGCTTCGCGTACCACTTCGCCGTGTGCCAAACGATGTCCGGGTGCGCGGACTCGAGCGCGATGCCGTTGATCCACCCTGCCGCCGGGCTGTCGGTAGTGACCGCGGCCCAGTAGAAGCGGTCCGCTTCGGTGTCGGCGTTGCAGCCGAACGTGGACTTGCACGCCATCTGTGATTGGACACCCACCACCTGACGTGACCCGTCCGAGTCGACGTAAAAGAGCGGCCCACCCGAGTCGCCGTGCTGGAACCCGAAGGAGGTGCTCTGCAAGAACCAATGCCAGCCGCCGTTGTTGTCATCGGTGCCGTACCCGAGGCCGGCGAGCGACGAGAGCGACACCATCGTGCGGTAGCGATCGTTGCTCGAATCGACCGTGTAGTCGCGGTTGAACGGCGAGTAGCCCGCGAAGCCCGCCGGCTTGCCGTTGCCGCCACCGAACTTGGGGTGAAAAATGACCGCTTCGTTCAGAACCGGAATGTCGAGCGCGAGGACCGCGATGTCCTGGCCCGGCGAGTGAGTGCTGAACGTGTAGTCGAGGCCCACGTTCCTCCATATGCGGATCGACTGGCGAGTGGTCTTCGGTGCCTGCTTGTCGTTCCCCAGCCAGACCGACGCCGTCGCGTTCATGTCCGTGACGCAGTGGGCGGCCGTCAGCACGAGCTGAGGGCTGATCAGCGTCCCCGAGCATCCGAGGCTAGGCAGGTACACGACGACGTCGTTGAACGGGTTGGAGCCGTCGACGTTTCCGCCCCAGACGGCGGCGGAGCTCTTGTCCGCTCGCTCGGGCGACGACTCGGTGTGCGATGCGCAGGCGGCGAGGGCGACGCACGCCATCGCGGCGAGCGCGCGCGACGCGGTGAAACGCGCCGTGAAACGACGGAACCATCGAGACTGGTGCATGTGACTTGTCCTCCACGCCGGGGATGCCGGTCCGGCGTGGAAGTCGCGTCGTCAGAACGGACGACTTTCTTCAGTGCGAGCACCGACGATCGGCGGCGCGCAGAGGACCATCTTCGTCAGGGCGTCTCGACTGCGCCCAGTGTCACGTCGCGAGGGGCTTGGCGCGGGGAAGCACATGACGCATCCTCGCTCAGTTGAAGCACAGGCTCCTCTTCGAGCTCGGCCGCGGCGGGATGGCGACGGCGTACCTGGCCGTGTCGCACGGACCTGCCGGCTTCAGCAAGCTCAAGGTCATCAAGCGGCTTCATCACGATCTCGCGGGCGATCCCCAGGCGGTCGAGATGTTCACCGACGAGGCGCGCGTCACCGCGCTCCTCAATCATCCGAACATCGTCCAGATGCACGAAATCGTGCACGACGGCGACGAGTACGTCCTCGAGATGGAGTACCTCGACGGGCAGTCGTTCGAGTCGGTGACGAAGCGCGCGGCCGCGACCGGCGGCGTTCCGCTGCCGGACGGGATCTTCGTCCTCACGCAGGTGCTCGCGGGGCTTCACTACGCGCACGAGCTTCGCGCACCGGACGGCGCGCACCTCGCCCTCGTTCATCGCGACGTGTCGCCGCACAACGTCATGATCACCTACGAGGGCGCGGTGAAGCTCCTCGATTTCGGCATCGCGAAGGCGAGCGATTCGACGGTGAAGACCGAGTCCGGCCTCGTCAAAGGAAAGGTCTCGTACATGTCGCCGGAGCAGGCGACGCGCGAGGCCGTCGATCGACGCGCGGACGTATTCGCGGTCGGCGTGATGCTTTGGCAGCTGCTCGCGGGGACGCGCATTTGGGCCGGCCTCAGCGATCTCGAGATTCTCGTGCGCCTCTCGAAGGGCGACATCCCCTCGCCGAGAACGGTGCGCGACGTCCCTCCGGAGCTCGAAGCGATCTGCATGCGCGCGCTCGCGCGAAAGCCGGAGGATCGTTTCGCGACGGCGGCGGACATGCAGGCGGCTCTCGAAGAGTTCCTCGAGACGACGTCGCCGCGAACGGGGCCGAAGCAGCTCGCGAAGCTCGTCGGCGATCTCTTCGCCGAGACGCGCCCCGCGATGCGCGCGCAGATCGAAGCGCGGCTCGCGACCCTCTCGCAGCTGCGGTTGAACGAGACCGAAGCAGACGCTGACATCGAGCGCCTCGTCGGGACCGATCCGTCGGTGCGTCGCGGAGGGACGTTCACGAAAGCGACTGTGTCCTCGCCCACCGCGCGCGCCGGTCGCGAACGCGCGCAGCGGCCGACGCGGCGTCCCGCGGTCTTCGTCGTCGTCGCGATCGCGTTCGCCGTGGCCGTCGCGGTCGCGTGGCTCGCGCGCCGTCCGGGCGAGCGGACCGTGGCGATCGCGCCGGCTCCGAGCGCCGCCGCGGAGTGCGCGTCGAGCAGCGCGTGTACCGATCAGCGCGTCTGCCGCGCCGGAAAGTGCGTCGCGCTGGCGTCCCCCGATTGCCGCGTCGTCGCGTCCGCAGAAGACATCGCGAACGACGAGACGCTGTGGGTGGGCGTAATGTTTCCGTTCGCTGGGCAGAACGCGGACGTCGAGAGCATTCGCGCCATCGAGCTCGCGCGCGAAGATTTCATGGGGCAGTCGAGCGGCCTTCCGCCGCTCTCCGGCGTGGGACGTTCGCGCCCGATCGGCCTCGTCATTTGCGACGACGACACCGAACCGATGCGCGTCGCGAAGCACCTCGTCGACGATCTGCGCCTGCCCGCGGTCATCGGCTTCGGCACGAGCAAAGAAGTCATCGACCTCGCGTCGTCGGTGTTCGTTCCGGCGGGCGTCATGATGCTGTCGGCGACGAACTCGAGCCCGTTCATCGCGTCGATCCCGCAGCCGCCGAACGGGCCACGCCTGGTGTGGCGCACGACGTTGAACGCCGCGTACGGCGTGCAGCCGCTGTCGATGTTCGTGTCGCAGGTCTTCGAGCCGCGCATCCGCGAGAAGCAGAAAGGCGCCGAGAAGAAGGCGCCGATCCGGGTCGCGTTCGTGCGCGGCGACAACACCGTCGGCGTAGGGCTGTCGAGCGCGCTCTTCTCGTCGTTGCGCTTCAACGACAAGGGCGTGATGGAAAACGGCGCGAGCTTCACCGAGCTCGTCTTTCCTTGGTTGAGCGACGCGCCCGCCGATCATCGCCCGATCGTCGACCAGCTGATCGCGACGTTGCCGCATCTGGTGATCGTCAACGCGGCGGGGCACGATCTCACGCGCGCGCTGTACGAGCCGACCGAGGCGCGCTGGCCGCGCGGCGCGACGCGGCCGCTCTTCGTCGTGATCGACTACCCGCACGAGGACGCGTTTCTCGCGTTCCTCTCTGCCGACAACGAGCGTCGCACGCGCTACTTCAACGTCACGCCGCCGCTCAAGACGCCGACGAACGTGAAGCTCATGATGCGTTACAACGAAAAGGCGCAAACGCCGGTGACGCTCGCGACGACGCCGAGCGATCCGTACGACGCGTTCTACGTCCTCATGTACGCCGCGTTTGCGGTCGGCGACGCGCCGATCACCGGGGCGTCGCTCGCGAACGCGATCGCGCGGCTCGTTCCGCCGGGGCCGCGCGTCGAGGTCGGCCCCGCGGGCGTCTTCGAGGCGTTTCGCGTTCTTCGCGCGGGCGGGAACATCGATCTCGCCGGCGCTGGGACCGCGCTCGATTTCGACTTGGCCGCGGGCGAGTCCGCGAACGACATCGTCCTCCTCTGCGGCCGCGCCGGTCCAAAAGGCGGCTCGGTGCTCGCGGAGTCCGGGTTGTACTTCGACGCGCGAACGCGCGCGCTCGCGGGCAAGCTCGACTGTCCCTGAGGGCCGACGCGCGATTCGTCGGCGAATCCTGCATCCGATCGGTTCGGCCCGTGCACTGATGCAACGGGGTGAAACGGGAGACGACCTGCCGCGTCTGACAGTACGCGTGTGCGACCATCGCATTCAAGATGTGCTGCGGAAGGGGCGCGATCCTGTGGCTACGTCTGCCCGATCGAATCAATGAAGACAGGCGGGCGGCGACGGCTCCATGACGAACGCGCGACCGAGGTCTCCGAGGCGACTCTGCTTTCGAGGCATCGCAAGACTCCCCTCGTGCTCACGACGGGCGACGCGCGAATCATCGCCGCGACCGCGGGGTTCGAGCGCCTCACGGGTTGGAGCTCGAGCGAGCTCGCCGGGCGCTGCTGGGTCCGCACGCTCGCCGTACCGGCGCGCGCCGAGGTGACGCGCCGTCTCCTCGTCGCCGCCGCCGCGGGCGAGGCGGCGCGCTTCGACCTCGAGATCGTCACGAAGCCGGGACGACGGCTGAGGCTCGACGTCGCCGTCGTGCGGCGCGGCGTCAAGCCGGGTCGCCTCGCGCTTCGCGTACGAGGCGCGACGGCCGACGGTCCGTCCTCCACCCGGTCGCGCCTCTACCTCGTACGCCACGGGCGCGATCCGTGGGGCGTCGTCGGTTCGGGAGACCCCGCGGCGACCGGCGCCTGCTACGCGAAGCTCTACGGTCGGACCTCGCCATGCGATCCGTGCCCGCTGCGCCCCGATCCGAGTCAGCTGCGCGACGTGGTGCGAGCGACGGCGACCGCGTTCGAGCTCCTCAGCGCGAGGCCGGTCGGGCCCGAGCTCTCGGAGGTGACCGTCACGTCCGTCGACGCGCCTACGCTGTCCGCGTTCACGGAGTTCCGCCTGCGGATGCTCGCGGAGCGCGCGCGGCTCTCTCGCCGCGAGCTCGTCGTGCTGTTGCAGCTCGCGCGCGGCTCGTCGCCGGAGGAGGTCGGGTCGGAGCTCGGCATCGCGACGCGCACGGTGCGCTTCCATCAGTACAACGCGTTCGAGAAGCTCGGCATCGACTCGCGCTTCGACCTCTTTCGGAGGCTCCTTTGAGCGGTGCGCACGCGCGCCCGCCCGCGGAGAGCTGGGAGCGCTTCTTCCTGATCTCGCCCGACCCGATGTGCGTCGCGCACGTGGACGAAGGGCTTCGTCGCGTGAACCCGGCGTGGGAGGCCGTGCTCGGGTGGACCGCCGACGACCTCGCGTCGGGCCGATGGCTCGAGGACGTACACCCCGAGGATCGATCCGCCGCCCTCGGCAAAGCCGCCGAGCTCCGCGAGCGTGGCGCCGTGAACGGGTTCACGCATCGTTGTCGGTCAAAATCGGGCGCGTATCGCTGGCTGCGTTGGACGGCGCTGATGGATCGCGACCCGGCGTGGATTTACGCCGTCGCTTGCGACATCACTGCCGAGCGCGACGCCGAGCAGACGTTTCGCGAGATGTTCGAGCGAGCGCCGGACGCGAACCTCGTCGTCGGGCGCGACGGCGTGATCACGACGACCAACGAGGAGGCGGACCGGCTCTTTCGATGCGCCCCCGGAGCGCTCGTCGGGCAGTCGGTCGACGCGCTCGTCCCAGCCGCGCATCGCGACGCGCACGCGCGCCACCGCGCCCGCTTCTTCGAGGCGCCTCGCCAGCGCCGAATGGCCGAAGGACGCGACCTCGTCGCGGTACGGCGCGACGGGACGACGGTCGCCGTCGACATCGCGCTCGCGCCGCTTCCGCGCGCGAGCCCGCCGCTCACGCTCGCCGTCCTGCGCGACGTCACTGCACGGAGAGCGATGGAGGAGTCGTTGTCGGCGATGGAGCGCAAGCTCGAGCAAGGCCGCAGGCTCGAAGCGATCGGCGCGCTCGCCGCCGGCGTAGCGCACGATTTCAACAACCTGATGTCCGTCGTGCACGCGTGCAGCCAGCTCCTCCTCGAAGACACCGATCGCGACGATGCAGCACGTGAGAGCCTGGAGGCGATCCACGCCGCGAGCACGCGCGCTGCGAATCTCACGCGACAGCTCCTCGCGGTGGGTAGAAAGCAGATCCTCCAGCCTCGCCCGCTCGATCTCAACCGCCTGATCGCGGAGATGTCGCCGATCCTCTCGCGCCTCGCCGGCGACGCGGTCGCGCTCGACGTCGTCCCCGCGCGCGGCCTCTGGTCGGCGGTGCTCGATCCCACCGAGATCGAACAGGTCGTGATGAACCTCGTGATCAACGCGCGCGACGCGATGCCGTCGGGCGGGACCGTCACGATCACGACCCGCAACGTCGACGACGCCGTCTCGCTCACGATCCGCGACACGGGAGTCGGGATGGACGACGAGATGCGACGCAGGATGTTCGAGCCTTTCTACACGACGAAGGAGCGGAGCCGCGGTACGGGCCTCGGGCTCGCCACGGTGCTCGGCATCGTGAAGCAGAGCGGCGGCGACATCTTCGTCGAGAGCGAGCCCGGTCGCGGCACGTCCGTCGAGGTTCGTTTCCCGCGCGCCGCCGAGATCGCGATCGATCCCGCGCCGGTCGAGCCTGCGCCGGTCGCGAGAGGAAGCGAGACGATCCTGGTCGTCGACGACGACGACGCCGTTCGCTGGGTCGTGGCGAAGGTTCTGCGGCGCGCCGGATACGAGGTCATCGCCGCCGCGGACGGCGAAGACGCGCTGCGCATCGGCGGCACGCACCCTGGGCCGATTCACTTGGTCGTCTCGGACGTCAGCATGGCGCAGATGAGCTGACCGGCGCTCGCCGAGCGCTTCGTCGCGATCCGCCCCGACGCGAGGATCCTCTACATGTCCGGCCACGCGAGCGAAGCCATCTTCGAGAACGGCGTGCTCAAGCCGCGCGTCGCCTTGCTCCAGAAGCCGTTCGCGCCCGGCGCGCTCGAGAGCAAGGTTCGCGAGGTCCTCGAAGGTCGTGTGAGCTCGCGTCCCTGACGCCGCAGCCGTGAAATGAAAACGGCGCGCACCGCGAAGGTGCGCGCCGTCCGCACGATGTCGAACGCTACCTCAAGGCGTGCTGCGCGGATCGTCCGGGTTCGATCCCGCCGCGATCTCGTCGCCGTCGGCGTAGCCGTCGCCGTCGTGATCGATCGCGATGCGCGAGCCGGAGCCGACGGGGACGCACGTGAACGTCAGCGCCACGTCGTCGTCGTCGCCGACGAGCGCGCGGAGCTGCGCGTCCGTGAGCGGCGCGCGGCGCGTCGAGTCACCCTGGAACGCTCCGTTCACGTAGAGGAAGCCGCCGCGCGGGCCGCGGACCACGAGATCGCAGTCGCCGGCGCTCGCGCGCGCCTCGAAGAGCGCGATGCGCGCGCTCACCGCCGAAGCGTTCGCGTTGGTGAGCGTCACCTGCTGCCCGACGATCGGCCGCTGGTTCGAGTCGAACGCGAGGACGAACGACGCGAGCGCGCGACGGAGCGCGAGCCCCTGCGTCGAGATCCCCTTCGTGTAATTGAGCGGATCGGCATCGTCGGCGAAGAGCGGGATCCCGTACGGGTTCGGCGGCACGGTCACGCCGCCGAAGACCACCGGCGCCGTCGCCTTCACGAAGACGAACGCGGTGAAGAAGTGCTCGATGGTCGCGGTCGCGCCGTCGTGCTGGTAGCCGAAGCCGCGCACGGCGTCGGTCTGCGGGTTCAGCTGCGGGAACGCCGACGCGAGCGCGTGCGTCGTGTCGACCGACGAACCGTACATGCCGACCTTGGTGTACGCGTTACGAAGGTGCGGCACCTTGAAGATCTGCGACTCGTTCTCGAACGAGAGGCGGCCGTCGGTCCCGAAGAAGCCGGGGTGCGCCGTCGCGCCCGCGTTGCCGTTGCGATCGAGCGTGTGGCAGCCGTTGCAGTTGTGGAAGCGATCCGACGGGAGCTCCTGCCCGCCCGGCGCGTGGTTGAAGTAGAACGCCTGACCGGCCGCCTGCTCCGGCGTGAGCGAGTCGTCGAGGTTGCGGATCGGGTTCGGCGGGTACGTGAGCTCGAGCGCGAAGCTCGTGAAGTCGGTCATGTCCGCGTCGCTGAGCTGCGTGGCGTTGCCGATGAGGCCCGGGAACGCGACGTTGAACGACTTGAACGCGTTCACCTCGTCGAAGATGCCGCCGTTCGGCTGCGCCGAGACGACCGGGCTGTTGCTGCCGTCGAGGAACGGGAGCCCCGACTGCTGGATCGCGCCGTTGCGGTCGCCGCGCCAGTGCATCGAGCCATGGTTATCCATGCCGCGCAGGCTCTGCGTCGTCATCGGCCCCTTCGACGGTTGGTACATCGAGAAGACGAACTTCGCCGACGGACCGATGAGCCCCTCGACCGCCGCCTCGGGGATCGTGAACACGTCCGACTCGCGCGCGTAGGTGCTCGCGATCGGGAGCGGTCCGCCGCCCGGGTTGCCGAGGTCCCACGCGAGCTGATCGTCGTCGCCGCCGATGTGGCAGCTCGCGCACGCCTGATCGCCGAGCGCCGACGTCTTCTTCGCGTCGTAGAGGTACTGCCTGCCCGCGGTGACGCGCGCCGGCTCGGGGTTGAACATCGTGGTGTGCGCGATCTCGCGCCGCGACGCGACGTCGACGATCGAGATGCCGTTGTCGAAGCGCGTGTGCACGAACGCGACGCCGTGGCGTCCGTCCAGCGCGACGCCCGTGGGGCCGCCGCCGGTGAGCGCGACCTGGTTGGCCGCGCTCGGCGCGGCGTTGCCGGCCTCGAGCGCCGCGGAGTCGTAGATCGCGAGCTTGCCCGAGCCTTGCGCCACGACGAGGAGCGACTTGCCGTCCTCGGTGAACGTCAGATCCTGCGGGAACGCGACGCTCAGCGACGCGTCGCCGGTGCCGGCGGCGTGATCGAGGTGCGAGTTGAGATTGCCCGACACGACCGCGCCGGAGGTCGGATCGATGACGGAGATGCGGCTGTCGACGATGTTGCCGCGCACCGACGTGAAGCCGGGCGTGTGACCCTCGAAGCGCACGTCGTTGTGCGCGTCGGTGTTCGAGACGTAGACCTTCCCGTTCGCCGGGTTGACCGCCATGTTGAAGAGCGTCGTGCCGACGTGCGTGAACGCCGCGCCCTTCGCGACCGGCGGGTTCGCCGTCGCGTCGATCGCGAAGACGTCCTTGTCCGGCAGGTTGATCTTCACGAACGGATCGAAGATCGTCCCGTAGGCGTCGACCCAGTGGTACTGGCCGTCGCCCGCGAGCTTCCACTTCACGATGAGGCCGGTCGCGGGCTGCGGGATCGTCTTCCCGCCCACCGTGATCGTCGCCGGACCGGGCACCTTGCCGTAGACCTTCGCGACCGCGTCCTCGGAGACGACGGTCGTCTGGTTGCCGGAGTTGAACGCGGCGGCGTATACGGTCTTGCCGTCCGGCGTGACCGCGAGCGCGCGCGGGGTGTCGGCGAAGAACGTGAGCTTCGCGACACGATCGCCGCCCGGCGACGCGCCGAGATTGTTCGCGTCGAACACCCAGACGTCCGCGCGGCCGACGCCGCCGGTGAAGAGCTCCGGATCGTCCGGCGAGCTCTGGCCCCGGTGCGCAGTCGTGATGAACGCGCGCTCGCGGTTCGCGCCCGCGAACACGATGTCGCGCGG
>Ga0100403_1003151_pt1 | contig 12463 bp, 7 predicted proteins | sample CryGeymet201501t_FD_83663 | JGI IMG/M metagenome (GOLD analysis project Ga0100403, IMG submission 83663) | Groundwater microbial communities from Crystal Geyser aquifers in Utah, USA - Crystal Geyser metaG 2015-01t | ecosystem: Environmental > Aquatic > Deep subsurface > Groundwater | place: USA...
AATTTGTCAAATGCTGAAAATTTATATGAGTTTTTAATTGAAAATAAAAAATCAAAATGAATATTAACGTAGTAAATAAAAAAACTTTTGATAAATTAATGTTTGATAATAATATTAATGATACAAATGTTGAAGAAATAAATGATGTATTTTTTATTTCTATTACAGATACTGACAAGTCTAGTGATAGTAGAATACCTTATTTCGAAAATGACCATTCTAATGTTTTGAACTTATCCTTTGATGATTGCGAATACGATGACCAACCTACACCGACACAAATATTAGGTACTAAAGCATTTTCAGAACATCAAGCTCAAAAACTTTATGCGTTTATTAAAGCAAATAAATATAAATCACAATGCATTGTACATTGTATGGCGGGAATTAGTAGAAGTTCAGCAGTGGCATTATTTATAAATGATTATGTTGGAAATTCATACAGTAAATTTATGAAAAAACATCCTCATGTTCGTCCTAATGCTCATGTATCAAGAATTATGAATAATATTAATTATAAATTTAAATAATGGGGAAAACTATTATAAGTCTTAAATTTTTAGGAGACCAAAATTTTACTAGAGTTGCATTAGAACATGCAGATAGATTATGCGATGAAAAATTTTTAAATAAAGAATTAATATCATTACAAATACAGGGAGCCAAAAGTGGACAAGAGTTTAAAGAAATTTTCAAACAACATTTCGAAGAAGAATTAAAATTATTAATATAATGAGAGCAAAAACAATTAATTTGATGTCATATAGTGAATTATACGACATCGCACCGCAAGAGATAAAGGATTATATAGATCGTTGTGAAGATACCCCTCAGGGGTCTTTCTGGCATCCAGAGGGAAATGTAGGCAGACATAATAGAATAGTTTATAATAGAGCAATTAAATTTGGAGATTTGAATTTATCTATTGCTGCATTTTTTCATGATTTGGGAAAAGCAGATACAACTGCACCTAATAACAAAGGTGGCTATTCAGCTATTGGTCATGAAATAGTATCTGCTAAACTTGTTAAAAAATATAGAGAGTGGATTGAATCATTAGGCGCAGATTTTGATGAAGTTTATGGTATTGTTAATGATCACATGCGTGTAAAGCAAATGGATGAAATGAAACCTAATAAACAAGAAGATATGCGTCAACGTCCTCATTTTGAAAAATTAAATCATTTCACTGGTTTTGATAATATGAAAAATTTAGATCCAAGCGAATTGGATGTATAAAATATTGTTAAATTGTTAAATTATTTTAGAGGAGCAATTGTTAATTCAGTTGCTCCTTTTTTGTTTTAGTTGTTTTGAAAATAGGATTCTAATTATGAGGATAAATAGAATATAGAATAAAAATAACTGATAATTTTAATGGTTTTTTCTAATTTTTCTAGATCTGAAGCAAATAATCAGATACTTTTTAGAAATATCACCCCTATAATAAATGTAAAAACTTTAAAATTTTATAAAGATGATGCAATAGGTTCTTTTATTAAAAAAGAATTTAGATGGTCATTTAATAAAGATTATTGGGCAGGTTGGACAACTTTAAATCAAAGCAATATTTCAAATATTGCTATAAATAATAATGTGAATTTATTCATAGAAGTTAGATACGCAACAAGCGGGACATCTTCTAAAGTAAATACATTTTCTGTAGATTATACCCAAACTATTGAAACCTTAACTCCTACCGAAACTTCACCAGTTATTAAACCTTCTGTAGTTTCGCCTACTCTTGTATCTAAATCAGGTAAAGATGTAACTTTTTCTAATTTTACTAGAACCGAATCCGGAAATATTATCACATTTAAAAATTCTACTTCTATAAAATATGTTTTAAATTTAAAATATTATATAGATAATTCATCTGGTGTATTTTCAAAAAAAGAATTTAGATGGTCATTTAATAATACATATTGGTCTTCCTGGGAAACATTAAATCCTGGAAATATTTCTAATATTAAAATGAATAACAATTCAAACTTATTTTTAGAAGTTCAATATGTTAAAACTGGTAGTACTCCAAATGTAACAATGTTTTCTGTATCTTATATTCAAGGAATAGGGACAGATATTACTACCAATCAAACAACAAAACCTTCTACCATTATAGATATTAAACCTGCTACGCCCTGCCCAATTAAAACTGATTATAGCGGAGATAATTGTAATAATAAACCTACATTAATAGATGCAGATTTATTAACCGGAAAGGATGGGAATTATTATTTATACAGACCTAATCATAAAGGACAACAAACTATATCTACTATTGTAGATTTGCAAGAAATTTTAGACAATCTAAGTAATGCTTGGCAAGGTTATAATGTAAAAGATGCATTAAATGTGGATGGTCCAGGTATTGGCGTATATTATGGAAATTTAGATGGTTCTATTTATTTTAAAACTATAATAAATGGAAACAAATTATTTATATCTGAAGATGCTTCGGGACATATTACCTTAGATGTAGATGATGCTTCTATAAATGAGTTATATACATTAGTTGGAAATGTTAATGGTATAAATGTAGGTTCAATTGGACCAACTGATTCAGGAGAAATTTTTAAGCAAAAATCAGGTGATCTTTTAGAATTTAGAACATTAGTAGCAGGTACAAATAATCTTCAAGTTACTACTTTAGGTAGTCAAGTTAGAATATCAGTTATTGATGTATCAGGAGGAACTCCTATATGGACAGATCCTGATCCAGTAAGTGCTGATGTAGGTGGAATTGTAAATGGCGATGATGTATCATTAGGTACTAATTCTATTGAATTATTAGAAAGAATTTTGTATGAATACTTTCCACCTAATATTGAAAATTTATCACCATTATCTGGGTATTACGAGAAATGGGTAAATAATTTCGATGTTTCTCTTTATGGTGAATTTAACAATGATAATTTTGTAAAAACTAAGATTTATAAAGCAGAAGTTTTAATTAACAATACTAGCGATATTTCATATCCTCCTATAGTTTATCCAAATGTAAATTCTGGTATTTTTAATTGGCTAATTGCTGGACCTTCTGGGTATGAAGATAGAGAATATAAAGTAAATATTTTCAATAAAAATGGAACTATATTATATCCGAATGCTTCTAAATCAATTAATATAAAATTTGTTAACCCATATTTTTTTGGAGTAGTTGGCAATGAGGTAAATATAAATAATATTAATTCAAATATAATAACGAATTTAAATAGATTAATAGTTCCAGAGCAATCTAATTCAATAGATTTCGATGTAAGCGCTAATTATGTAAAATTAAAATTTGTATACGCATATGATAATTCATATGTTCCGTTAAAAAATATTTTCGACAGTAAAAACAATTTTAATGTAACTTCTTCATTTGAAACAGGATTAAAATTGATAAATAATGGTATACAAACTAATATTCCTTATAGAGTTTATATTAAATCTCATTGGATTAGTTTTAATCAAGATGTTTCAGTCTTTAAGTTAATTTTTAATATATAATATAATAATATACAATAAAAATAAAATAAAAATTTTAAGATGGCAATATTTGTAATAGATCAATTTTCATTAAATACAGATTTACCTTTAGATATTAGATATGTACCCGCTGGTGGACGATTTGACCCAGATATATCTATTTTCAAATATCCTGGTATGCAGGTATATGATACCACTACACAAAGTGTTTGGTTTGCTGATAATTCTTTAAATTGGAATGCTGTAGGATCTGATGATGCATCATTAGCAGATGTTTATTCATTTTTAAATGATTTATCAACACTTATAAGTGATCATGACGCATCAATAAAGAATTTATATAATATTACATCAGGTTTAGATGCTTCAATTGTAAGAATAGACTCATCTTTAAATAGTTATGGGTTATTATTACAAATACATGACACATCAATAGGTAATTTAGCTATTAGAGTAGCATCTCTCGAAACATCTGTAGGATATTTAACTACATGGAATTCTTCTCAAGATGCTTCAATAACATCTATCAAAAATATTATATCTTCAATTGATGCATCTATCATAAGAATAGATGCATCTTTAAATGCTTATGGAAATTTATTACAAATACATGATACTTCTATAGGATTAATTATAACTGATGTAAGTGGTATTTTAGATTATCAAGCTATACAAGACGTTTCAATTTTAGGAATTGATGCCAGTATTACTGCATTACAACTTAAAGATGCACAAATTGATGCTAGTATTACTGCATTACAACTTAAAGATATACAAATTGATGCTAGTATAGCTAGAATTGATGCATCGCTAGGAGATTATGTTAAAAAGTCAGGTGATATAATGACCGGGCCTTTAACTATAACAGAAGGAGGTTTACAAGTTGGAACAATAGGAAATCCTTTTGATGTTTCTATTTATAGTAGATTATATGTTCATGATGGTGCCGTAATTGGTGGAGATCTTACAATTGATGGATCATTATTTGTAAGAAGTGTTGAATCTATTGATGTATCAGCTGGATTTATATTTTTAAATACTGGTCAAACTGGAACTCCTCCAGCTAGTATGCAATCCGGTATTATTATAGATAGAGGTTCGTTAGAACCATATGTGTTTATATTTGATGAATCAACTCAAGCTTTTAGAATTGGAATAGCTGCTCCAGATGGTTTATATAATTTTGATGATGCATCTACACAAGCTGTTGCAACTAGAGAAGATACACCTACAGCTAATGGTGTAGCATATTGGAACGGAACACAATATAGATTTGATACAAACTCTAAGTTTACATTTGATAGCAGTACTTTATTAATTGATTCCAGCTTAACTCTTGGACAATTAGCGGATTCAACAGACTTAATGTTAGTTGTTCAACCTAGCGGTAACGTTGCGGCATATCCAATTCCTGATATAAGCACATTAAATACTAGTATACTTGCTTATATAGATGGTTCATTATCATCAAGAGATGCTAGCTTAAATATATTATTTATTAAAGATACACAAATAGATGCTTCAATTACAGCATTACAACTTAAAGATACACAAATAGATGCTTCAATTACAGCATTACAACTTAAAGATACACAAATAGATGCTTCAATAGTTAGAATTGATGCAAGTATCACTAATCTATATTCTTTAATAGTAGATCCTTCGGTAAAAGGAGCTATTAATATAGGTGATGGATCAACCAGTATATATGCGGGGTTATCTGTTGATGGATCTTTACAGTTTAAAACTATTTCAGGTGTTGGCCCAATAACGTTAAATCAAGATAATAGTATAATATCTATAGGTATTGATGGTTCATTTGGTCAAGATTATACTATTAATATTGGAGATGGAGAAGGTTTAGCCCTACCAAAAACAGGAAGCGAATTGCCATTTAAAACTATTAGTACGTTAGATCCTTCATCTGTAATTATAACATCTGACAATAGTACATTATATATTGATGTATCAATAGTTACAGTAACTTCATTGGTGGGTTTAACTGATACTTCTATTAATATCGGAAATTATAAAACACACCAAAATATTGAATATGATGCTTCTGTTGGGAAATGGATTAATACTGATAATATATGGTGGGATTCATCTTTAGCAACTACTACTGATGATTTAGGAGGTATCACACAAGGAACTAACTTACAAGGTTTAACTCTTAAAGAAATCTTATATAAAATTTTATATGAATATCAAATTCCTACTTTAAGTATAACTGCTTCACCTACCGGTGGTATATATGAAAAAGGTTTAGTGACGACACAATTTTCTTCAATTGATATAAATTGGGAGGCGGCTAATACAAATTATCCATTAGCTAAATTAAGTTTATTAAATATATCAAAAACTAGCGCTGGAACATTACTTAATACATCTTTAGGATTAGTAGATTCATCTAGTGGCTTATATACTGATTCAACAGGTATTACCAACTGGGGAGGTTCTAATAGAACTATTACATATACTGCTTCTATTTCAGATGATCAAGTTGGGCAAACACAACCTGCTGTAGCAAAACAAACCGCATTTACTTTCTATTATAGACAATTTTGGGGAACTGTTGATGGAAATACTATTGCCAACCAAGTTAATTCGGCAATGATTTTAGGGTTAGATGATTCTAGATTATCTGGTGAAACTGATTTGATGGCAACGTTTACTAACCCAGGAACAGGATTCGTAAAATATTTATTTGCTTATCCAGATACTATCGCAGCACCAGATAATTTTGGATTGTTATCAGGTATAATAGATCAAAATGATTTTGACTCAATTGATACATTCTTAACGGAAAATGAAGATGTATCAATTGGTGATAATAATATAAGATATAGATTTTATTTAAGTAAAAATAAAGTAAATAATTCAACATTTAATGTAACCTTTAAATTTTAATAATGCCTATAAATATCATTGATAATATAAAAATAAGCTCTGATATACCATTAGACGTAAGATATACAGCAGATACATATTTAGATGTATCTGCTTACTGGTATGCTGGAATGCAAGTTTTTCAATATAGTGATAGACAAATTTGGTGGTATGATGGTTTGGTTTGGCAAAATTTAACAAATATGCCAACGCCAAGTCCCGGTTTTGATATATTAAGTGGAGGAACGTATTGGGGGTATCAAACTGATGACATATTTAACGGAAATACCACTTCTGCTGATGTACTTAAAGGGGGTACATATTAATTTTAAAGGATAAATATAATATAAAAATAATTAAAGATATGTCTTTAACATATAATGCAAAAATCTTATTAAAATATGGATCAGGAGATCCAGGTACTAATTTAGATTTAGGAGAACCAGGATTTGACGCAAGTAATGGAAAATTTTATATTGGTAATGGAATAGGTAATACTCCTATTTCTTTATTAACATCTGCTGAGTATGATCCTTCTAGTTTATTATTTGTTAAAGAATCTTCTTTAGGTTTTGGATTTACTTATGATACTTCTAAATTTGAAGTAGATTCAAGTATATTTTTATTAAGAGATGATTATAATCAAGACACAGAAATATTAAATAATTTGCGTCAAGCTCAAATTGATTCAGGAGAACCTACTGGATTTGTTGATACTAAAAATGATTCTTCTTTATATTCAGTAAATGATGTAATTTATATTTCAGCGATAGATTCATCGTTTGGCGTGTATGTCAAAGGCACTAAATTTAATATAATAGACTCTTCTATAACTATTCCTCATTATGAGGGATTCCATTATATATCATTTGATTCAAGTGGATTATTATCTGATTCATCCACTTTAATATTGCACCCGGAAAATGCAACAGCGGTGTTTGTATATTGGGATAATGAATCAAATGATATAATTTGGGAATCTGACCAACGTCACGGAATGGTGATGGATGGGGCTACACATAGATACTTACATTATGTAAATGGAGTTCAATTAGTTACCGGGTTCCAACCTTATGGCTTCACCTATAACGAAATAAGCGAAGGAGATACTGATGCAGAAGCTCAATTTTCTTTAACTCCAGGTATAATGTTTGATGAAGATATATCTCATACCGTTTCAACTTTGGATATGACATTATCTCCTCTTACAACTCATATATACTGGATAAAAGATGATGGTTTATTAAGAAAAACTGCTCCAACCTCAATGTTTGTTAAACCATTTGAAGGAGGAGATGGATTAGCTTCATATGCAAAATACGATGATATATCTAAAACATATACTCAAACAGAAGTGCAAAATGGCTGGTATATTAATTCGTATATAGTATATGTAGATGATTTTTTATATCCAGTGATATGCATACAAGGATTTAATGAATATGAGACAGTTGAAGAAGCGAGAACAAATAGTATGTCAGATATTCAAATTGTTATGCAAAGACACCCATCTTGGCCAACCAATGAATGGAAAGCAATTTGTTCTATTATTTATAAAAGCACAACATCATTTACTAATAGCGTTAAATCTATAATTGCTAAAACTGATACAGGATTAGATTTTGTAGATGTTAGAAATATTTCTCTTAGAACTACTGGTTTAACTTCTCATAACACATTATTAGATTTAAAAACAGATACTCATAAACAGTATACTCTTCTTGATGGTAGACAAGGAGACATATTAAATATTGATTCAATTAAAGGTAGAGGGCAAAGTGAAATTTATTTTAATAATAATTTATTAAAAGAAATACAACTTCCATCAGATTCTTCTGATGCTACTAATAAATGGTATGTTGATCAAAATAACATTATTCGAGATTTATCTATAAATAATTTAAAATCTTATAATATTATTCAAGATATATCAATAAATTATTTAGATTCATCTATTAAAGATTTATATAGTTTAAATGAAGATTATATATCAAAAACGTATGTAGACGGTTCTCTGGTGACACGAGATCAATCAATAAATTGGTTATATAATAATACACCAAGTGGGACAGGTGTTAATAATAAAGTTGCTATATGGAATAGCACTACCGGCTTAACATATGATACTAATTTGTCATATAATCCAACTAATAATGCATTAGCTATTGGACCTATAAATCAAGATGCTTCAAATCCAGCGCCTTTATTAATTGATGCAGGTTTAGCTCAAAGTATAAATGCAGTTATTATAACCGGAAATATAGATGATTATTATCAAATTAATATTAAAAATCAAAATGGAGGTAATACTGCTTCTTCAGATATAGTTGCAACTGCTTCTAATGGAGATGAGGAAGTTAATTATATTAATTTAGGTATTAATTCGCCTGCTTATAATGGAGGATTTGGGGGAGGTCCTAATGATGCATATTTATTATCAACTGGTGAAAATTTAATTATATCTAACATTTCTAATAAAGATATAATATTTAGTACAAATGGTGAAGATTCTTATTTAAATGAAAAAGCTAGAATAACTACAGATGGTAGTGTATTAATAGGAAAACCAACATCCCAAAAATATTTATTAGAAGTTAATGGAGATATTAATGTTCCGTTAGGAAATACTTTTAGAATTAATGGAGAAGATATTGGAATTGTAACAGTTAACAGAGATTATGTAGATGGTTCATTGGCTAATAAAACATCATTTACATATGTTGACGGATCATTAGCAATTAGAGATAATTCAATTAATTGGATTTTTGATAATTTTTCTAATTATTTATTAGAAAGCTCATTAGGAACAGATTTTTATTGGAATGGAAATGTAATAGATTTAAGTACTGCCTTTAAAAATAAAATAAATAATTCAAGCAGTGAAGGATATCAACCTTTTTATTATAAAAATAGTGAAGTAAATACTAATTTCTTGAGAACGTTGAAACCCGTAAATGGTTTAATTGTTTATGGAGATGGTAGTACTAGTACATTAGATGCAAGTATTTTTATTCCGAGTTCTATTGAAATAACTAATAAAGATTTTCAAGGTAATTTAAATCAAACTTTTCAAAGATTATTTTTTGTAGATAAATCTATTAGAGAAAAAACGTCTAACATTTTTTCAGAAGCAGTAGCATCAGGTGCTACACAACTGGCGGCTAATATAGATGCAGATTCATCTCAAGGTTTATGGATGCCATGGGGTAGTACTACTTGGGATCCATCAAGTTCTATAATTGAATGGAGTAATTGGTTACTATATTATAATAATACTCAAACTGTAATACGTTCATCTTTTACGTTTGATGTTTCTAATTTGTCAAATAATTCATATAGCGTTTATTTTAATAATTCTTCAGGAACACCTATATTGGATATTTCAACTGAATTAAATAGAAAATATTATCCTGATAAATGTTATATTGGTCATATAACTGTATTAAACGGTAATGTTGGATATTGGCATGAAACGCCTGATGTCTTTGGAACTCCGATAATAGATAGAGACGTATATTCGTTTGGCTTATCAGATATAAATGGAATAGTATTAAGCGTTAATAATGACGCATCTACATTAAATGTTTCATCAGGTACTTATATTTTAGAAGGCGCAAATTTTAGAAATATTGATTATTATAATAATAGTTTTATAGGATCTCAACATATAGTTAGTCAAAACGCTATATCTAAACCATTATATACTGAGATAGACCCATCTACTGGATATATTAATCATGAATTTGGTAGCTATCAAAGTTTACTAACATCTGCCAATAGATATTATGATATATCTACTAATAGTATACTGACTTATACAGGTATTGAAAAATTTGTATTGTCTGGTGTTTATTTATTAGATAATAATTCTGTAACAATAAGAAGAGGGAAACTTTATGATACGTTAAACGATGCTATTACAGATATACCATTATTTAATCAAAATTCATCACCTATTTCTTCTGTTATTCGTCAAATTCATCCATTATTAGGATATTTTATTATAGCAACAGACTGTTCAACTTTATTAGACCCAACATTATTTAGTATTCAAAATACAAATGTTGGAGGCTCTACAACTGGTTCTGGTGGCGGAGGAACTGGAATTTTAGGCGCAACAAATATTGGATTAGGACAAGGTATATATACAAACGTAACCAATGATTTAATTCAATTAAAAAGTTTAATATCCGGAAATACTAATAGTATTAAAATAACATCAAATTCAGATACTATAATATTTGATGCAAGTATTAGAAATTATGATACAAGTGTTAATGATTTATATCATATAAAAACAGATAAAACTTATACTAATATTCAAGATGTATCAATTTTAGAATTAGATGCGTCTGTTAAAGTGTTATTTGAACTTCCATCAAATTATGTGAGTTTAACTTATGTAGACGGCTCATTATTTTCTAGAGATGCTTCAATATCTGATTTATACTCAAATAAAACATCTAAATTATATGTAGATGGTTCATTAGCAGTTAGAGATGCTTCTATAAGTGAATTATATGACATTAAAGCTAATAAATCCGAATATGCTTCATTATTATATGTAGATAGTTCTTTATCAGTTAGAGATTCTTCTATAAGTGAATTATATAATATTAAGGCTAACACATCATTATTATCATCTTATACTACTAAAATATATGTAGATGGTTCATTATCTAAAAGAGATGTATCTATTATAGATATTTATAATAAATTAGATTTAACAGCTTCATTATTATATGTAGATGGTTCTTTATCAATTAGAGATGCATCAATAAATTTATTAAGAACCTCTAAAGCTGATATTATATATGTAGATGGTTCATTATCAGTTAGAGATGCTTCAATAGTAGATCTTAAATTAAAAGATACTCAAATAGATGCAAGTATAGATGAAATAATACTCAAAAATGACCAACAGGATGCATCTATTAATACATTATTTAATACATTAGGAGGAGTATATGGTACAGAGTTCCAGATAGCGCAAGATTTGACATTAACTACTACATCTGCAACAACACCTCAACCAAAGGTAACAATGACGACAACTAATTTACCTTCAGGTACATATAAAATATCTTCAGGATGGATTTGGAATCACTCTGCTACTAATACTGATATGTTAGCAAATATAACATTAAATGGTACCCCATTGGGTACTACATCAACTATTAATATAGAAATTTCTGATAAAACCACATGGCAAACTGCTGCAAGATTTTTTTATGCTACATTATCAGGAGTAAATACAATTGTATTAAACTATTGGAATGAGAATGGCTCTACATCTATATCAGATGCAACAATAGAATTAATAAGAGTTAGTTAATTAAAATAATTTAAAAATAATGTATAAACATATTTATAATTTATCAGACTTCAAAAATGGTAAGGTTGATATAGATTCATTGATTCTTGAAATAAATAAAAGTAATATTACAATAGCATTACTTCAAATAGATTCAACTTTAAGTACGTGCACTATTATATTTAAATCAGATATTTCTAATGATGAAAAAATAATATTGGATAGTATTATTGCTTTACATGAAGGGGTGCCTTCTAATATTAACACTAATTTGATACAAATAAAGGAAGAACAAGAAGAAGGATTAACGCAAGGGCATTTTCAATCTATTGTTATTGATTTAGAAACAGAAGGATCTGAAACAGTTATAAAAGATTTAACTTTTCCCCATAATATATCATTATTTTCTTCAGAATGGCTTACTTCCGAAGAACATGTAGGAGATATAGCAGAATTTCATTTAGCTCCTGATACAATAGTAGGTGCATTGGCTTCTTCTTCATCTATAGGTGATAACGTTTTTAACGTTAGCGATACCGTTGTTGATAATGTTGATATAGGATATTTTTTAAAAATAAATACTGAAGATTTAGGTAGAGTAATAGAAAAAGACGAAATTAATAAAACTATTACTACTGAATTTAATTCAACAATAGCTCATAGCGCAGGTGAATATGCTAAAATGACAATAAAGATAGTTCCTTACTGGAAGTTTACTTCGGCAGGTTTTAACTCTGTTGGAGAAAGTAAAATTGGAGCATCATTTATACCAAAGGGTACTATACT
>Ga0100403_1003156_pt1 | contig 12447 bp, 8 predicted proteins | sample CryGeymet201501t_FD_83663 | JGI IMG/M metagenome (GOLD analysis project Ga0100403, IMG submission 83663) | Groundwater microbial communities from Crystal Geyser aquifers in Utah, USA - Crystal Geyser metaG 2015-01t | ecosystem: Environmental > Aquatic > Deep subsurface > Groundwater | place: USA...
GGTCCTCCCGCAACTCGGCCGCGGCGCTTCGCGCCGCTTCGCCTCGGGCAGGCGGGTCCTCCCGCCGCCGCTGCGCGCGCCGTCCCGGGCGATGGGCTCTTCGCTCGGGGATGGACGCTTGCTTCGTTGTTCAACCGGAAGAATGGGTCTCACCTTCTCCAGGCCCAACCCCGAGCGAGCGTCGCTCGGGCGCGCCGTTGAAGAAGAGAGCGCCGCCCGCGTGACCGCGCGCGCAGCGGCGATCTACCGCGCCGCCGCCTCGCACGCGGTGTCCCCCGCGCCGCTGATGTAGCCGCCGTCGATCTCGACGGGACAGAACGCGCCGTCGCGCGTCGCGTCGAGCATCGCCATCACCTTCGGATCGCTCCACGCGCGCTTACCGTCGAACCGCGCGCGCATCACGCCGTTGCGATCGACGAGCCACGTCTCGGGGTACCTGCGCGTCCCGATTTCTTCGGCGACCTTCGCGCCGCGATCGACGAGCACCGTGTACTTCTTCGCGTCGCCGAGCGTCGCCTTGAGCAAGTCGGTCGCGTGCTCGGGGTAATCCTCGGCGGCGATCGTCACGAGCACGACGTCCTTTCGCGAGCGCAGCGCCGCCGCGAGCTTCGCGAGCTCCGGCATCTCCGCGGTCACCGCGCCCGCCGCCACGGACGACCACACGTTCAAGAGCACGACTTTTCCGCGAAGCTCTTCCATCTTCACGACCGCGCCGTCGATCGTCGACAGCGTGAAGAGCGGCGCCGGCTTCGACGATCCCGCGTAGTCCGGACGAAGCGCGCATAGCGCGCGGCACGCCGCGTCGATCGCCGGCCCGCTCGGCGCGTGCGACTCGCCGATCGGCGGCGTGTCCGTGCGCGGCGCGCGGGCGCCGCATGCGTTCGCAGCGAGCAGCACCGCACAAGCCATCGTCGATGAGCGCGCAAGCATGCGATCGACCTCGCCGAGGTTCGTACCACGGCGGAGCTCCGATGAGCTTACCCACGAGCCTTCGCGCGCATTCCCTACTTCGACAAATGCGTCGAGTAGACGCCGTACGCGCCGCCCGGCGACGGCGGCTCCGGGAACTTCACCGTCTTGATGACGCCGCCGATGCAGCTCACGACCTCGTGGTCGGGCATCTCGGAGTTGTCGTCCTTGAAGTCGACGACGTTCCCCTCGTGGACGATGACGAAGCGGATCCGCACTTCGCCTTCGATCGTCGGATCGCGCTTCAGCCCCTCCTTGAAGCACTGCCCGACCTTGACTGCGATCGGCTTCAGCGTCTTGACGACGACGTCCGGAGGAATCTGCCGGTGCGCGAGCCATGGGTCGTCCGCCTTCGGCGGGCTGAGCTCGTCGGCTTGCGCAGCGACGGGCGGGGGCGGCGCTTTCGGCGCGGGCGCCTCGGGCGGCACAGGCGCTGCGCTCGGCGCGGCGCTCGGCGCGGTGCTCGCAGGCTCGGCCGGCGGAGCGCTGGACGTCGTCGCCGCCGTCTTCGGCTGCGATCCGCACGCGATCGCGACCAGAGCCGCACACGAAACGAGAAAGCTACGCATCGGAGCCTCCGTCTTTCGCGGGCAGACTACCGCTGCGTTCGCGCGCGCCAAGCGCCCGAGCGAATCGAGACTTACCGGTGACGCGCTTGCGCACGAAGCGCCCCCGCTCTACGTACGCGGGCCGATGCACGAGACGCCGATGAACGACGCGAGCGAAGAACGCGAGCCGCTGCCGCCGGTGCTCCCGCCCGAAGGCGTGGTCGCGACGCGGCTCCGCGAGATCGCGTCGCGCGCGAAGTCGCTCCGAACGGGGCGGCTCGACGTCGCGGGCGTGCGGGGGTCTGCGGGCGCGGCGATCGCGGCGTCGCTCGCGCGCGACGCTGCGCGCCACGTCGTGCTCGTGACCGCGGACCTCGACGACGCACGGCGCGTCGCGGACGACGTCGCGTTCTTGCTTCGCGGCGGCGTCGAGAGCGCGACGAGCGAAGACACCGGCGAAGGCGACGTCCTCGTCTTCGCCGCGAGCGAGACGTCGCCGTACGCCGACGTGAGCCCCGATCGGCGCGCGGCGATGAGCCGCATGGCGACGCTCGCGCACCTCGCGACGGATCGACCCTGGAGCGTCCTCGTCTTGCCGGCGACCGCGCTCGTGCGCAAGGTGGTCCCGCGCAGCGTCGTGCGCGCGCGCGCCGAGAAGATCGTCGCCGAATCCGAATTGGATCGCGACGCGCTCGTCGCGCGTTTGGCCGAGGCCGGGTACTTGCGCGTCCCGGTCGTCGAAGATCCGGGTTCGTTCGCGGTGCGCGGCGCGCTCCTCGACGTGTGGCCGCCGAACGCCGAGTCGCCGGTGCGCGTCGAGCTCTACGGCGATCTCGTCCTGTCGATCAAACCGTTCGACCCGCAAGAGCAGCGCACGAAGAAGGACGACGCGACGACGCTTAAAGAAATCGCGCTCCCGCCGGCGCGCGAAGCGATCTTGGATCGCGACAACGTCACGCGCGCGCGGCACCGCTTGCAGCAAATCGCCGACATGATCGACATGCCGACGTCGCGCGCGCGCGCGCTCATCGACGACGTCATGACGGGGCGCGCGTTCTTCGGGGCCGACGGCTTCTTGCCGGCGTACTACGAGGCGCTCGATCCGATCACCGAGTTCGTCGACGACGGCGCGCTCTACGTGCTCGCGGATCCGCCGGCGATCGTCCGCGCGATCCGCGACGAGCTCGAACGCGCCGCGGCGGACGTCGTCCACAAACAGCGCGAGCCTTCGTTCCTCGTCGACGCGTTCTATCGCGACGAAGCCGCGGTCGCCGAAGAGCTCGCGGCGCGCGGCGTCGTCGTCATGCACCGCACGCCGATCGTCGGCGAAGCCGGCGAGATGCTCGCGCGCTACGAGACGGCGGTCGACGCGCTCGACGTCGCCGCACAGGGCCACGAAGATCTCACGCGCGCGGTGAAGGCCGCGCGCGCGTCGAAGCGGAACGACGCGCTCGGGCCGCTCGCCGCGCGGATCGCGCACTGGGAAGCGCACGGGCTGCGCGTCTTCATCGCCGCGCGCGCGGTCACGCAGGCCGAGCGCCTCGGAACGCTCCTGAAGCATCAAGGCGTCGCGTGCACGCTCCGATTGACGGCGTTCGATCCCACGTGGCTCGCCGACGAATCGTTGCAAGGCACATCGATCGTCGTCGGCCCGCTCTCGCGCGGCGTCGTCCTGCCGGCCGAGGGGCTCGCGATCGTCACCGAAGAAGAGGTCTTCGGCGCGCGCGCGCACCGCCGCCGCGAGAAGAAGCAGAGCGACGTCACGCGCGCGTTCCTCGAGGATCTGCGATCGCTCGCGGTCGGCGACTACGTCGTGCACGTCGAGCACGGCATCGGCCGCTACATGGGGCTGATTCACAAAGAGATCGCCGGCACGACGACGGTGCCGATCGTCCTCGGCGGAAAGCCGCCGCCCGCGCACACGGTCGACTTGCTCGTCGTCGAATACGCCGGCGGCGACAAGCTGTACTTGCCGGTGCACCGGCTGAACCAGATTCAGAAGTACGCCGGCGGAGAGAACGCCGCGCCGAAGGTCGATCGCCTCGGCGGCGCGAGCTTGCGAAGACGAAGTCGCGCGTGCGCAAAGAGGTCCGCAAAATGGCGGACGAGCTTCTGCGCTTGTACGCCGAGCGCCAGGCGCAGCCGGGCGACGCGCTGCCCGAGGCGGGCGACGAGTACCGCGCGTTCGAAGCGACGTTCCCGTTCGACGAGACGCCGGATCAAGCGAAGGCGATCGACGACGTGAACCGCGATCTCGAATCGGCGCGTCCGATGGATCGCTTGGTCTGCGGCGACGTCGGCTTCGGGAAGACCGAGGTCGCGATGCGCGCGGCGTTCCGCGTCGCGATGGCGGGCAAGCAAGTCGCGCTCTTGTGCCCGACGACGGTGCTCGCGCAGCAGCACTTCCGCACGTTCGAAGCGCGCATGCGCGACTACCCGCTCACGATTCGTCTCGTCTCGCGCTTCCAATCGAAGAAAGAGACCGAGGAGACGCTCGCGCAGCTCAAAGAAGGGAAAGTCGACGTCGTCATCGGCACCCACCGCTTGCTGTCGAAGGACATCCACTTCAAGCAGCTCGGGCTCTTGGTGGTCGACGAAGAGCAGCGCTTCGGCGTCGCGCACAAAGAGCGCATCAAGCAAATCAAAGCGACGGTCGACGTGCTGACGCTGACGGCGACGCCGATTCCTCGGACGCTTCAAATGGCGGTCACGGGACTTCGCGAGATGTCGGTCATCACGACGCCTCCGGTCGATCGGCGCGCGGTGCGAACGATCGTCACGCGCTGGGACGATCAGGTGGTGCGCGAGGCCGTGACGCGCGAGCTCTCGCGCGGCGGGCAGGTGTTCTACGTCTACAACCGCGTCGAAGGCTTGTACGAGAAGGCGCAGCGGCTCCAGCAACTGGTGCCGCAAGCGCGCATCGCGGTCGCGCACGGACAGATGACGCGCGGGAGCAAAGAGGGCGAAGCCGGCGCGCTCGAAGAGACGATGCTCGACTTCGTCGAGGGCCGCTACGACATCCTCGTCGCGACCGCGATCATCGAGAGCGGCCTCGACATTCCGCGAGCGAACACGATGATCATCGATCGCGCGGATCTGTTCGGCCTCGCGCAGCTCTATCAACTTCGCGGCCGCGTCGGGCGAAGCAAAGAGCGCGCGTACGCGTACCTCGTCGTGCCGCCGGCGAACGCGATGACCGACGAGGCGCGCTCGCGCATCGAAGCATTGGAGCGGCACACCGAGCTCGGCAGCGGCTTTCAAATCGCATCGTTGGATTTGGAGTTGCGCGGCGCGGGCGATCTGCTCGGCGGCGAGCAGAGCGGCAACGTCGCGAGCGTCGGCTTCGATCTGTTCTGCCAGATGCTCGACGAGGCGGTGCACGAGCTCCGCGGCGAGGTCGTCGTGCACGACGTCGATCCGGAGCTCTCGTTCGACGTCACCGCGATGCTCCCCGAGGATTACGTCGGCGACATCGGCGTGCGCCTCTCGCTCTACAAGCGCCTCGCCAGCGCGAACGACGAGCAGCACGTCGGCGAGATCGCCGCCGAGATGGAGGATCGCTTCGGTCCGCCGCCCGAGGACGCGCGCCGCCTCGTGAAGCTCATGGCGCTGAAGACGGAGCTCCGGAAGCTCAAGGTGCTCGGCTGCGAAGCGAACGCGAAGAGCATCACGCTCCATCTGCGCGAGGACACGCCGCTCGATCCGAAGCTCGTGACCGAGCTCGTTCGCAAAGCGAAGAGCCCGTACCGCCTCACACCGGACATGCGCCTCACGCGTCGCTTCGATTTGCGTGGCGAGGAAGCCGGCGACGCGATCCAGAACTGCGAGAAGATGCTGGGCGAGATCGCCAAGTGCCTGAAAGCGGGCGCGTGACCGCCGCTCACCTTGCGAACGCGCCGTTTGCGCGCTACACACAAGGACTCGCGATTCATGCGCGCACTTGCGCGCCCCGTGCTCATCCTGAGCGCGCCGTCTCCGAAGGCGGCGCCAACGTGACTCGCGACGACGCGGCCGACAGGCGCCCCGTCTCGCCCTTCCGATGCCGCGGCAGCGAGGAATGGTCGTTCCTTCGCTCCCGACGATCGGGTGCTGCCGCGAGAGAGTCGTTTCCACTTTGAATTCGTTTCGTTCTCGCCGCCGCCGCTATCGCGGCGCGGCGCAATCGCAGCAACCGTCGCACGTTCGTACGTTCCAATCCGCTCCCGTTCCCGTTGCTGCCCCGCCGTGCGCTCCGAGCGCCGAGGTGCTCGCCGCGATCGACGCTTCGCCGTTTCGCGCGCTCGGCCTCGCGCCGGCGTTCGTCCGCGCGCTGATCGACGAGGGCTACACGCAGCCGACGCCGGTTCAAGCCGCGGTGCTCCCGCGCGCGATCGAAGGACGCGATGTCCTCGCGTGCGCGCAGACCGGCACCGGCAAGACCGCCGCGTTCGTGCTGCCGATCCTTCAACGCCTCGCCGCAGAGCCGAGGCGCGACGGCGCGCGCGGCGTGCGCGCGCTCGTGCTCACGCCGACGCGCGAGCTCGCGTCGCAAATCGCCGAGCGCGTCGCGGCGTACGGGCGCTACGTGCCGCTCACGCACGCCGTCGTCTACGGAGGCGTCAGCCAGCGCGCGCAAGAGAACGCGCTTCGCGCCGCGCCCGACGTCCTCGTCGCGACGCCCGGCCGCCTCCTCGATTTGATGAGCCAGCGCATCGTCGATCTCGGACAGGTCACGCACTTCGTCCTCGACGAGGCCGATCGCATGCTCGACATGGGCTTCGTGCACGACGTGCGCCGCGTGGTCGCAGCGCTGCCGCGCGCGCGGCGCACGCTCTTCTTCTCGGCGACCATGCCGCCGGCGATCGAGACGCTCGCCGCGGCGATGCTCGTCGATCCCGCGCGCGTCGCGATTCAACCCGCGGTGCGAACCGCCGTCACCGTCGAGCAGTCGGTGATGTTCGTCGCGCGCGCGGACAAGCGCGACGCGCTCGAGCGCGTGCTGCGCGACGACGGCGTCGAGCGCGCGATAGTCTTCACGCGCACGAAGCACGGCGCGAACCGGCTCTCGGAGCAGCTCGTGCGCTCCGGCTTCGGCTCCGCCGCGATCCACGGCAACAAGTCGCAGAGCGCGCGCGAGCGGGCGCTCGACGCGTTCCGCCGCGGAGCGACGCGCGTCCTCGTCGCGACCGACGTCGCCGCGCGCGGCATCGACGTCGACGGCATCTCGCACGTCATCAACTTCGATCTGCCGAACGAGCCGGAGAGCTACGTGCACCGCATCGGCCGCACCGGACGCGCGGGCGCGACGGGTCGCGCGATCTCCTTCTGCGATCGCGAGGAGCGTGGCCTTCTCGCGCAGATCGAGCGGCTGATCAAAAAGCGCCTGACGGAGCGCGTGGCGACATGAGCGAGCGAGAGGTACCGCCGCTCGATCGGATCGATCGGTCAGAGCTCGCGGCGAAGCTCGAGGAAGCCAAGCGCCACGTGACCGACGCGGAGGCGAACATGGAGAAGCTGATCCGAGAGCTGCGCGTCACCGCGCGCGCCGAGAAGACGACGATCAGCCTCGCGCTCGAGAGCGCGTTCACCACGTTGCGCTCGGCGCGCCTGAACCTCGAAGCGCTCGAGGTGCTCCTGCGCGAATGACCGCGTGCGCTCGACGCGGTGGCGTTCGAGGCCATCGCGCTCGAATGCCGCGATGGCCTCGTCCGCTGCGCGTCACGGGTGACGCGTGTAGGTTACATGTAGATTGGCCGCGATCCCCGCAGGCTGATTCTGGAGGAACGTCAGCCCGACCTCACCGTTGCCGTTCTCGAGCCCGACGAGCACGCCGCCGCCGGTGACGTTCGGATCCTGCGTGGTGAGGACGGAGTAGCGGTACTCGACGTCGCCGCCCTCGTGAACGGTCGCTTGGAGATCGATGTCACCGACCGGCGACGAGCACTTGCGCACGCCCTTCATCTGGATCGTGATCGCGCGCGACGGCGCCGTGCCCTCGACGAGGTACGCGAACGACACCGGCGTCACCGCCGTGCACCACGAAGGCGCGCTGAAGCCGCTCGGGTAGTACATCGCGAGGATTCCGGTCGGCGCGACGCGCGACGGAATGGCGTGGCCGTTGAGGCCGCTGCCGATTTGATTCGCCGATGCGCCCCACGCGGCGATCGCTCCGGTGCGCGAGACGCCGACCGAGCGCCACCCTTCGTGGAAGACGTCGAGCGCGAACGGGAGCGCGACGGGCACGAGCGTGTCGCCGCCGAACGGAACGATCCGCACGTTCGGATCCTGCGTGATGTCGCGCGGCGCGTTCGTTTCGACGACGCTCGACTGCGTGTACATGGCGCCGACGTCCGCCGTCACCGTCGCGTCGGGCGCACCTTGCGCGCGGAGCGTGTACGTCGCGACGCCCGTCGCGGCGGGCGTGACGACGAGCGCGCGGCCCACCGGCGGGAGCGCGCCGCTCGGCGTGAACGTGTACGTGACGCCGCTCTTGAGCGACGCGCGCCGCACCGAGAGCGGCACGGCCCGCGTGCCGTCGCTCGAAGCGACGCCGATGCTCGCGCCTTGCCCTTGCACGACGGCGCGGTCCGCGTCCGGGCGCGCGCTGCCGAGATCGAGCTCGACGGTCTTGTACCGATACTCGACGCGACCATCGACGTAGACGGCGACCTGGAAGGTCAGGTGCGCGGGGAGGTTCGACTGAAAGTCCGTGGTCGTCGTCATCTCGGACCACTCGACGACGAGGCGCTGGTCGTTGCCGCTGCCGAGCGTCGCCGTCTTGATGCGCGAGCTGCCGTCGCGCGCGTCGAGGTGGTTGTCGAGGAAGGGCGCGATCGTTCCGTCGGACCAGTCGGGCGGGAGGCCGCCGCGCGACGGGATCGGGAGCGTCGTGTCGAGGAGGCGCAGCGACGAGGGCGCGCCACGCGAGAGAACGCCGTGCGGGTTGATCGCGACGCGATTCCACGTGTCGCCGAGGATCGTGACCGGCGCAGGGAGCGGCGACGAGAGGATGGTCCTGAAGGAGTAGGTGTTGCCGGTCTGCGTCGGCGCCGTGCCGGACAGGCCCGACAAGTCGTCGTAGGTCGGGACACCGTCGGTGACGACCGCGACGAGCGGGCCGGCGCCGTCGAGCGCGACGCTCGTCGCGCCCGGCGCGTTCCAGCGCAAGAGCACGCGGGCGCGCTGCCCGACGGAGACTTGTCCCGCCGCGACCGGCGCGGCGTCGTCGGCGCGCTCGATCGTCAAGCGCGCCTGCCCGGCGTCGCCCGCGCCGCCGTCGCCCGCGCCGCCATCGCCCGCGCCGCCGTCGACTGCCCCGCCGCAGAACGCCGTGCTCCCGCACGTGCCGCCCCCGTACGGGTAGCAGCTGTACGGCCGCGACGTCGCGCACTCGTCGTCGGTCGCGCAGGACTGCCCGTCGGCTTTCTTCGGCTGACACTTGCCGGTCGCGCCGACGCCGAAGGCGTCGCAGTACTGCGTCGCCGGACAGATCTGCAGCGGCCCCGACGTCGCGTCGCACGAAGCGCCCGCCGCGACCATGATCGGCGCCGCGCTGCACTTGCCCGGCGCGTTCGGCGACGCGCCGTCGCACGACAGATCCGGCGCGCACAGCTCGAGCTTCGGCACGACCTCGCAGTCTTGTCCCGTCTTCTGCCAGGCGACGCACGTCTTCGAGTCCTTGAAGTCGCAGAAGCCGAGCGCCGGATCGCACTCGCCGATGAACGTACCGTCTTGGATCGGCTGGCAGGCGTGGCCGAGCGGCGCGATCTTGGTGAAGATCGCGTTGCCGCGGTTGCTGAAGCACGATCCGTCGAAGAGCGCGCTCGCGACCGCCGCGCCGCACGCCGCGCTCGACACCGCCGCCGCGCACGCCGCGCCCTTGGCGGCGTCGAACGCCATGTTCCCGCGCTTGACCGACGCGGCCCACTTGTCGTGCAGTCCGTGCAGGCGCATCGCGAGCACGGTCGCGCACTGGCCGTCGAGCGGCACCGGCGGCGCGCACGGCGGCGAGTTGCAGCTCGGCACGAACGGCGCGTCGGTGTACTGCGCGAGCGCCGCCTGCGCGTCCGCGCTCGAACAGCACGCGGCGAGCTTCGCGCAGATCGCCGCCGCCAGCTTCTGATCGAGCATCGCCACGTCGCTCGACACGTCGACGCCCGTCACCGGACCGGCGTCCGGATGCGAAGCGTCGCCGCCCGCGTCCGGCACAGAAGCATCGGCCCCAGAATCTTCGCGCGGCGCGCCTGCGTCGGCGAGATCGCCGTTCGGTGCTCCGTCGCTGCCGCCGCCGCACGCGGCGATGGTCGCAACGATGACGGTCGCGCACGCGCGCTTCTCCCTCAAGAATCGATGCATCGAAATCCCTCCATGTGCAGCCTGCCGAAGCGGCGGCCGGCCGGCGCTGTACCACATGGTGGGATTTAATCTACCGATCGGTCTAATTGCGTGATGCGCCCGATTGCGAAGTGTTCATAGGCACTTGGTGCATCCCGGGACCGTCGAACCGTCGCGCGGTCACGCGAGGCTCGGCGCGGCGATCCCACGCTTTGCGAGCACCGGCGGGAGGAACGCCGCGACGTCGAGGAACAGGTTGTTGTGCGGATTGAGCTGCTTTCCGAGCCCCTCCGCCGTCACCATCGCGACCATCACGAGCGCGAGGTCCGACAGCGGCCGCACGCGGTACTTCCGCCCGAGCGCGAGGATTTGGTGGAGCAGCTCTCCGAGCTCGAGCTCCGCGATGTTCTGCTTTCGGAAATGATCGAGGAACGTCCCGAGCTCCTTCTCGAGCGTCTCCCAATCGACGTCGGGGAGGTACTGGTGGAACTTCTTGATGTGCACGACGAAGTCTTTCGTCGATCCCATGACGAGGCACCGCGTGAAGTCGACGACCTGCACGAGGATGTCGTCGCCGACGTGCTTCACGAGGCCGACGTCGAAGATCGCGATCTCGCCGGTGTCGAGCAAGAGCAAGTTGCCCGGGTGAAGATCGGCGTGAACGAAGCCGTCTTCGTAAACCATCTTGAAGAAGACGAGCTGAAGGCGCTTCGCGACCTCGCTGTGATCTCCGGGCGGCAGCGCGTCGAGCTTCTTTCCGCGCAAGAGCTCCATCGTCATCACGCGCGTCGCCGAGAGCTCGGTGTGCACGTACGGGAAATGCACGCCGGGCGTGTCGGCGAAGAGCTCGCGGAAGCGATCGTAGTTCTTCTGTTCGAGGCGCAGATCGGTTTGGTCGAGGATGCCGCCGATGAAATGCTCGAGGTGACCGACCGGATCCGAGAGGCGCACGTGCGGGTGCCACGCGGCGACGCGCGCGAAGAGGCCGAGGATCGCGGCGTCGCGCTCGATCCGATCGCGCACGTCGGGGCGCAGCACCTTCACGGCGACCTCGCGTCCGTCGTGCAGTCGGCCGCGATGAACTTGCGAGACGCTCGCCGCGGCGATCGGCGAGTCGTCGAGCTCGGCGAAGCACTCGCTCGCCGACCTTCCGAGATCCGCGAGGATGATCGCGTGCACTCGCTCGATCGGAAACGCGGGGAGCTTGTCTTGGAGCTTTCGCAGCTCGTCGATGATCTCCGGTTCGAGCAAGTCGGGGCGCGTGCTCATCACTTGTCCGAGCTTGACGAACGTCGCGCCGAGCGCGGTCATCGCGCGGCGAAGGACGCGGCCGCGCAGCTTGGCGACCGCGCGGCGGCGTGCTTCGCGGTCGCCAGCGAAGAGGGCGGCGACGCGGCCCACGGCGTAGACCATCACGAACCACCACAAGACGACGCCCATGACAACGAATCGTCCGGCGTAGCCGAGCGCGCGCATTCCCCTCATCTTCGCACACGTAGAGCCCGCGCGGCGGCGCGTCCATTCCCTACGCGACGACGCGCAACGAGCCGCGCACGACGCCGTACCCGCGCCCGTCCGTGCCGCTCTTCAGCGTGCGCCACACTTCCGCGTCGGTCGCGCGGCCGGCGAGCAAGTCGCGGTAGGCCTTCACGATCCGGCGCACGTCGTCGGCCGACTCGCGAACGAGCTCGACGCGGAAGCGGCCGACACCACTCTTCAGCGCGACACCGACGACGCCCGCCGCGCTCTGCGCCGCCGCGTGGAAGACGGTGTTGCGGCAGCCGACGTCCGCTTCGACCGGATGATCCATCCCCGCGCGATCGCGGAGCGACACCGCGTGACGCTCGCAGGGCCGGCCGCACGTCTTGTGATCGCGCCCGTCGGACAGGAGCGCCGCGATCACGCAATGCTCCATGTGGAAGAGGGGCATCGGGTGGTGGACGACGATCTCCGCGTACGGACCGAACGGCGTCGCGACGAGCGCCGCGAGCTGCGCGGCGTCGAGATCGAACGACGGCGTGAACGCGGCGAGGCCGCGCGCGAGCACTTCCGCCGCGGTGATCCTGTTCGTGACGTTGAGCGAGAAATCGCCGATGCGCGGGAACGCGCCGCCTTCGCGGAGCGCGCCGAGGCCGCGCACCAAGATCGCGTCGGGCGCGAGATCGCGCAGGTACGAATCGATCTTCTCTTCGCCCGGTTTGCGAATGCGCGGCGGTGCGAGCGTGACGTGCACGCCGCGCGCGCGGAGATCGCGCATCGCCGCGCCGGTGCCGGTGAGCTCGAGGAAATCCAAGTAGACGCCGTCGGCGCCCTCGTCGACCGCGGCGTTCGCTTGCGCGACGTTGCGGCACAGCACGAACAAGCCGCGCGGAGGCGGCGGGCGATCCGGCGGGCGCGCGGCGGCGAGGATCTCCGCGTGCGTCGCGCGCGTCGTCGCGTGCGCGCGCTGCGACGACGCGACGAGCGCGTCGACGAGCGCGCGGCGCGCGCGATTCACCGACGAGATCGGGAGCATCGCGCCGTCCGGCAGCTCGAGGCTCAGCGCGCGAAGCGCGAACGGCGTGTCGCCGAGGCGCGCGAGCTTCTCGCGCAGCGCCGCTTCGGTCGTCGCCGCCGA
>Ga0100403_1003157_pt1 | contig 12445 bp, 13 predicted proteins | sample CryGeymet201501t_FD_83663 | JGI IMG/M metagenome (GOLD analysis project Ga0100403, IMG submission 83663) | Groundwater microbial communities from Crystal Geyser aquifers in Utah, USA - Crystal Geyser metaG 2015-01t | ecosystem: Environmental > Aquatic > Deep subsurface > Groundwater | place...
ATTAGCAAGTAACAATATTAAACAAATAGGGATGGGACAACCCGAATTTATGCCTGTGGAGGAAGAGATTACTTTTCCTATGAATCAGGAAACCACGAAGTCTTTAGCTTCGTGGTAGTTCATACTACTGTAAATAGCAATTAAAACGATACTGCACACACCTAGCACATGCCCCCCTACTGCAATTTTGTCAACCGTTGAGACAGTATAGAAGAGTATATAAGCAGTTTGTAAGCAGTTTGTAAGCAGTTTGTAAGCAGTTTGTAAGCAGTTTGAAATTGTTTGAAATTTTGTCAATTCCTTGAGACAGTTTGTAAGCAGTTTGTAAGCAGTTTGAGAACCACTCTGCCTCGGGACCCTCGGCTGCCTCGGGAAAAGACGGTTTGTAAACTGTCCTCAATTGTTTGCAATTGTTTGCAATTGTTTGAAATAGTTTAGACGAGTCTCCACCCAAATAGACAGTATATAAGCAGTTTGTAAGCAGTTTGTAAGCAGTTTGTAAGCAGTTTGTAAGCAGTTTGTAAGCAGTTTGAAATTGTTTGAAATTTTGTCAACCGTTGAGCGAGTATAGAAGAGTATAGAAGAGTTTGTCAACCGTTGAGCGAGTATAGAAGAGTTTGTAAGCAGTTTGTAAGCAGTTTGTAAGCAGTTTGAAATTGTTTGAAATTTTGTCAACCGTTGAGCGAGTTCAAAACAGTTCAAGCGTCGCTCTTTCCCGAACGAAGTGAGGGTTTGTAATAGTTCTAAAACTGCGCTAACTATAAGAACGGCAAGAGGCGAGTCTAGAATATTTTACATAACGATTATAATTATTATCAGAAGTTATAGGATACTGTTATGACTATTGAAGAAGTTATCATTCGCAAAGCGAGATTCAAAACACTTGGATACTATTATCTACGATCACCAAACCATCCTAATGCTGGGAGTAATGAAAGAATTGCGGAGCATCGCTGGATTATGGAAAAGCATCTTGGAAGGTTCTTAGATCGTAATGAAGTAGTTCATCATAAAGATCATAACAGGAGCAATAACTCAATAGACAATCTGGAACTAATGACTGTTAAACAGCATAGAGAACATCATAATAAGGAAAAGACACTCAGTTTAGAAGAGTGTCCAGATTGTGGCAAAACTGCTAAACTTCGTAATGGTAAGAATTGTCATAACTGTTATATAACAGAACGAAGAGGAAAGAGACCATTAGAGAACTGTTCTCGTTGTGGTAAATTGCGGAAACTAACCAGTAGGAAAAGAATGATGTGTGATAGTTGTAGTAAAGGATATAACAAACCATTAAAAACTGCTTGACAACGAAATCCCTTTCCACCCTTAGAATCGTTTGGGATAGTTTACAAACTCCTCTCTGACTGTTTGATGTCCGTCTGGGAAATTGTAATAAATAGTTCAAAGTTGTGTGCGATGAAATTGTAATTATAGTTACAAATAATTGTGAGACAGAACAGTTAGAGAGGAGTTGACAAACTATTGAGACGACTAGGGGGGGGAGTAGGGGTGGCGAAAACCTTTTCTCACATTTGTGAAATCCGCTGAGTGTCTCCCATATTAGATGTAGTTTTAGAAGGGGCACTTCCGCAACTATAAAAACCTCTAAAGGACACTTATGAAATGCTTGAATTACTTCTTATTGTTTATCTTGGTTACCTGTTCTGGTTGCGATATTTTGCCATCCAAACCCACGATAAAACATATTACCAACATCCGAGAAACCGTAAAAGAAGAATATTTCCCAAGTGGTAATATTTTCAAGAGGGAAACGACTAAGGAAGATCTTTCTCAAGCAATTCCCGAGTATTGTAAAAACATCGTATAATTTTGGAAATTAGTAGAAAATATATGAAATTTTAGTAAATGTAATAAAAATTACAAAAATATATGCCAAGTTTTGAAATAATTTATATAAATACTACTGTAGTCAAAAATAATGAGACGGTAATATGAATAAAGATGTGGAAATTAGATGCAGAGTAAGTGAAGAAGAAAAGACTCTTATCAAACATAAAGCAAAACAGGCAGGAATGAAAATGAGCGAATATATTCGTTATGTATCTCTCGGTGATGTGGAAATAAAAATATCAACGGAAATCAAAGAAAGATAATGAAAGTCAAGTCACAATCCAGTATTTCATTTTTCTCTGATGGATTAAACCAAGAGAAATACGATGCTTTATTAGTTAAGGCAAACTTGATTCGTGACTTCAAAAACCAGATTAGTTTGAAAATAAGTGCTAATTATTCGGATTATATTTCGATGAGTAAGTTCGACTTCATGAAGCAAGAAAATACTCATATAGAAGGACTTACTGGTCAAGAAATACAACTGGCATTAGTTGATGTATATACGATGTATCAGAATAAGTTCGACAAAATTAACAACTTAATCAAGTTCAGAATAGTTGATAAAGTGGAGGAAACCTACTACAAAATAAATACGAAAACTAAAAAGAAGGGAGACTTGAAGGAAACAAAAGTCAAGTATAAATCGACTCCGTTGTGTTCAGTATTAGGGTATATCGCTAAAACTAAATTTACCGAAAAAGAAGAAGTAATTACTTATATACAGATGCGAATAGAAAAAGTAAAACAAGAAGAAGAGACGAAAAAAACCAAGAATACACTGGGGTTATATGCTGAAATAATCAAGGAATTGACTGGTGATAGAGCAGACAAAGTAATGCGTGTGTCGGTAAAAAAGAGAAATCTTGTGTTTAAGAGAAACCAAGAACCAATTGAATTCAAGTCACTTACATATAGAAGTTTAAACAGATTGAGCAAGCAGATAATCGACAAATGTATGAATAAATCCAGTGTAAAGGAAATCTGGATTAGTTTGGGTGGTTTTAACGGAAGAAAAAGTATGGATATACCAGTGACATACTCAAAGAAATACCACGGAAAACTAAGTGATTACTGGATTGAGAAAGATGGACAGAAACAAATTAGCTACTTGGTTTCGTTTGTAAATGATAGAGTAAGAATTATTCTAACTAAAGAAGTTGAAAGAGAATACTGCTTGTATGAATTAGACGACAGCAAAATACTGGGAGTAGATGTGAATATCAAACACAATGTATTTGCTTGTAGTGACGAAACTGAAATAGACTTGGACAGAGATAAGTTGGGAGGATTTGCCCGTTTATTGAAGAGATACGACAGCAAGAGAAAACAATGTAACACTCAAGAAGAAAAAGACGAAGTAATCGAGACATTTTCACAACGAATGGATAAGTGGTTACTGCGATATAAAGGTGAATTACAGGAGTTAGGAAACAAACTGGTAACACATGCCATTTCAATTAATTGTAACCATATAGTAATGGAAGATTTGGAACAAATGGGGAGAATGTTCAGCAAAGAAGAAGATACTGGAATTAAATACAGCAGATTAGCACGAATTATTCACTTAAATACATTGAATGATATAGTCGGTTCAATATGTTCAAAGAAAGGACTACAGTTTAGTTTAGTTCAAGCAAGTTACACGAGTCAAGAATGTATTTGTGGTTTCGTTGATAAAGGAAATCGAACAAGTCAAGAAGATTTTACTTGCTTGGAATGTGGTCATACTGAAAATGCAGATACCAAGTCTGCTAAAATTATTAAAAGACGAGTTGTGAGTGACGTTCACCGCAATAAACTACTCAAAACTAATAGTAATGGGTGGTTTATTCCAAGACTCGGTTCATACAAACAAATTAAGTCCTGGTTACTTGACTTGTTTGAAATGAACAGTGTAGTTACGAAACCTACTTTAGTGGTAGGTTAGAGTAGATGGAAATAAATCAATTTCATATATTTTCATCAAAATTTGTAACTATTGACCCAAGTTGTAAAGGGAGTTCAAGAGTTTAGGGAGAACAACAAGGATCATACAGAATTGTTTGACACTTTATCAAAGAAGATGGACCAGACCTCTAAGGAGCATATTAAGAGAGTTAAGTGATATAATTAATAATTATATAAATAAGACTGTTCCACTTTCTCAAGGGAGGTACAAGATGGAAGATGTAAGAGATAGGATACACGGTTTTTTAGTCCGTAACCAATGTGAGGATAATAACATACTCATACAAGCGTTTAAACTAAAACATCCAGAATGGACAATGACAAGGGAAGACTTGGATTTGTTTGTAGACTTACACAAGGTAGTAGAGTCTATGAAAAACGCTAAGAAGTGGGATGCTGATAGGTTACAAGAAGAGTATGATAAACTCGTAGTGGTTGAGTAATGATAGTAGATGGTCCATTACCTAAAGACCTTCGGATAATAGATGAAGCACGCAAGCAGTTTGTACTTGCTGGAGATACTGAAGAGGATATAGCATTTCGTAGATACCAGTGTTATCCCGAGTGTTTTATAAGTGAGGTATTGGGAATTAACGAGGAGAATGGTTTACATATCACCAAGCAACAGATGGAACTTATTGAGTGCGCTGGAAGGTTAGCATTTTGTAAGAAAATCAAGTGGGACTTTGAGCGTGGTGGAAAGATAAATGAATTGCCAAGAGCAGTCCGTAGGTATTCTCAATATCTTGGAATAACAATTAGGGCAGGTCGTGGGGTTGGTAAATCGTGTTGTTCATCTTGGTTAATCTTTTGGTATATGTCAACCCATAGTAACGCAAAGGTTCCTTGTGTTGGACCTACAGAGAAATCGTTAAAAACAATCTTATGGGCAGAGTTGAATTTATGGTATCGTAAGGTAACGGCGTTAAATGAACCCATCTTCAAGGAACCGTTTCGTTCCCAGATAGATATAAGGGCAAATGATGTTCGTGTTAATGGTGATCCACAGTGGTCGGCATTTCAGCGAGTATCCCCGAGGAATGCTGATGAAGGTATTCTCAAGGCGGTATTGGGAGGACAGCACGCAGACAATATGATGATACTTATTGATGAAGCAAACTCTCTACAGGATGCTGTGTTTGAACCGCTTGAATCAACAATGACGAGTCGTTGTAACTTTGTAATAGCACTATTTAACCCAACGAGACATAATGGTTGGGCATATGATTCTCATTATGATATGGGAAAGAGTCAGCACTTCTTGAAGTTACATTGGAGTGGAGAGGATTCCGACATCGTTTCTGGAGATTACATTGAATCATTATCAAGGAAATATGGTGGTCGTGATAACAACAACTTCAGGGTATCGGTATTAGGGGTTCCTCCAACATCCGAAGATCAGTCACTTATTTCATATACATGGGTAGAGAATGCTATTCGTAGAGATCCCATACCATCCAAGATGAATGATAGGGCAGTGGTATTTGGTGTGGATGTGGCAAGAAGTGGTGGAGACAATACCGTTGTGTGTATTCGCAAGGGATACGATGTTCGTCATTTCATTACGATTAACAAGATTGATTCAATTGATGTTGCTATTGATATATTAAAGTTAGCAAAGCAATACGAACCCGAGTACATTTGTGTTGACTCTTTGGGTGTTGGCGCTGGTGTATATGACTCGTTGCGCCGAGCATTCCCTAAAGTATATGCCGTTGAGTTTAGTAGGGCATCAAGGTCACCACAATTTAGGGTACTTCGTGATGAGTTATGGTATAGGATGCGTTCTTTGTTTGAGAAGGAACCAGTTACAATCCCCGACTTGGAACCTTTGCGTATTCAATTATCAACGGTCAAGTTTGAAGACAACATGGGGACCATCAAGATAGAAGCAAAGAAGGATATAAAGAAGAGGTTAGGAGGAGAATCCCCCGACTACGCAGATGCTTTGGCAATCTCTTTGTATGTAGATGACCTTGATAGGAATATAATAAACGATGATAGATTAGAAGATCCTTACGATAAGTTATTTCGTGATGGTTTTAATAAACAAATGAGTAATCGTGGAACGTGGATGTCAGTATAATGAATACAGGAATATATTGTATAACAAATACCATCAATGGTAAAAGATATGTGGGACAGTCTTCTCAACTAGATGTTCGTTTGCGTAGTTATAGTAGAGGGAAATACAAGCATAACAAGGGAATAAAGTTCAGGTTTGCTTCCTTGGAAGAAATTTACACTTGGATAGGAGTTTAAAATGGAAGAAGATAAAACAACGGGTCGTAGGGTTAGAAGACCAGAGGCAGACAAACGGAAAGCAAGGGATCAAGGTCGTGAAGCGTTAGACTATGTTAATCTCAAGAATGTTGAGATAGGCAAAGAGAAGATTGGTGTTCACGAAGGTAGGGATGATAACAAAACCATCACGAAAGCATTAGAAGAAGCAAAACGAGTGGACGAAAAGAAGACCAAGGAACTTAAAAAACTCAACAATGCTATTGCTAAAGATATAAAGGGTGGTGTTGAAAAACTTAATGAAAACAAACTAGAACTTACTCGTAGTGAATTACAGGCAATGGGTATTGAACTCAAGAGTAACATCGCATTTGGTAGGTTCGCAAAACTATCGGATGAACATAAAGAATTATTTAATAAAGAATTATCTGGAGCGATACTTGAGAAAGCAATTAAATTATTAAATGAATGTTTTGACGAAAGCAAGATAGAGAAAGCAGGGTTGAAGGATAGTGCTATAGCATTTTCTATATTGGTGGACAAGATGCGTCTATTGGATGGAAAGGCAGACAAAACTGTTCAAGTAACCCACTCATTATCATCATTAATTAATAAGAATAGTGAGAAGACAATGAAAGATATTGATTTTGGTGCTGTAATAGATGCTGAAATTGTAGAACCAACTGATGATGAAGTGTAATAGTAGTCGTGCGTTGTGATATAATGAATGATAATTATATAAATAAGTGTATCTCAGAGAAAAAGGAGTGAATATGTTATTCAGAAGTACGAAATCGGATACAAGACCAAACCACAAACACATTATTTATGTAAAGAAGACCGAAGAAGGTGAGTTTGAAGCAGTAGTAGGAGAAGCAAATGGTCATACCCACTCTGCGGTAGTAAACGAAGATGGTACTATTGAACTATTATCTGCTGGTAAAGCACCACATACCCACGAAATAGATGACGCAATTACTTTTAATGTAGAAAAAACCGATGATGATGACCTAACAGATACCGAGAAGAAGTCAAAATTCAAGAGGATGAAGGAAGAAGGTGAGGAATTAGAGAAAAAGAGTATTGAGAAGGGTAAGGAATCGGAAGATTTCTATGCTGGTAACCAATGGAGTGATGCTGACAAGGCAAGTTTACAAGCAGATGATAGACCAGCAATCACAATTAACGAAATAGCAAGTAAGATTGACCTTCTTTGTGGTTTTCAGCGACAAAACCGCACCGACATTCGTGCGTTTCCAGTAGAGAGTGGAGATAATGACCTTTCACAAGTCGCAACTGAAGCAATTAAGAATGTATTAGACATCAACAACATCCAAGTAATTGAAAGTGAAATATTCAAGGATGAAATTTCAACAGGAAGGGGTATTTACCACCACTATGTTGACTATAACGACAATATGTTTGGTAAAATCGTATTAGAAAGGTTGCCTTGGGACTCTGTTCACTTTGGACCACACGATAAAGCAGACCTTAGTGACTGTGAGTACATCATTAAGAGTGCTGTTATACCAAAGAAGAAACTCAAGTTGATGTTTTCCGACAAAAAGGACGAGATTAATAATCTATATGCTAGGGCAGAAGAGATTGAGTATGGAAGGCGCAACACAACCATAGAAGGATTGGAGTATCGTCTTGATAATGATGGTGTATCTGCTATTGTTGACACGAAAAAGCAAATGATTACTGTAACAGAGATATGGGAGAAGAATTATCTCACCGCTTATTCCGTGGTAAACTTTGATGATGGTTTCGTGGACACTGTAAATGAACTAACTGAGAGGGATATAACAGCATTGGAGAGTATGGGCATAGAAGTTATCAAAAGGACCATACATAATATGCGAGTAACCACTTGTGCAGGTGATATTATCCTTGACGAGAAGATTGAAGAACAAGATTTCTTTCCAGTTGTACCTATATATGCTAAAAGAACCTCCAAGGGAGAGTTTTACGGTAAGATTGAGGATGTAAAAGACATTCAACGAGAGATTAACAAGAGACATTCCCAATCACTTGATATAGTTAATAGGGTTTCATCTTATGGATACTACTATGATGACCAAACCTTTGATTCCACAAGGGAAGAGAACCAATGGAAGAGGGACTTATCAAGGGCAGGATGGACAGCAAAGGTTCGGGATGTTGGCAAACTACCAGCACAGACCCAAGGAACGAAAATGCCAACGGAATTGGTAGGTATGACCCAACTTGCTTCAGAAAAATTGATGACAGTTATGAATATTTCACCCGAGACTCTAGGTTTCAGTGAGAGAGAAGTATCTTCCGTAGCAATTATTGAGAAACGAAGAAATGTTTTGACTGCTAACGAGTTTCTATTTGATAATCTGGCACAAGGTAAGAGATTAGTAGCACGAAATGTATTGAAGATGATACAAAAGGTATATTCAAGTGATAGACTAATGCGTTTAATCTCCAACCAAACCCCAGAAACAGAGGAACAACAAGCAAAGGTACAAAAACAACAAATAGCAGTTGAAAGATTATTAAATGATAATGGTATTGATGAAATTGACATTGCCGTTGAAATATCTGCTAGTAGTCCAACAACTCGTAGTGCTAACTTCTCTCTATTGCTTGAGATGGTTAAGTATGGTCTTCCTGTACCTCCCGAAGTTCTAATTGAGTCATCAGACCTACCTAACAAAGACGAAATCATGGGTATGATAACTGCTCAATCACAAGCGGCACAAGCATCAGAGCAACAAAAGTATGATACTGAAATTCAGAAAACCATTATTGCCAAAGGTGGTAGTGCCCCACAAGAGGCAGGAGTTCAAGGAGCATCTTTGAATCCTATACAACAACAATTAATGGCACAAAATCAACCTCAACAATTCTAAAGGAGTAAGAATGTTTTTAATTGAGAAAGATAAGTTACAGGGTATTTTGAATTACCTTCAAAGGAAACCCTATCGCCAAGTTGTCAATATTGCGGTAGCATTAGTAGCAACAAAAGAGAAAGATAATAAGAGAGTGTTGACTACTGAACAACGGCACGCACTTTTAAGTTATCTATATGAACAACCATTGGGAGAAGTATTTGATATAATAAATATCATTGATGCTATGGAACAAGATTTTAACATGTATGAAGTTAATCAAGTACCCGATGGTTTTGATGCTACCAAAGGTGTAGCACAGGACAATTTAGCAAGATAAAAATATTTTATATAAATAAAAGATGATGGTAGTCCATCAAAAAACGAGACACCCAGAAATGGAACTCAAATCTCCAACAAGGATACTCGTATAACGACCCAATTTAAAAAGGAGTTTTTATGTCAAATAGGTCAGAACTAAGAAATGGTCAAGATTTTGATCCCCAAGCGTTTTTGAAGGGGGACACACAAAGTCAACCCGTGGAAAGTGAAGATACAGGAGACGAAATGGTAGAGGATACTGCTGAAGATTTACCTGAGGAAGAACAACCTACCACTGAAGTATCAGAACCCGAGGAGGGAGACACTGGAACGGAAGAAACTTCAGACGATGTGGAAGCATTGCGGAAGGAATTAGAGAATTACAAAAACCGTTATACAAATGCGGAGAAACTTATAGGTAAACACTCGCAAGAGTTACACCAACTAAGACAATTCTATAATGCCCAAGCACAGCAAAAGCAAAGTCAAGGAGAACCAGAAGACGAAGGTGACTTTTTGGATGATTTTGTAAAGAATCCGAAAGAAGCGTTGTCCAAGGAACTTCAAAGAAGGGAAGCAGATATACAACAAAAGAGACAACAACAAGACGAGTGGATTTCAAACAATACACAAAATGTGTATAATAGTGTGCCAAACTTTGATGAACTCAAGTCAACAATTCTTGAGATAGCAAAAGAGGATGGTATTGCGAATCCAACCGAAACGATGTTGCTTCAAACCGTTCAAACTGATCCCATCTTAGCGATACAATACGCAAGACGAGCATCCTTGAAAAAAGAGATTGAGAGTATCCGTAATAAAGGTAAAGAGACTATAAAGAAGATTGCTTCTAATAGTAAAAAAACTCCTACCATAAAAGGCAAATCTTCTTCTTCTACTTCCAAGGAACTTACCGAGTCTCAACTTAGATCTATGTCTAGGGAAGAGATTCAAACGAGACTTAAAGACTTAGGTTTCTATGGATAACAAACAACTCATATACTAACAACAAAGGAGAAGACAATGAGTAAAACAACAGTTCTAACAGCTGCTAACGAAGCAGTAAAACTCTGGAGTGAAGAACTCTTCAGAGACATGATTATAGACCCATTTTTCGCAAAGATGATGGGCGGAAGTTCTTCTATCGTTCACACGAAGGAAGATTTTATGGCAAAGAAAGGCGACAGATTGCGTTTCGCAATTCGTAACCGTTTAACTGGTGCTGGTGTTACCAATGGAGAAACTCTCCGTGGTAAAGAGGAAAACCTCGTAACCAACACTACAGACCTCACTCTTAATGAGTACAGACACGCAGTATCTTACGATTCTCTTCTTTCCGACCAAAGGGCACAATACTCTTTGCCAGAGGAAACTCGTATGGCAATCAAAGATTGGGCAGTTGAAAAACTTGACGACCTTTGTTTTGGTGCTATTACCGCATCCCCAACCAAGATTGTTTATTCTGGAACGGCAACTTCAACCGCTACGGTTTCCGATAAGTTGACTCCTTCTTTGATTTCCAAACTTCGTGCTATTGCTAAGACTGGAGATAATCGTGCGTTCACCCCTATCCGTCCTGTAAAGGTTGATGGTGGCGAATACTATGTTCTCTTGATTCACCCTCACCAAGCATTTGACCTCAAGATTGATACTACTTGGACACAAGCACAAAGAGAAGCACAAGCAAGGGGAGAAAAGAATCCTATCTTCACTGGAGCAATCGGTGTTTGGGACAATGTAATCGTCAAAGAGTCCGAAAGAATCCCAGTAACAACTACTTGGGGTGCTGGTGGAGCAACAGCAGGTGCTAAATCGGTCCTTTTGGGTCAACAAGCACTTGTCGCAGGATACGGAATGCGTCCACAAATCGTTGAAGACGAGTTTGACTACGGTGCTGAAAAAGGTGTTGCTATCCAGATGATCTTTGGTGTCGCAAAACCTGTTTTCGACAGCAAAGACTATGGTTCAATGGCAGTTTACACTGCTCGTACAGCACTTTAATTCTAAAAGGAGGATAATAAAATGAGTACAGTAACTTACTTCACAGACAAATCTCAAGCAGTTGAGGTTGAAAAAACTTACCAGTGTAAGAATGAGGCAGTGATTGATTTCACCCTCAATCCTTGTATCTCTGGTGATGTGGTTCAAGTATTGGATATTCCAGCAGGTGCTGTTGTAACCAATGTTGGTATCAATGTTATTACCGCAGACGCAAACACCGTTGATGTTGGGGACGCAACTGACCCCGATGGATGGGACGCAGCTGTTTCTACTGGTTCTACTGGTGTTACTCTTGGTAATGGAGCATATGCTTCCGCAGGTAAATATTATGCTTCGGCAGATACTATTGACCTCACCCTTACCAACAATATGGACACGGGAAAAATCGGTGTATTTGCTTCATATTTTCTCATTGAGAATCTTTAAGCAATAACATTTTAACTAATGGGTAGTAGTGGTTATAATATCATTACTACCCATTTTGTTTTATAGTTAATAATTATATAAATAGATATATAGGGATAAAGGAGAACAAATGAATATACTCGTATATGGTGATACTGGGGCAAAAACGGTTTATCCCGATTTTAGTTCATTTGAAGGTAATGAGCAAGTAGCAATCTCAGCGACAGGTCTTAGTGGTACCGAAGCAATCGTACTTCAATTCACAGTAAATGGGACGAGTTGGGAAGACTTGTATCAATATGGGGTTAGAATAACTCTCACCGCAACAAACAACTCTGTGGGGTTGTATGCTCCAGCAAGGATTCGTCTTGTAAAACCAGCAACCTCAAATCCAGTTTACTTAGGAATTGGGACAAAAGATACGAATGTTCACAACTCATAAGGAGAACAAATGATTATTGCTCCATTATCCCCAGTAAACGCAAGTCCAAGTGATTGGACAATCAATGGTGACTTTACCGTAGTTGGAAGTGCTTCTATTAGCGGTTCTACTTCCATTCAAGGCGATCTTTATGTTTATGGTGACCATTACGACATAGGACAGACCTATATCACAGACGCAGAAACCATTGTAGGATACATTAGTGGTTCTAATCATGTTGGAGCAGTATCTCAATATACAGGTCTTCGTGTAGATAGAGGTTCTTTAACCGACTATAGGATTGTATTTGACGAGACAGACGACACCTTTAAAATTGGTGAAGTAGGAAGTGAGCAAGCAGTCGCAACAAGATTAGGTCCAGTCACAG
>Ga0100403_1003159_pt1 | contig 12440 bp, 10 predicted proteins | sample CryGeymet201501t_FD_83663 | JGI IMG/M metagenome (GOLD analysis project Ga0100403, IMG submission 83663) | Groundwater microbial communities from Crystal Geyser aquifers in Utah, USA - Crystal Geyser metaG 2015-01t | ecosystem: Environmental > Aquatic > Deep subsurface > Groundwater | place...
TCATGGGGTTGAAATGCCAATACTCGTAGCTGGCCAAAGGTTGATTCCAAACTTGGTAATCATAAGTGGCATCGAAAACAAAACTTCTCTTCTCAATTCCCATTCCATTAACCACCGTTAAGTGCCATGAAGCAGGGTTGTTATCAAAACATTCAGGAGATGTTGTGCGACCATTCTCATCTTCTTCAGGATCTTGAGAATTGCAGCGAGTTCCGATAAATCTTTGCTCATAGCGAGCATTCGCCCATAGTAAAGAGAAAAGTCCTTTGATATCTGCGGGGTAAAAAGTGAGTTTTGTTTTCTGATCAGCTGCAAGTAATTCAACTTGGCGATAAACACGTTTTTCTTTAAACGAAGCAGGAGCCCAGCCATGGCAAATCCCCATCCATGTTTCAACTTCTCCATAGCGATCCCAATAAGGCTTCCCAACTTGCCAAGACTGATTGGTTAATCCGAGAGATTTGTCGCCGACTAATAGGTCATATTTTTCTGACGGTGAAAGAAATTGAATTTTTGCTGCACTTCCTTCTTCCACAATTGAAGTCGCTGAGACATCGAGAATGTAGCGATAGTTTTCTTGCCAATTATCTTTGTAAGCAAACATCGGGTCAGCATAGCGCTTTCCTAAAATACCTGCATAGATTGGCCAATAATCATCAGACCAAGGTTGTTGAGCAGAAGCTCCCTTGGTTAATTCTTGTTTTTCCATTTCTTCAGGATGGGTCACGAGTTTATTGAGTTCGAGCAAGTAGCCCGCGTCTTCATTGGAACCGAGGCCAGCTTTATCACTTGAAAAAGGCAAGAATTGGAGATTGCGCCAACTTTGTTTTTGGAGAACTGAAACTTCGATGAAACTTTGATTAATACCTTCATGAACTGGAAGAGCTTTAGCGAAAGCTTTGGGATCCTTTGACCAATCATTAAAGGCTTGATGGGCTTGAGCTGAAAAGGTGAAAACCAAACTCAAAAGTAAAAGTGTATAGCGAAACATGAGGACCTCTGAAATATTGTTTGAGCGAACTTATCAATAAAAAGTTACGAGCAGAAGCGAGCTATTACAGAGATAAAGATGATTCTGATCAGGAATTAAAACGGAAGCATTTGCCGGTCTTTACAAAACCAAAGGCTTTGCTTTGCGCCATAAGGACATATCCACCGATAAGAAGTTAAACACTATCGGAGGAACCTGCAATGAAGCGACTAATCGCGCCCTTCGCCACTGGACTTTTGCTTACTCTCACGAGTGCCAGCGCGACCGAAATTCAATTTGAAAAACTCAATGCTTATTTTTCCCAAGATACAGGAAGCCTCGAAGCCTCTCACCTTTCTTATAAAGGCGAAAGTATTCACATTTCTCTAAACGAAGAATTGCTCGAATTGAAAAGAGATGAAAAACAATTCTCTGCCAGTAAAGATGGCATTAGAGCAGCTCTTCCGATTGAAGGACAAGGAGTTCTCTCTTCTCTTGATAATGTCGAAGTGGTTCAGGCGGCAGGACATTTTCTGCCAGGTGAAGTACTGGCCTTTAAAGCCGATCACCTCTCAGCCGCCATTGGTGATGGTGTCCAAACTTTTGATCAACTCCTTATTTCATGTCGTCGCTTTGATCGCGCGGGCGGTGGACTCGATTTGCATTGGTTGGTCCCATGCCAAGAACAAGGTTACTTTTCTCTCCCCACTTTGAGATTAGATAAGCAATCAGTAAATACCGTTTCAAAAGCATTGGGTGTCGACAAAGGAATTGATAAGCTCAACGATGTTCAAATGATTGTCTCAAGAAATGCCTTTCTTTTGAGCTTTGAAGCTAAGTTTCTTTTTAATAGGAAAGTAAAGGCCAGTGGGACAGTTGTCATTGACCAAGTTAATAATCAAGTTCAGCTCAAACTCATCAGTGCGAAAGCTGGAATTTTTGGAATTAAGTCGAAGCTTTTAAGTGAGCTCGCAAAGGCCAATATAAAAAATATTTCAGTGAATGGAGACTTGATCGTCATTCAACTTTAATTACTCGAGATTGAAATCGCGGTAAGCTCTTTTGGAAATCACCTGAACGATTCGTCTTTCAGGAAGTATAACCGCCGAAAGAGCTCCACCCCACACGCATCCAGAGTCTAGCCCAATGGTATTTTCTCTAATTAACAATCCTTGATGGGCCCAATGTCCATAAACAATCAACTTATCCGCTGAGTAATAATCATACCAAGCGGGATCTTTATCATTGTTCATATCAATGCCTTCCCCATCCCAAGTTCGAACTCGTGTAATGATAGCGGGAGGAATATCTTTAACAGCGACTCCAGGTATAATTCCTGCATGCACAACCAAGACTTCATCTGTCTCATAATAAGTAGGAAGCCCTTTCATCCACGCTCTCCATTTGGGAAGATCAGATCCAAGATCCGAAACAACTTCTTCAAACTGAGTATGACGAGGAGTGCGATCACTTTCTAAGTATTTTAAAAAACCAAGTTCGTGATTGCCGAGCAACACGATGGCATTTAAAGCTTCGACTTTTTCTAAAACACTTTTTGAATGAGGACCTTTGTTAATGAGATCCCCTACAAATATGAGTTTATCGTCCTTCTTCAATTGGAGTTTTTGAAGAAGTTCTTCAAGCTCCTCAATACAAGCATGGACATCACCAATTACAATTGTTCTCTGCATAGAATCTATCTTAACGATAAAGAACGGAAGAAACAATTACACACTGTCAAAAAAGCTGACAGTTCGAGAGCTTTAACCCGTTGATTTGATAAGGAGATATTCGGCACCAAAACTGCATTGGTCAATTGCAGGAGAGATCAATGTCAAAATCTTTGCTACTTATATTAACTTTGGCCATCACGACTTTAAGTTCGTGTGGTTTGCCCTTTGGAGCTGACTTCGTAAAAAAGAAGTCTCAGGCAGTAAGAGTTAATAATACGACCAACCCCGTTTTCTCTGCCTATATCTCGAGCTTTGAACAAGCTGCAAAATCTGAGACGGGAGACCCTCAATTTTCAATCGGCGATATTCCAGTAAATTTTGGAGATACTGAAGATCCAGACTATCAAGGCGTTTGCTTTAGCTATCAAAATGGTCAACATGAAATCATTATTCGTGAGTCTTGGTGGAATTCAGCAAGTGATACTTATAGAGAATCTCTACTCTTTCACGAGCTTGGTCATTGCCGTCTAGGCAGAGAGCATGACGATTCTAAAATCGTAACGAATGGTCAAAATTATAAGGCCAGTATGATGAGTTCGGTTATCGTCTCGCCTGGTGAATACAATCAATTCAAGATGGGCTACTTAAAAGAGCTCTTTACTCAATCAAAAGTTCAACTCATGCAACTTCTAGGCACTAATTAATCATTGTGCTCTGTTGGTCGAGTCGTTTGTGGAGACTTCGGAGCATCTGGTAGCTTTACCGGAACCTCAGGAATTGGATCTTTTCTGTTTTTGATACGTTTTTTCAGTCTCTCTTTTAAACGCTGCTGATTTTGATCATCTTTAATGACATTGTTTCCAATAGCACCCTTCTTCGCCATTTTTTTCAAGGCTTCTTTTTTGGGAAGACCTTTAAAGCCGTGGACTTCAGCCCACCGGTATCTGGTTTTTAAAAGAGGTTCAATTTTTTGAACTCGGCGGTTGAGAAGTTGTGGCCTACGTTTTAAAAATTCATCTCTTCTTTGAGCGCGTATTTCTCTATTTTTAAATCCCGAAACATCGTTGTTCATTGTCCAGTTCATTTTGCGAATCCACTGAGAGGCATAGGGCTTGGTCAGCCTTCTTCCCTCTTCCATCACCAGACTTTCCCCCGCTCCGATAATTTCATGATCATCATCTTCGGTGCTCATCATAGCAACGCTACCTTCATCAACTGAGACATGAACATTTTGATCTGTTTCATCAATACCTAAAAGGAATTTGGTTCCTCTCACACCCAAAGAGGCGTTTTTTGTACGAACTTGAAGTTGGTTATTTTTCTTCGGATTGAAGAATTGAATCATTAAACTTCCCAGTTTCACAAAGAGAGATAATCTTTGTCCCGTTTCAGCAGGTTCCAAATCTTCGACGATAATATGTGAGCCTGGATCAATTTTAATTTTAGAGTTATTCACATAACTTAAAATGACCAGATCACTCTTACCTGTAATGATCTCATCTCCCGCTTCAACTTTCTGACCTTGTTGGAGCAAGCCTTCAACTTCGTGATGAATATAGGTCACTGCTCCTCGAACATAGATGGCCGTGGCCAGATCTTGTCCAAAAGCTTGGCCTATAAAGAGAAAAGTTAAAGCAAATAAACATTTATTTTTCAAGAATTGCTGTAACACCCATACCTCCAGCAGTACAAATAGAAATCAAACCTCTTCCTCCTTGATTTTCATCAAGGATTTTCGCGAGAGAGGCCACGATGCGTGCGCCTGTCGCTGCAAAAGGATGTCCGAGGGCAAGAGAACCGCCTTTGATATTCATTTTAGAGCGATCAATACTTCCAAGAGCACCGGCTCTTTTTAATTTATTACGGCAAAAATCCTCACTCTCCCAAGCTTTCAGAGTGCAAAGAACTTGAGCAGCAAAGGCTTCATGAATTTCGTAATAATCAAAATCTTGAAGTTTTAGACCTGCACGATCAAGCATCATCGGAACGGCATAAGCAGGGGCCATCAAAAGTCCTTCTCCACTTACAAAATTAACGGCAGCTGCCTGACCATGGGTCAGATAGGCTTTTATTTTTAATCCATTCTTTTGAGCATATTCTTCAGAACATAAAAAGACCGCTGAAGCTCCATCAGTTAAAGGAGTCGAATTTCCAGCTGTCATTGTTCCTTGGCCACTGGTGCGATCAAATGCTGGTTTCAATTTCGATAATTTCTCGATTGAAGAGTCCCCTCTCACATTGTTATCTTTTGTAACTCCTTTGAAAGGGACAACGAGGTCACTGTAGAAATTATCAAGATATGCTTTCTCAGCATTTTTGTGACTTATCATTGCCAGTTCATCTTGATCTTTCTGATTAAGTTTCCACTCTTTTGCCATCAACTCGCAACTCTCTCCCATAGAAAGACCTGTTCTTGGATCTCTCACTCCTGGAATTTTAGGCAAAAGATCTGATGGCATAAGTCCTGCCAATGCTTTCACTTTATCCAGAGTTGTTTTGGCATAATTCATTTTCATCAAACGATCTGAAAAGGCTTTCTTGAATTCGATAGGAACTTCAGAGTTGGTATCACAACCACCGGCTATTCCACATTCGATTTGTCCCATGGCTATTTTGTTGGCCACATTAATCGCCGCTTCTAATCCAGTTCCGCAGGCCCTTTGAAGATCGTACGCCGGAGTTTCAAAAGCAATACCTGCATCCAGCGATGCTTCTCTTGCTAAATTAAAATCGGCGGTATGTTTTACAACTGCACCTAAGCTTACTTCGCCTAGAACTTTTCCTTTAAGATTTAATTTCTCTACCAGTCCTTTTAAAGCAGCGCTCATCAACTCTTGATTGGTGACACCCAAATATTTTCCGCCTGAACGACAAAATGGGATTCTACTTCCATCGATAACACATACTTTTCTTGGTAATGACATTGTGACTCCTTGAATAATAAAACTTCTTTATTCTAGCGAAGAAAGGCCCAAATTCCCAATTTTTATCACCATACTTTTTCACTCAAGATTAACTCTCTTTTGTTCTCAATCTGCTACGATCACTGCTACAATGTTCAAATGAAAAGAATCCTTACCTTCCTTTCAATTTGTGTTGTTAGCATCGGACTTGATTGGTGGACTAAAATTTTATCGATTGAACATCTCCAAAACAGTTACCCACGACAGTATTTGGGCGGAGTTTTTAGACTCATTTATGCTGAAAACACTGGAGCTTGGGGAAGCATGGGAAGCGATTGGTCTCCCTTTTGGCGCATGGCCTTTCTTATTTTATTGCCAATGATTGTCTTGTTAGGAATGGCCGGTTTCGCTCTCTTTAATAAAAAAATCTCTACTCTCGATTTGTGGAGCTATGCTTTAATCGTCTCTGGAGGATTGGGTAATCTAATCGATCGAATTCGCTATGGTCACGTGGTCGACTTTATGTGGATGGGTTTCGATATACCCTTCGGACATACCAACATTTTCAACATCGCTGACGTTGCCATCATGACAGGCTTTGGTCTTTTACTACTCGGCCAGTATAAAGAATGGAAACTTAAAAAACAGGGCCTTTCGTCTAATCTTTAGACAGCCCTATCAAAGTGTAACCTTTTTACACAGTCAATAACAGAGTAATATCAACAAGATAGAGATTGATTCTCTGGCATCAGTTTTGTAATAAGACCTGTGAGTAGAGATTAAAAAAAGGGGTCCAAAATGAGAGATGCAAAACTTGAAAGAGCAGTAAGAATAGTTTCTCAAAAAAATAGAGAGAATCGCTTACCAGTTAAAAGCGATTATAAAAAGTGGGCCATGAGAGAGCACAAGAAAAGCGTTATGCGCAAACAACATAAAGCGGAACTCAAAATCGACCGTGATTATTCAAAGCAAATCGAATTGGCGATATACGCCACTATCGCTTTAGCAGTTCTTTCGGTCAGCCATCCTGAACTAGGAAATCTCGCTATTATTTTGGCCATTTTAGTTTTTGCAGCGATCGTTCAAGGTAAATTTGATTTCAGTCAAAAAATTGGTTCTCAAGATGAGGCACCACTAGCGCCTCAAAAAGTTGTTCCACACAAAGACTTATTAAGTCCTCCTCCAACTCCTCAAGCCATTGAGCATGATGACGAAGTTAGCTTCATCGAATTTCCTTATAGAAGAAAAGCTTAATTAAACTCGAAAAATAACAATTTCACCGATTGATGTTGTAATCTGCCAAAGGGGCTTCTTCTGCCCACCCATCGTCATAAATTGATGACCAATAACTTTGTGAAAGCTTACTGCGGTTGAAGTTTTAACACATTTTGAAAGCATCTGTTCCCAGACTAAAAAAGACTCTGCCTCAAGATCATTATAATGAGTTCCTTGCCGGTTACCCGCTATATCGAGAAAGGCTTTAGTCTTCATAAGCAATGAAATATTGAGATTACCTTCTTCAAGGAGAACAGAATATTGCGCAAGAATAGATTCAACATTTGATTGATCCCAAGTTTCTAATTCTTGCTGTCCCTGAACTTGAAGAGATTGTGATTCCAAAACTTTTAAAAAGCTTTGCTGCCAATTCTGCCAAACATCTTGATTAAGCTTTCCTTGTTTTCCTTTTACACCCAAGACTTTACTTACCATTTCCATTAGCGTTTTACTGTCAAAGGGTTTAGACAGGAAATAGACCTTACTCTGGCGTGAAAGTTCGGCCATGACGGGACGATCAATATGTGCAGAAGAAAGGATGATCGGAGTATGTGAATTCAGTCTAGAACTTCTTACGATTCCGATAAATTCATCTCCATTGATAATGGGCATTTTAAGATCTGTAATAATTAAATCATATTCTTTTGTATCAATGGCCTTCCATCCCTTTTGAGGATGATCATAAAAATCAATATCGGCATTTAAACGATTGAGAAAGGTGAAATAAATTTTCTCAAGCTGAACTTCATCATCAATGATGAGTATCGATATTTTTTTAGTCGTCATTATTCTATTATGCACGATTAAAAGAATATATTAAAGGGCACCACTCGATTTCAAGTATTCCCGATAAGTCCCGTAGGTTGCAGGATTTGAGTAATCATAAGTTTTTCTGCCTTGAGAATAGGCATCTAAGAACATAATAAGTCTCAACTCACCTTCATCCTGCCGTTGAGGATCAAGAGAAACCGCTTGGCCAATTTGATCAGGAGAAACCGAGATATAACCGAGATTATGACTAACTGGAAAGGTAATTTGGTCAAAGACCTTGAGCACAACTTTAGAACACGAAACAGTAAACTTGTTTCTGACATTGTGATTATAGTCGTACGAGAAGTACATTCTTTGATTCGCTCTCTTCATGACTTCTTGTATTTGAGGCACATCATAATTTTTTGTGGGCCTTAAAACCGCCATTCCATCAGTTCTTAAAAACTTAATCAAAGGATGAACGGCAACACCAGTCCGATCGCTCTCATAAAACCAAGGAATATCTTCCCAATCGAGAGAATTTTTCCAAACATCATTTAGGTAATGTTGGCGATCAGCACTTGTTTTATATTTTTCGATTTCATACTGAATGACATCAAAATCAGGATTATTCCAAAAGCCTAAACGCTTTAGGTCTTTGATCGATCCAAGGTAAATAGAAGCGTGTACCCAATATCCAGGAATAAGCACGTCAGTATTGGCCTGGAGATCTTTTTCAAGGATAATATCTCCTGGCTTCATTCCCTTGTCCGTAAAAAGGTCTTTAAAAACTCTTTCGCGAAATTCAGTTAAATAATTCTCGCGGAAATTACTAGCGATTCTAATATAAGGAACCCAATCTCGTTTCTTAAAGATTTGTCCTAAAATATTTATAATTTCATTCGCCATGTTATTGCCAAGGAGTTCTAATTTTGAATCAATAAACTCCTTCCGAATTGTTTCAATAGAATTTCTATCAACATCTGCTTGAGTTAAAAGATCTGGACTTGTCTTTAACATTTGCGTGGTAAGAAGATCGATGAATCCTGCAGAATACTCCTTAAAAAAACCACCTTCTTCAAAAAATCTAATTTCATCATAGCTTTTATTTCTCGCAACAATGTTGAGAAATTGATTCCACATTTTAAGACGCAATATTTCAGCTTCTTTAGTTCCTCTTTCGATCAAATCATTATCTGACTCGAGGAGCATTCTCATTTCATGGTCAATTCTTGCTTCAAATCCTTTATGAATATAATCATGCTTTAAAAGAGAACGCTCCTTATAGATTTTCTCTAGTTCATTCAGCGCAAAATCCACTTGAGATTGATTGAACTTTGTTGAGCCCAAACACTCTAACTCTTTTGCAACAGCAGTCTCTTTTATGCAAAGCTCATCTTTCAAATTGAGAAATCGAAATTCAGGTAACGTCCCTTTCAGATTTCGAATTTCAAGATTTTGCTCAATCATAGAAGGATTAGATATGATTTTTTTGAGCTTTAATTGATTAAATACTTGAGAAGACCTTTCATCTCCTCCTCTCATTCGAATGCGAGAAGGTTTGATATAATTAAATCCTCTGGTTTTCTTGATGACGTCTGTAATTGTACTCCATACCAGTGTTGATGATGAGAACTTTTCGCTATCAAAAATTTCTTTGCCGATTTTTTTGGCCAATAGATTCTCAACCACCATGGCCACTTCAAGTTGATCAAGGCCCAATGGGTGTTGATTGATTTCTTTTGAATATTTGGCGAGTTTCAACCCAATATCTTTTAAAGTCCGAACCTGCATTGTCATTGGAAGCGATAAGCGATCAATCACATGAAAGTCTTCCTCTAATCTTTTTCGTTGTTCTTCATTTTCAACTTTGAAGTCAATTGACAGAATTAAGGAAGAGAGCTTTTGCTCTCCACTCTCAGAGATAAGAACAGGACCCTGATTGGCCTTGAAGTTTAAACGTAAATGTAATTGAGTTATAAACTTACGATCTTCATCATCATAGGCATTAATGAGTCGACCTCTTAGTTCAGGAATTTCCTTTAAAAGAAGTAATTCTTGAACATCACTTGCTTTGAAAGCAACTTTGCCCTTTGTCTTTCCATCGAAGACATCTTTAACAATGATATTATTTCTATTTAATGAAACGACACTCGAATTTCGTTGATGAGCAAATTTAATTTCGTGATTAGGAAAGAGAACAGACTTGCCAGGCACTTCTCCTGCTAAGAGGATAGGGCTTACTGACATCAATAATAGGGCACTCCAAAAAATTTTCATAGCCTAGGCATTTTGCCATAGATCACGAGAAGTAAGGTCCAGAGTGAAAAAAAGTTAGTCCTGTCGTTTTTCTAAACGATCGAGACTAAGGCTTTAATTTCAATAGGTTGTAGCCACTGTTTTTGATATCTTCGATATCTAAAAGCTGTTTTCTGTATTTTCCCTTGAGATAAAGTGGGGTCTGATCAGCAAAGTGTGGGGAATTAAAAAGCCCACTATTTCCCGTTGGAAGAATACCCCAAGATTTTTGAGGTTCGGCCATATCAATCAACCGACGAGTTGAAGGACCTAAGGTTACATTGAAAGTATCCTCAAATCGCCTATAAGACATATTATCAATGTGACTGAAGGAGCCCTGAGCTGGTAATGGTCCAATGTTGAAAATTTTATTTAATGGCTTCTTCTTCCCAAGCAAATGCTCAAATTCAATGGTGTGAAGCTTGCCCCATTCCCATGATCCAATATGGCTCCCCAGTCTCAGTTTCAAGGCATCAATAGCATCATAAAAGGCCTTCTCAACAATCATTTCTCTGCTTTCAACTTCGCTCATGGTCGTATGATCGTCCCACCATTTTGATTCAGGATGAGTGATGGCCCATTTCATAAAGTGCAACATGTCGGCGACACTTCCGTAAGCTTTCAATCTCTCCGCACCCATCTCATCTTTCAACATGTGCTGAGTGATTTGATAAAACCACATATAGAAGATCGAACTCCCAATACTATCCGCTCTTGAAGTTCCATCCCATTCTCTTAATTTTTTAAGAGCCACTTCATCTAAATGATCACGTTTTTTGGAAACTGAATTAAGAAGAACAGGTTTAAAATAATCATAAAGCTGAGCATAGGCATCGAATTGAATTTCTTTTAAATCTTCAAGGTCCCAAAGTTCTTTCTCACTTAACAGTTTATTAATGCGCTCAAAGCGTTCACTCGCTTGCCAATAACCTTGCAAAGTGAGTTTCCCAGGATTGTATTCAGGATAATAATTGGCGGTAACGATCACTCCACTTTCAGGATTTAAGACGTGAGGATTCTCTTCAAAAGTCGCGTAGCGAAGATACTCATGTTTTCCACTGGCACCATCTAAGACTTGTGTTGAATCAACTCCTTTTGGGAGAACAGGAATCTTGGCCATAATATGCCAAGCGATATTCCCTTCACGATCAACCCAACTCACATTCAGGGCTGGAGTTGCACCTTTTGCCAGCGCCTTTTTAAAGCTTTCATATTTTGTAGCCTTCATCATTTCATAAATGGCGCTCAAGGTATGATTCTCTGGATGGTGATAGGCCCATTTAAGAGCTAAATGCTTTCCTTTCAATCCAAAATCGGTGTCATCGACTAATGGCCCGTGCGGTGTTGAGATAACGTCAAGCTTGACATCAGCAGCCCCTTTCACCTTGATGATCTCTTGTTCAATTTTAAGTGGCACTGGAGTATTTTTAAACAGCACAGTTTTTTGAGTGAAATCAATTTGCTCTTGATACAAGTCTTGATCATCAACTTCGGCCATCGTTACCGCCCAAGCTCGGTTGCGATCATGTCCGATTGCTGGAAAAGGGGCCAAGGGAACAAAGTTTCCATAAACTTCCCACTCTGGAGTATGTAAATGAGCTTCATACCAAACTGAAGGATTGGAAAAGGCAATGTGTGGGTCATTGGCCAAAAGAGCAGCTCCACTCTTTGATCTCTTGGGAGAGAGAACCCATGAATTACTGCCATGAAAAAGACCAACAGTCTGATCAATTTCCCGCATGGCGATCATAATGTCTTTGTACCATTCGGATTGGAGTGAGACCTTGGCTTTATTCTGAACAGCTTGATTGGTATCAGCATTCTCTTTAACGAAAAGTTCGCCTACCATCTCAGGAGAAAATTCTTCGAGCAATGAAGTCTTCAAAGGATCGGCGATCAGACCTTCAGCGAAAGAAAGCCCCATATAACCGGCCACTCCCATAATCTCTGCCACTTCAAAAGGTCTCATCTTTTTAAGACCTAAAAGTTTCAATTCAAGGGGCATAGGTCTGCTTGAAACGTAAAAATTGATACCTTCCACGAAGGAGCGAAGAATACTGAGAAGATGAGGATCCATATCTTTTTGATGTTGAACTAAATACTCATCGGCACTTTTTCTCAAGTGAAGCTTGCGAAGCATTTTATCTGCTTTAAGAAGTTCTTCTTTTTCACCAATTAAATCGGACAGCTCTCCATTCACGACTCTTCTTAAAAGTTCCATTTGAAACAAGCGATCTGAGGCCACGGTATAGCCATAAGCCTTAAACAAATCTTCATCATTTTGAGCAAAGAGATGTGGAATCCCCCACCGATCACGGTAGATCTCCACTTGAGATGTGAGCCCAGGAACCTTCACTTCGCCATCGATCAACGGCAAGTGGGACTTGAGAAAGAGATCAGCTGGGATCAAGAGCGCCAAGAGGAGGGCGAAAAAGCCTGCCAAATACATGAAAATCCTTTGATATCGAGTTAGGCCCTATTATAGAAAAAGAGCTCCCTCGAGTCATCACAAGAATCCATTCATTTCAATAATTTTGCTTGTGAATCATATTTACAAGCTGGAGTAAAACA
>Ga0100403_1003160_pt1 | contig 12438 bp, 11 predicted proteins | sample CryGeymet201501t_FD_83663 | JGI IMG/M metagenome (GOLD analysis project Ga0100403, IMG submission 83663) | Groundwater microbial communities from Crystal Geyser aquifers in Utah, USA - Crystal Geyser metaG 2015-01t | ecosystem: Environmental > Aquatic > Deep subsurface > Groundwater | place...
CACCTGGTTTCTGTTGACTCCTATGATTGGTATGTTGATATTAAAAACCAGGTACCCGTCCAAACTTCAGGTTTTGGAATGGGTACTGAAAGGTTTTTCTTATGGTTATTACGTCACGATGACATCAGAGATATGCAAATATTGCCCAGATTTAATGGAATATCGTCAAAATTATAGCAAATGGCTCAATATATCTATTATTCCGACGTAATAAATAATAATATAAAAAAACTAACTGACGCGTTTTGTGAAAAAAACTTAAATTTTTATCATTTTTATTCCGTTAAGACCAATCCTTCTCAGTTGGTATTAAATACTATCGCCAAAACTGATTCTTCTTTCGAAATTGTTTCAAATAAAGAATGGAATTTAATTAAAAATTTTAAGAAAAAAATAATAATTTTAAATGGTCCGAATAAAAGTCTTAAATTAGTCAAACATATTTTGTTACAAGTAAATAAGCTTATTTTTAATGTAGATAACGACTCCGATTTAGAAATTCTTGAAAAGTTACCGAAACATTTAAGAAGAAAAGTATTTATTGGTATTAGAGTTTATCTTCCAAAAAATCAAAATGATTGGACAAGATTTGGATATAATATTTTGTCTCCTAAGACGGAAAAAATTATAAAAAAAATTAATCAAACGTATAAATTAAACGGTATCCACTTCCATAGCTCAACTTTAGCAGTTGAAAGTGAGAAATATATAAACCTTATTTTTGAAATTGCCAAGATAATTAAAAAACTTAATCTCAAACTTGACTACTTGGATATTGGTGGTGGTTATGTGGAACCGTGGGATAAAAAATATCAGGAAAACATGTACACAAATATTCCTGAGATGATATCAGAGAAATTTCCTAAACTTTTAATTTTTGGTGAACATGGCAGGAATATAGTTTCAGATTCTTTTGATTTAAAAGCAAAAATTGCCACCCTTAAAAAAGTTTCCAACAACAGGTATATTGTTAACCTCGACTGTAATATTTATCATTTTATGTGTTTTTTTGATCACCGCTATAAGGTGGAATATCTATCCACATTGAACGGTAAAACAAAAAACGATTTTATTTTAGATATTTATGGTAATTCCTGCATGCAGATTGATTTCATAGCTCCTGATTTTGTAATTCATACGCAACCACACATAAATGACACTATATTGATTAAAAATATCGGCGCCTATTCTCTTTCGATGGCCAGTGACTTTATTACATGTAAACCCAAAATAATGATTAATAAAAATTTATGATGTTGAACACCAAAATAATTGAAAAAATGTCCTATACTGACTTTATTGCTCTGATTAAAGAAACAAATCGATGTCCTGGAGGGAAAGATTCTGTCCGAACAATAATACAAAATACTTTAATTAATGAAGGCAGTCGTGTACTAGAAATTGGTTCTAATACTGGTTTTACTTCTCTAGAAATAGCTCATACCATAAGATGTAAGATTCGAGGAATTGATGTTTCTAGAAACTGTGTTCAAGAGTCCAAAAATCGTTTGGAATTGGATATCCCTGAAATAAAAAAACTGGTCAAATTTAAAGTCGGGTCAGCCTACAATATCCCATATAAGTCAAATAGCTTCGACTTGGTCATTACTGGAGGAGCTACTTCTTTTATGGATAACAAACAAAAAGCTATTAATGAATATATTAGAGTAACAAAGCCATGGAGGTATATTTCGGCAACCCAACTTTTTTATGTAAAAAAACCACCCCAAAAGATTGTTGATGATGTGAGCGAGGCTATTGGTAGCAAAATTAATGTCTGGGGTGAAAGTGACTGGCTTAATGTGTTTAGAAAAAATCCCGAACTAGAGCTATATTTTTATAAAACACACAAACTATTTGATCAACCAAAGGGACGCATTGATCGTTATATCCAATATTTTTTAAATAAACCCCACATGAAACCACTGGAAAGCGATGTCAAGAAAAGCATTGAAAATAAATGGAGGCGATATATAAATATTTTTAATGAGAATCATAAATATTTAGGTTATTTTATTGCTATATTCAGAAAAAATGTTTATGAGGAAGAACCTGAATTATTTATTCAACGATAAATGTTTCCCGAAACCCAAATCAATTCACTAATTCAACGCCTTGTTTTGAAACAAAATATTTTTTTGAATTCCAATAGCGAGGAACAATATTGGGACAAGTATTGGCAAAATGAGATTTCTTATTTTAACAAGTATAAAGAATCAAGAGAAACTCGCGATTATTGGTTAAATCGCTGTAACGTGGCCATGACCAACCATTACGATTCTTTGTTGTCAGGTTTTGCCAATAAATCAATTATAGAATGTGGTGGAGGTAGCGGCATAAATAGTCTTCTAATGGCAAAAAGAGGTGCAAAGGTGACCATTGTTGATTTTTCAGCAAAGAGTCTTGAATATGCAAAATTAATTGCCCGTCAGTTAAAAACTGAAAAACAAGCTAAGTTCAAAAGAGCAGATATATATCACCTAAATTTTGATAAAGGCGTTTATGATATTGCCTGGAATTGCGGTGTTATCGAACATTATTCATGGGATAAAGCTGTACGGTTCTTAAAATTAATGATAAGTTATGTAAAACCAGGTGGACAGGTCTTGGTAACCATACCAAATCTATTATCCTATGAAATTATTTATAGAATGTTAAAGGAAGGTAAAGGTTCCGAGATATTTTATAGTAAAAGACAATTGAAAATGATGATGATTGAAGCCGGATTATTAAATGTTGATGTTGAACCATTATTGTTTGCAACACCATCATTTGCCCCCCATTTTGGAGAGTTTTTAGAAACTCCATTTTTAAATAAGGTAATGCCGACTACTTCTTGGTTAATTAGTGCTGTCGGCGAAAAAAAATGATGGAACTCGATCGAAATAGTATAAAACAAAGTTTTCGAACCTATTTTGAGTCATGTGGTTATACTTACAAAAACCCAGCACCTATACTCCCCCGTAATGATCCAAGTGTTTTATTTACAAACGCAACCATCACTCCATATAAACCTAACCTTAGTGGAGAATTATTGGCCTTACCTGAGGATATTATCTTAATTCAAAATTGTCTACGTGTCGGTTCAGATACGGAAGCTGGTTCCGACCCCAATATTTTTACTATGTTTGAAATGTTGGGAGTTATTGCCCAACACAGGTCCCTTGACTGTGTTACGGCTAACACAATTAATTACATAACCGATTATTATTTTTCTTCTGATCAACTGCTCTATACAGTCCACAAAGACGATAAGTCATCCTATGATGCTTTAGTTCACAATGGGATTGATGTTAATCGAATTAAAAAAATTAGAGGTAATCATGACATTTGGTCATATTGGAATTTTGGAATTCCCGGTATCGGCGGTTATGGAGCAACTATGGTTGTTGACCGAGGCGAGGACAAAGGATGTTTACAACCGACTTGCGACGCTGAATGTCCTTGTGGGCGACATGTTCAATTACTAAATATTATTAATATTGATAAATATCACCACCAAGACGGTTCTACTACCCAACTTGTTAATCCAGGGATAGATGTAGGTTGTGGGTTGGAAAGGCTTCTATCGCTAAAAAATGATGTCACGGGATACGAATGTGATCCTTTCTATAAATTAATTTCTGAAACAAGTAATTCCCTTCATTTGGTTTATGGTCAAAAAGAAAGTGATGATCAAAAAATCAGAATAATTGCTGATTATACCCGTAGCATAGTTCACCTAATTTCTGAGGGAGTATTACCAGGAAACAAACAACAAAATTATATTGTTCGTAAGATGATCAGACGAGTTTTTACTATATCTACTTCTTATGGCGCAAGTGATCACTTTGTCTCTAGTTTTGCCAAAAAAATTATTTCTATCGAAGGGTTAAATTTATCGGAACTACAGGCTCAAACCATTATTATTAATATTGAACAAGAGGAGATTAAAACCGTAAAATTGTTAGAAAAAGCCAGAGAAAAATTATCGAAATTGGCAGGAAGATATAATTTGGGAGAACAAAAATCAAGAAATGAATTTATTGATAAGATGTGGTCAACCTATGGCATACCGAAAGAAATTACCTTAAGTATGATATAATTTAAATAAATTATGGAAAAAATAAGACCAATTTCTCACCAGGAAATTAGAAAAACTTTTTTGGAATATTTCGAGTCAGTCGGCCATCATCGTATTAAGAGTGCCTCGCTAATTCCTCAAAATGATCCTACTCTTTTAGTTATAAATTCAGGAATGGCACCTTTAAAAAAATATTTTACCGGCGAAAAAAAACCCATTTCTAAAAGATTAACAAATGTCCAAAAGTGTGTTCGGACTAACGACATTGAAAATGTGGGAGATAACAGACATTTAACTTTTTTTGAAATGATGGGAAATTGGTCTCTTGGTGATTATTTTAAAAAAGATGCTTTATATTATTCTTGGGATTTGTTGACAAATAAATTTAAATTCCCCAAGGATAAATTACATGTAACAGTCTACGGAGGTGACCCGGTTTATAAAGATATTCCTACTGATGAAGAAGCTTATAAAATTTGGTCTAGTTTGGGAATACCCGATAAGAGAATTCATCCTCTCGGTGCTGAACATAATTTTTGGGGTCCTGCTGGTACATCAGGACCATGTGGACCCTGTTCCGAGGTATTTTTTGACATGGGTAAAGACAAGGGCTGTAAGCTGCCTGAATGTGGACCAGACTGCGATTGTGGACGTTTTGTCGAAATTTGGAATCCAGGCGTTTTCATGCAATATAACAAAGATGAGAGAGGAAAAGTTTCTAAGCTGGTATTTAACAGTGTTGACGCTGGAGCAGGTCTTGAAAGATTTGCTCTAGTCTTACAGGGTGTTGAAACTGTTTTTGAGACAGATTTACTGAAACCGATTAGTGATGCTCTAATTTCAGAAAACAAGATACTTGATATTAAGACAAATGACCGCAGGGTGTCATTGCGGGTCATGACAGATCATTTAAAAAGTGCAGTTTTCATGATGAGTGATGGTATTTATCCTTCTAATACTAAACGTGAATATGTTGTCAGAAGACTTATAAGAAGAATGGTAACCAGTGCCCAATTATTGGGTATATCAGAGCTAAAAGTTAATGATGCTGTCTCAGCAACTGTCGCTTGTTTTAAGGACATCTACCCCGAATTAGCACAATCACAATCAAGAATTATTGAAGGTTTTAGGATTGAGAGTAATGGTTTTGCGAAAACTTTAAATAAAGCTGAAAAAACTCTTGATAGAATTTTGCAGAGATCTCATGGTCAAGTATCAGGTGAAGATGCGTTTATGCTTCAAAATACTTTTGGTTTGCCTTACGAAATTCTCAATAATATTTTAAGAGTTAAAGGATTTACTATTAACAGAGAAGAGTTTGATGTTAAAATGCAAGCTCATCGAAACATAAGCCGTAACAAGAATTTTTAATATGCCGACATTAGTCAAACCACCCCGATTAAAGCAAGGGGATACTATTGGACTAATTAGCCCTTCCTGGTGTGGGGCTGGAATGGTTCCTCATCGTTATAAAAATGGTATAAAAAATCTTTTTCAACTTGGTTTTCGAACATTAATTGGTGCTCACACATTGGATGTGACTGGTTATACGGCTGGGAGCGCTATTGAAAGAGCTCACGATATCAATACGATGTTTGCTAACAAACAGGTTAAGGCTATCATGTGTACCATTGGGGGTGATCATTCTAACCAAGTTATTCCGTATTTAAATTGGGATATTATCAAAAAAAATCCAAAAATTTTTATTGGTTATTCGGACGCCACTGTTTTACATTTAGCATTTTACACCCAAGCAAAACTCATAACCTTCTATGGACCTTGTCTAATAACACAGTTTGGAGAATATCCGAATATCCTTGAGTATTCAAAAAATTATTTTCTCAAAGCTACTGTTAATTCTAATCCAATTGGAAAAATCGTGCCATCATCCAAATATACCGATGAAGTCATGAATTGGTTTGATAGATCAGATCTAAAAAGGCCAAGAAAACTCTCATCTAATATAGGTTTCGAATGGTTGAGAGGTGGTCATGCCCAAGGAATTCTTTTAGGTGGTTGTTTACCATCACTTATGCACTTGAGGGGGACAAAATATTGGCCCTCATTTGATAAAAAATTGCTTTTTTTGGAAATTCCCGAAGGAGAAAGTATCTACCATGGTTTAAAGGTTGAAACAGTTGATTCTTTGTTAGCTGACCTTGAACTCAGTCAAGTATTTGAAGGCATTAATGCTTTAATTATTGGAAAGATTTATCGTTATAATCGAGAAGATAACGAACTACTGAAACAAAGAATTCTGGCGATAACAAAAAAATATAGTTTCCCTATTCTATACAATGTTAATTTTGGACACACAGATCCAATTATCACAATTCCTTATGGAATAAAGGCTACTTTAAATTCCGACGAAGATGAATTTTACATCAAGGAATCTGCATTATTATAGACAACAATTCTCATATGAAAGAAAGAACGTCCATCTATACGAAAATCGATACCAAAAGTTATTTTACAGCTGGTCTGTCTTTCAATAACAAAGAAATTTTTATTAGAGACGAAGTCTTAGCTATTACGCCTGATGTTATTATTGATATACATTCTCATGCAAATCTTCCTGAAGATGTTGTTGGCCTTCATCCTCGTTTTTTCAGCGATATAATTTCAACTTTTCCAAGCTTTACAGTCTCCCAACACAGAACTACTGATCGACTTTTGTGGGGTGATAAAAAAGATGTCAGACATGCATATTTTGCCTTTCCGTTTGAGGGAGTAAATATCGATAAATCAAATCAATATATTGCTTCTGTTGCTACAGACTCTGATTTTCCTTTCTATACTTCTGACAACTTTCAATCAAGAAGTACTATTGAGGCATTAAAAACGGAAAAATGGAGGGGTGTCAAGGCCTATTATCGCCAAAGATCACCAGAGTCTACTAATATCACTGATTTTTATCCTCCTGAAATATTGGAAATCGCTGATTCAAGAAAACTGCCAATTATATTACATCTGCCTAACGACCTTGAAAAAGATTTTTTAGAATTAACATCCTTATTACAACGGTATAGTCAGGCGAAATTTATTATTGCTCATATGGGGTTTCCTGACGGAAAAACTTATCCAGAATTATTGTCAGCTTTAAAACCTTTTGACAATGTTTTTTTTGAATCTTCCTGGTCTATCAATAGTTTGGCCATAAAAAGTGTAATTGACATCTTAGGACCAGAAAAACTTCTCTATGGTAGTGATCAGCCACTAAATTTGATAAGGGCTAAAGTGGTTATAAACCCCCAATTGGGAGAACGAGTGGCTGTTGGTTTACCTTATCACTGGGCGGACCAAAAAGAACAACAATATTATAAAGATGAACTTGGAATATCAGTTGATGAAATATCCACAATCCACTTTCAAAGCTTAGAGGCAATTTTATATGCAGTGTTTAATTACACTTCTGACAGAAACAAACAAATTGAATTGTCAAGGATGATTTTTTATAATAACGCTTTTGACTTATTGAAATAAAATATATTGAGTAGGACAGAACATCTTTTCTAAAACAATTTTTGTTCTATTTTTTTTCACCCTGATCGCAATATCCTGAGGGAGAAATTTTGTTACGAAAGGGAAACCCTGAACGAGTTCCCGGAGGTCGACAAATGACAAGAGGTTGACTGCCGGCTGATTCTTCTTTAACAACTGCACCTTTTTTGTCAACAAATATTTTTTTAACTGAACAGTAATTGGATTCTCCGAATTTGCATTCACGACAGTTTATTGACACGCTTGATTATAACATGTGTTGTTTTTGTGGACAAGTCCACTATTATTATAAAGTCAAATCTATTTTTAAATCAATTTTGAAAAACACTTTTTATTATGGTGAGTTCGAATTCGGCGGCAAGATTTATAAAGGTAGACATGAACCATTAATTACTAAAACATTATTTGATAAGGTCCAAAAACAACTGTATGTTCCAGAGAAAGAATGGCACAAAAAACTATTTCCTTTCCGCGGATTATGTAAGTGCGGCAGTTGTGGAGAATGGATAACGGCGGAAGAAAAATACAAACGATATAAATATGGAAGATTTAAAAAATATGTCTACTACCACTGTGGTAGACACGTAGATTACGACTGCGACGAGCCATACATAAGCGAAGAAGATCTGATCCAACAATTAATTGCTCACCTCGATGAAATAAAACTAGATGAAAAACTGTTAACCACTCAACTTAAAGAAGAAATTGAAAGATTCCATTCGCTACGCGGTGAAGTGCTCCACCAAGAATTTCTTACTGGAAATCTAAACCAATTCGACTACCCTCAAAAAATACCTCTCGATAGAGACACTGCCAAAGAGTATTTACTCCACGTTTTAAACCTGAGTTGACTCCCAAAGAAATGTTGAAGCTTGGAGTTTTTGGGGGTAAATATATGAGCGACTGTAAAAATGAATTTCCCAAAGACTGGTTTAAAGCAGTAGAGCTGTGTCATGAATTCCACGACCCTGAATTAAATTTTTTTAAAATAAACGCTAGCCAACCACTATCCGAGTGGAGAAAAAGAGGCTGGATTTACGAAGAAGACCCCAGAGGTTGGTTTCAGTGGTACTGTCGTTATTACATGGGAAGGAGAGGTGAAGACGATGAAAGACAAATAAGAAGATGGTTGGCAATAAAAAGACATTTAGCTCAGATCAAAAAAAACTGTCAAAAAAATGATTTAAAGTGTCGGCCAAAACAAAGACAGGTGTTGCTCCATTGGGCTTATGATAGTCGAAAAATCTAAGCAAGAATGAAGAGAAAGCAGCTTGGTCACAAATAAAATTAATTATTTGGTTTGCCTTTTCTCAACATCAAGTAGATACGGCCGTGATCTTTGGAAACTACCAAGGTGGCATCGAAATCATTGTCCTTCCATCTCATAGTCCCAGACTCTTGGTCGTATGAGTATTCTGGTTTGCCAGAATAATCATTTTTATATTTTTCCTCAAGCTGCAAAAATTCATCCTCGTCATCGATTCCGTCGTTGTTTTGATCCCCACTATCAACCACGGTGAAATACTTTGTATATTCAATTTCTCCGCCTTTTTGATTTAACAAACCATAAGATTTTTCGTGCTCAATGAGTCTTGAATCTGTCTCTATGATTTTGGGGAAATCTAAAAAGTATTTCTCAACACTCTCATCGTTATAGATTGGCAAGTGAACTTGCAAATAACCAGTGTTGCCTGATCCATAATGTGCGGCCGAGACTTTGTATTGTCCGATTTTTCCCTTGACCATGTCTGGACTCATATATTCTTCGACAATTTGGCTATCGAATAAATTTTTATAGTAGCTTAGGAATTCTTCCTGGCTGGCATCTGAATAAAGGACAACATTGTAATAAGCAAAATTACTTTCATCAAACCCAGATAGGTTTCCAGGATCGGTGTTTACAAAAATTTTATTTGAACTCACCTCATCAAGTTTATATAGAGGAACTTGCTTGATAGGATAGCCGTCTATGAGATAACTTTGTTCATTTTTATCGCTTGTAGACAAAGACGATGTTGTGATTTTGGATTTATTTTTTGAAAAGAATATTCCTAAAGCAACTAAAATTATGATTAAAATCAAAATTATTCCGCTTTTTTTGTTCATGGCCAATTATAACAAGATGCTGACTGGTGAAATTGCTGGTTGTTTGGTGGTGAGAGTGAGATTTTTTTGGCGACTTTATTTTTGAACGCTCCAGGAATAGGTGGCAACGGTAACACCCATCATCATAATGCTCATGTTCCCACTAATCACAGTCTGACTGCCGTTTCGGCTGGCTCTCCCCCCACCCACACGGTTGACCACATAGCCACCTTCCTTCATAGATACGGAGAAACTAACTTTGCTACCGGCGTGTTGTGCTTGCCCGCCATGGCCATAAACACTGGCCGTACCCGTACCGGCTTCATTGAGTTGTAGGGTTATTGCCAGATTGTCGTCGACTTCAACATCTTCTTCGACATGCTGAAGCTGGCGCTCCCACTATAAGTGCCGACCATTGTCTGCACCGTAACTGGGTCCGTGGCAGTTTCTTGCGTCTCTTCATCTTCAGAGGGTTCTGTCTCTTGTGGTTAGTCAGTTTCTGGGGAATTCGTTTCCTGCGGTTGTTCGCCTTGGTCTGTGGTCTTTGTATTATCATTGTCTTCAATATTTAGCGTTTCCATTATAGTCTCGCCGCTAGGCAGGGCACTGTTGATCGTGTCACATAATCCTGATTTTATTAAAGAGCTTGAGGTTGACCAGAAACTATATTTACCGGAAAACAGGATAGAGAGAAAGTTGGGATGTTAAAACTAATTTCTATTTTTGATAGTAACAAGTATCTAGTAATTTTTTATAAAAACTAGACGACAAGGCTAAGATCAAAGCGAGAATCTTTGCTAAATACTTTTGATAATTCCTCCTCTTGCTCTCGTGTCAGACCTTTAACTACAATTCGTAAGTTAAACGTATCACCCACTTTCTCGTTGGCTTTGTTATTTTGATTGATCCTGACAATACTCGTGTCCATGGCACTGATGGTTTTTACAATGTCAATTAATATCTTTGGTTGATCTTTACCACTTAATCTAATTGTGCTCAAAGCAAGGTCTTTTTTAGTTATTTGGGCATCATCAAATTTGCTTTCAAGTTCAGATGTTTTAATAGAACCATTTCCCAGCATGAAATATAGATCACCACAACCTTGACATCCAAAACTGTAAAGAATTGGATTAACGATAGAGCCTAGATCAGTAAGGTCTAGCAAACCTCTTGGAGATAATAGTTGTTCGACAATATTTTTTCCTTTTTCAATTAGGACGTCTTTTTTTTCTTGTCTTCTCAGCTCCATAATGTCTTTTCTGGTGGTAGGCAGACAGTAACTCTCGACATTTTGAATTGGTGCTCGTCTGAGCTCACCAATATTTACTTCTACGGTACTGGCGTTTGGGATCACGGTTGAGATTGGATTTTCAACACCGTTGATTAAAATTGATTTTGCTTCAGCTAAAACTCTCGGGCTTATGCTATTTGCGAAATCAACGCCTGTGGCCTCTTTTGGCATGAAACGAAGACTACCGGAGGGAGTAAAAACAAGTTTCAATACGTACTCCTTTAACGAGGGTTGATTATTTCTAATTAACTCAACCACTCCCCAATTGTTAAATTCTTCCATCTTAGGTGTTACCATAGCAATTTCTACCGGTCCCTGGGGAAAATTTATAGTTGTTTGGAGGGCTTGATATCCATTAACTCTTTTGTTGGCACCAATGAATTCATCATATCGGTCATAATCAACCATTTCCCCAAAACTTTCATGAAGTATTCTGAGAAAAGAATAACAGTCTTTAGTTTCGGGTAAAACAACCCTGAGACTAATGACATCGTTTATTTCTTCAAAACCATCAGGGCTACACTTACCTTGAAGAGACAATTTTCTCTGTTTGTTTTTCAAAGCCCAATAACCATTGTTTCTAACTTCGACTTCTCCGTGAAAACTATCTCCTACAAGTAGCTGCTGAACACGACTTTCTAAATAGCTAACAAAAAGAGGAGCTGATCTAGAGTCAGAATCAATTTGCTGTTTGGTTTCTTCATAGCCTGAGGGGTCAAGATATTGATAACATAAATCTTCAAGTTCTCTTTTAACTTGCCACATTCCAAGTGACTCAGCTAACCGAGCATAAACATCTAAAGTTTCCGTTGATTTTTCAATTTGTTTGATTGGCTTCATATGCTCCAGAGTACGCATATTGTGAAGCCTGTCTGCGAGCTTTACGATAGCAACACCAGGATTAAGATAGGTTTTTTCTAGCACCTTTGCCAGAGTATCCTTGTCGCTTCCCTCGCTTAATTTTGTTACACCTTCTACAAGTTCGGCTACATTGTCACCAAATTCCATTCGAAGCTCGTGAAGAGTAATATTCGTATCTTCAACAACATCATGCAATAAAGCGGCGATCAAATATTCTTCTTGATCAATTCCCCACTCATCACGTAATATTTTAAAGACAGCTAAACAATGAGAAAAATATGGTTCCCCGGATTTTCGGAATTGTCCTTCGTGGGACTTAGACGCTAAGAGGTATGCTTTTTTAACTTTTTCAGAGACATTTCCACAATCAGATTCAACAGAATTAAGTATTTCCGGCAACATGTGGTATTTTATACCTAAGTTTCGGGAAAGACAAGATTGTTACTTCTTTTAGTAAGGAGAGCTGTGATTTCATCTTCAGATACTTTTATTGATTTTAGAAACTCTGATTTAACAGAATCGATATACTTTTTAGGATCTCCATCAAGAATTCTTAGGACAGAGGCGACTTTCCTCTCTTCTTCTTGATCTATTTCCAAGACATCGCTGGTTTGGTCAAAGGCAAGGGCGATACTAG
>Ga0100403_1003163_pt1 | contig 12429 bp, 17 predicted proteins | sample CryGeymet201501t_FD_83663 | JGI IMG/M metagenome (GOLD analysis project Ga0100403, IMG submission 83663) | Groundwater microbial communities from Crystal Geyser aquifers in Utah, USA - Crystal Geyser metaG 2015-01t | ecosystem: Environmental > Aquatic > Deep subsurface > Groundwater | place...
GTCGTCCCGATGCCGACGTTGCCGCCTGTGAACAGAGCCGAGTAGGTTGCGTTGCTGAATGTATGCGTGCCTGTCCAAGTGGGTACAATCGCCTGTGAGAGAGCAGGAGCCCCGTCAGAGCGTAAAAAGGTAGTAGCAGAGCCGTTGACTGCTGTAAGCCCCACAGTACCGCTAGGATTAGCTCCTACGGGCAATTCTGAATCCCTTGCTATGGTTAAATCAATGTATGCCTCGTCAATGACGTTAGCCGTGTATCCACCTTGCACGATATTTCCTGATGAGTTCACGGCAAAACCATTTGGCGAATTATTGACCGAGAATATCCAATTTGGAGTGGATGAGGCAATGCCCAGGTTGCCGCCATAGCGGTTGATGATGACATTATCAGCGCTGGTATTGCCCCCGATTTCCAAATTACCGGTTCCGGATGCTATATAGTTAAAAGTGGAAGTGGCGGAAGTGGAAGTCGCCACAAAATGCGACGCATCCACCAAAGAGGTAAAACGGGCATTGCCAGTAACATCTAATTGGTATGTTGGTAAAGTATCAACAATCCCAAACAAGCCATTAGCAGAAGTAAGTGTCGTGGTCGCGTTTCCAGTGCCTAAATCAAGCCGTCCGCCATTGATATACGCGTCTCCAGACACAGCCAAGTCGCCTACCACATTGCCTACAACAGTAAGAGAGCCGCCTTGCAGAGAGCCAGTGGCTGTTATGTTCGCTACTGTGAGCGTGTCTGTAGAATTTGTGTAATAGAAATTTGATGTGTCTTGCGTTAAAGTTGCGCCATCTGAAAATAATACACCAGTATCGGCAAAAGAAGTTACGCCTGTGCCGCCGTTAGCCACAGTCAAGGCAGTTTCAAAAGTAACCGCGCCAACAACCTGCAAGGTGGATGAGGCATATACCGCGTCCTTGAACCAGACCGGAATAGTGGTTGAGGCAGTGAGTACTTGTTCTCCAAAGTTAGTATCAAACATCCAGTCATTGGTGTTAGCACTAGGTTCAGCGCACGCCGTCCAGTCGCCGTCATCGTAGCAAAACAAACGAACATCACTGGCGTTAGATGTGCTGGGTCCGCCTAGTAAGACATCGGTACTAGCCTCCCATTCGCTGGAACTGGAATTGTAGTAGAACGCTTTTACATCCTGTCCTTGCGATGAAGTAACGCCCAATACATCATTTTGCGGATCATAAAGAGTCCCTGCTTTTGTTATGGAAACGACCAATAAAAACAGGAGTACAACCGGCAAGATATAAAATATGTAAGCTATTCTACGCATTTTTTGAGAAAATTAATAGTGTGTTTTAAGGCAATGGCTTGAACATCATCGTCATCATAATTACTTTTGGTCAACCTTTTATGTTCGTGGTGTTTTTCTTCCATTTTCTGTATTTCTTCCCACAACCAAACCGAGCTTTTAGAGCTGAAAGACTTTATCTTTTCCAGTTCCAGTCTTTCACGGCGTACATTGAACACCTCATCGGTCAGTTTTTTCTCTTTTTGAGCTATTTTTTCCCGTTCAGTCTTTAAGGCTTCAGCTACCAGTTGCTTAACCAGTTCGGTTGATACCTGTTCCTTAATAGTTTCCTTCTCGTTTTTAATTTTTTTCTTGAAAAACAACATAGTTATATCTCATCTACGGGCACTAACAGAATCTCGAAATCAACATCACTATCCGCCGTAATGGTCAGGGTAAAATTGTTCCAGACGTAAGCCGGAAGATTGGCTTGGTCGGTGATGTTTAACTTTTTCTTAATCGTTCCATACTCAAACACAGTAAAGCTGTTTGCGTCTATAATGGACACGGTATAAGAAACCGTGTCATTCGGCGGTTTCACGAACAGGTGAGCCAGTTTCCGGTTTTTTAAGTTCTTGAACGTCTCCGAAACAGTACCGCCTGATACTGACAAAGTTCTGGTAAATGCTTGATTAAGCAACATAATTATCTGAAGTTATTTGGTTTGATAATTTCAACGTACACATCCGCGGCCGCGCCGGTTATTTGGTAATCAAGTTTTAGGTGAGAAGCCGAGATATTGGTCTTATGGAAGCTCCGGTAAGGAATAAGCTCGCTTGTAGATGTAGACAATATGTTCGCGTCAAAAGACCCGTCCACCAAAAACCAGTTCCTTGTGGCCGGAGTATCGTCTTCGGTAACAAAGTAAGCGTAGGTAAGCGTGGATGGCGTGGAAGTCGAATTAACCATAAACCTAAACTCTACTTCCGAGGCGTCAGCCATATAAACCTGGCACGTTGAAGTGGCGGCTCCGGCAGACAAATATTCAGGGGTAGTGGTCGCACTCTGGCATTGCTTGCGCGTAATGCTAACTGATCTGCCCAGCACATCTTCTGGGGAATTATCCTCCACACTGCCCGCGTGCGCGAAGTACACCCCGGTTTCTAGTACGCACACAGCTAAAATAAGGGTAAATAATTTCTTCATATCTTATTTTTTAAGGTCTTTAAGACGTTTGATAATATCGTCCTTAGAGCCGTTGGTTGGCACATTGTTATCCTCGGCAATCTCGACCAGTTCTTTGCGCTTCATTGAGTCATAGTCAAGGCCTTTCGGCTCTTTCGGCTCATCCGCTTTAACTTCCTTTTTCTCGCTTGGCTTGTCGCCTTTTTTGCGATTTAAAGATTCAAGGCGTTTTTGTTCCTTGTCCTGTTTGTTGGAAAGCCACTGGGAGTATTCCTCCTGTAATTTAGCCTCCCATTGCGCTTCTTCGGCCGGTAATTGCGGGCCATTGATGCCTTTCTTCTTAAAATGCTCCTCCATTTCTTTTCTCACTTTTGACTCAAATCCGTCAGCTTGCGGAGTCATCGCGTCCACTATCTTTTGCAATTCAATCTCTTTGGTCGGCGTCATCGCCACCAGGCTGGTCAGCGCGTCTAAATCACCCACGCGCCGCGCTTGCATAATCTTGTCTTTTTCTTCTCTGGTAAAAACTTCCCAGTTGATATTGTGTTCTTCCCACATAATGTTTATTTAATTATTAATAATGCTTAATCCGCATTGTCCTTTCCCCCTAAAGAATTAGAAGTAGAGGGAAAGAAACTGCGGACTAGTACTTCTCAAAGAAGTGGTAGTTTACGGCCCAGTTGCCGGTTACGCCCCAGTTGGTAGAAGTGGCGCTTTCACAAACAGAACCATCACAGCCTTGGTCGTATATCTGTTTCTTTAAAAGGCCAAAGTATTCCCCGTCAGCAACGGGTACTACTTGATATGTGCTTCCTGAAAAACTGGTGTCTTTGGCGGTAACTATCTCTTGAACGGTTGTCGTTGCGTAGGTATACGTCCACAAGGCCGGAACCGGTGTGTCGTCGTACACAAATGGCGCGGTACTTGTCGCAAAAATCCCCTGCATCGTAGTTGACGATGTTCCCGAGTGGTAGAGCGTCAAAGTAGACAAGTCAAGATAAATAGTTTTACCCGTGTTATTAACGAAGTAGTCAGTCGTGGTGGCGGTTGTACTATCGCTGTTGCCGCCTGAACCGGGCAACGTGCCATAAATAATGCCATCAACGACATATTCCCTGTCCACGCTTCCAAGAGTGGTGCGGTTGGAATTTTTAGTGCCAATTGGCCCCTCAAAGGCGGTAACAGTGGATGATTTTACCTGTTCACGAGGCACGGTCGCGCCAAGGGATTCTCCTGGCGCGTTTTCTCCGCCCAGAACAAGCTCAACGATCCTGTCCACAGCCCTATCAACGATTTCCTCGCGGATAGAGAATGACTGTGCTTTAGCGGTTAAAACGCCAATGCTTAACACCACTACTGCCGCAGCCAATCCTAAATATAGTTTATTTCTAATCATAGTAGCGCGTTTAAGTGGTTAATTAAGCAATCGCGGCGTCATCGCCCTTAGAACCGGCAAGCCACTGCCAGCCCAGAACAATCGGGCCGAAGTAAGCGGAGCCAACCTCGCGAAGAACGCCCTTGGACGCCTGGTCATCACGCGTCATCCGCGGCTTCCAGCCCCAGGCCATAAAGGCGCGGGCGCGGGCGCGGTCAACATCAGACAAGAACCAGTAATCGGCGTAAGCGGATGGGAAGTCCGGTACTTCGACCGGAGTAATGCTCATCCCGCGCTTGGCCAACGCGTTCTTTGAAGCCTGCTGTCTTCCGAGCGCGCCGGAATCCGGCCCGTAGTCAGACCAGACAATTTTCATTGCGTCCGCTATCTTGTCGCCTGAAACAATCAGTTTCAGATTGCGAATTCTCTTTAACTTAACAGCATTATGGCTGTTAAAGCGGTTCATTTTGGCTATCAAATCGGTAATCGCGGTAGAACCAAGCGGCCGCTGAGTATCACCCGAGCCAAAGTCATTGCGCTGGGTTGATCCGTCCGCTCGAATGGTGTGGGAGCCAACGAGCGACTCCGAATTACCAACGTTCAAGAACGTCGTGCCAAAGCCGAGATAGAACACTTTGGCAGTGTCTTCATTGATAACTTGATAAAGCGACTGCACCGCGCCTTCGCCGGCATTACGCAATTCGCTCATTCGCTTGGAGGATGATTGCTTCATCATCCAGTGAATGTCTTCCTCTGTCCACGACAGCTTGTAGGTGTACTTGCGGAGCTTCAAGGTAACCGGATAACCGCGATACCTTGAAATCGTGCCGTACTCCTGAGCTTCAGTGGTCAGAATTGCCCTGTCCGGGCCGGAAATGTCGTTTAGCTGTTCCTCTTGCACATCAGGCTCGTAATCATTAAGCCCCAGTTCCTTGTAGTACAGCTCATTGGACTGCTCCTCTTTGTGGCGTTCAAAGATAGCCCTAACCTGCGCGTCCACGACATCTTGATATGTTCCAGTAGTTGTATCTGGCATATTTTTAGATGGTTAATTATGATTGAGCAAAGGCTAACTGTTGAGGTTCAGCCACTTCGACAACTACGACGTCATTGTCGGATTCTTCATTCGGGTCAAAACCCAGGACAAGAAACTGTCCAGTTGAACCGGCGAGCAGATTGACGGTCTGGGCGTTGGTGGTGCCGGAGGAGAGGTCTGCGTACGCACCGACATCAGTTTGGGTGCAGTCAATATCAGACGGATACTGCATACGGATGCCCAAGCCGGGCGTGTACTTCGGCTTTACTTTGGCCACGGTTTCGTTATCCGAGGCCAAAGCCGAAATCGTATCAAGCGAAAAACCTAGAATCTTGTTGGTTGTTGACGATATCGCCAAAAAACCGCTGGAGTTAATATACACCGCGTCAGCGCGCGACAGCACGGTGCTGTTCACACCGATAATCGGGTAACCGGCTCCAAGATATTCCGGGTCTTGTAGAAATTTTTGCATAAAGTATAAAATTAAACTTTATAGGTATTTGCGTTCTTCCGGGGTTAAGCCTTCGGCGGCTTTTTTCTTTATCGGGTTGGTACTGTAAGCTGGCGCTCCTTTTTTGCCCCGCATAACAGGGCGGGAATAGCCAGCCATAAATCCTTCCTCTTGTTCCCGTTCGCGCTCGGCATTCTTGTATTCATCTATGATGTGAGAGTTCGCTTTTAAATAAGCGTCGTCAACGCTATAACCCTTTTTGACGTACTCGCGGATGAGCTTGCGCTCACTCTCATTAGTCGTCATCTGGTCAATGCGCTGGTCTGCTTCCTTTTGCGACCAAAACGCCTCAAGTTCTTTTCTAGTCAAAGGCTTTTCGTCATCGCCCAATTCGTCATTTCCCTGACGGTTGGCTTTATCTTCCAAGTCTTTGGCTTTTTGTTCAGCGACTTGGCGTTTTCCACGCTCCTCTTTAATCGCTGCCGTCTTGTTGCGCTTTAACTCCTCATTTTCTTTTTGAACTTTTTCAAGTTGTGCCTCATAGGGGTCTTTATCCTCGTCATCATTCGACTCTGATTTCTTGGATTCCCCTGATTCATCTGTATCAATATCTGATGTATCAGTATCTGATTCAGACTCGTTGTGAGAGGTGTCTTCCCCAGCAGTATTTTCCGAGTCCTGCTCCTCGGTATCCGTGTTATTTTCCGCCTCAACGGATTCTTCGGCGTTTTTTTCTTTGTCTAACATATATTCTTGTTTACCGCACAAGTGCGAGATTAATAAAAAACAATGCCTTAGTAGCATTGTCTGAGAACCAAGCACGCAACCACGACGAAGGTGCTTAGTAGCTCAGCTGATGCTACCAAGTGTCGTGGTTGCGTAAATTGTTAAAGATTACATTCCCTTGCGTTTCCGCATTTTTTTCATTTCTTTTCTGTTGTGCATAGCCTCCATAACCGGAGGTTTTGACGGCTTTTTCTTTGGCTTGTATTTAGGCATACTTATAATTGGTTACTTTTAATTTAGTCTTATTTTTCTTATTGGAAACAGATAAAGATGTTTGCAGGCCTGTTTCGCCTTTTACCCTCCCCTTGATAACTCTGGGAAACGATGGCTTGGCTTTTCGCACTGTGATTTTTATATTAGTTTATTGATTCGTTAATTTCTCTTATTGATTTGTCTTGTTCGTACTTTTGAGCAAGGAATAGCAGTCGTTGGTCTAATTTTTTCAAAGCAATCAATGTCAGCCGATACCCTGTAAACTCTGTACTATTTTGCGCTTTATTGGCCATATCCCTGTAAATCGTCCGGGTCATTTCCTGCGTTTCAGTTTTATAGGCTTTGGAGTGTACCCAAGTGTAGATAGTCTCCAGATAGCGGGATTTTTCGACATCGCTCAATCTCTCTATATGCTCATCCGCCTTATCGAAAGGATATTGGTAATAATGGAACATTCGTTCGAACATCCACAAAGCTATTTTTTCTTTAATCTTTTTCATTGACGGCCAAATCTTTAATTGGAGTCAGTTCGTACTTCTCCTTGGCGTCCATATACGCTCTCCATTCCTCGGATTTCACTTTGTAGATAGTTAATGCAGCGCGGAAGTAGGTAAAAAAGTATTCTTCAACAAGAGAAATGGGAACATCGGACGGCGCAATCTTGTCGTTAAAAAGTTCCAAAACAATCTGCTTCATCTGGCCGTCATACTCTTTGGCTTTCTTTTGCAATTCCTTGTTTTCATTGCGCTCTGAGCGTGTTTCCGGCTGTTCAGCCTCTTTGAGGAAGTCTTTTCCGGATAATTGGTACATAATTTATACTCCTAGCCCGCCCAAATTGGCGGTTTCTTGATTAATGGCGTTATTTAATATTTTCTGGCCTCTCCCCTGTGGCGGTTGCTGTCCACCTGAGGCGGATTGCGGTAAAGATTGTTGAGTAACAATAAGCTCTGATTCGTCATCTTCGTTGGCGCGTACTAAGGCGCGAGCCGCGGCTCTGGCATTGAACAAATCTGGACGCGCGCCATAGACATCAAACTTCTCTCTGGCCTCTGCCCGGCGCAAGGCGGATGTTTTCTTAGGTTGTGGATCGGCAATTACCTTGATGTACAGGTCAATCTCATTCAGGTAAGACGGGTCTATGTATATCCGATTGAACGCCCGGCCTCGGTGTTCGGCCTTAATCTCTTCTGTAGCTAGGTCAAGCGAGCGATTTTTCAAATTTTCCTCGGTGTCCTGTATCTTCTCGAACAATACCTCCAGATTGCCCAAAAACCCGCCCTGTAACGACTGATTGGGAATAACCAGCTTCTTGATAGTCTTTCTCGGCAAAAACTGGAATGAGCGCAAGAGAATGGGGTAAGTTCTAGCTTCTATCAAGAATGATACTCTTAGCCCGAATCCGCCTAATATCTGCTGTTCGTTCTGTTCGCGGATTATGGCTTCACGGGCGGTTTGTTGCCGACTGGACTGCGCGCCGGACGCCTGAGGGCTTAAATTGCCCTCGTTTATCTCGTTCTTGGCGTCTTGGAGTATGCGGAAATCCGCCTCGGACAACCCTTTGTCAGTTCCTGGAACAGCTATAATGTCGTCTTTGGTCATTCCGGCCGGGGCGGTATTCACTGAACCCGGAATGAATATGTCCGAATCAATCAACTGGCCATTGAAAGTAAGCAACGGAGTAATAACTGATAGCTTAGCCTTATGGCGAATCAGTGTCTTCCAGCCGTCCAGCCACTTCTTGTCGTACTTGGCTTTGTTTGGCATTGAATTGCCCCAGTAGAATTCTGATTTAGAGAACAACTCAAACACCTGCTTGCTGATTGGATAGAATCCGTCCCGATAAGGCATTAAGTTATCAATCTTGAACATCGGCACGCCGTTGATGAGAATGTTAAAGAATTTGGCTCGCTTCCTGTTCTTGGGTATTCCGTATTCTTTGAACTTAGACTTAGGAATATTGTACCAGACATAGACTATCTGCACCCTGTCCTCGTCTATGATGCCCTCAAAATTACTCTTGAATTCGTCCGTGTCAATCGCCCAGTTCTCTACCGGCCCTTTATTCACATATTTAAAATTGTCCAGCTCCCCGAATTGCGACCGCGCCTCGTCATAAAGCACATTGTCTTGAACACGAAATATATATGGCTGTTCCTGAATATTCGGCTGCCAGAAGTTCGGCACAAACACTTCTTCGTTCGGCACTAGCTGGCTTATTAGTTTGCCGGTATCAGAGTCTATGTCGTCCTGAACGTGAACAGTACCCTCAATGACCATTTTATGGACATATCGCACCATCTTCTCGTGGCCGCTCTCAGCTGGTCGACCGTCATTGTCGTGTTGCCATTCAAGAATGGAACGAGAAACGCGGGAAATGGTCTGGTCTATATCCTGGTCTTTGTTTTGGGCGGTAATAGACGGATAAATAAGAGCTAGAGTAAGATTGGTAATGAACGTATTGGACTTATCTCTTGATACGCTGGAGGCATAAGGCGTAACCGGATCGTCGTCAGTCACGTCAGCCACAATCACATTAAAATCGCGGTTTGAGTCGTCCCAGAACTGCTGTAATGAGCGTCCGCCCAAGACTTCCTGCCCCTCACCCTTGATATTCAGGCACTCCTGAAAATCCGAATAGGCGCGAATTAGAAACTTGGTTTCGTCTTCGGATGGAGTATAATGCTCTTTTTGTTCTTCTTCTAAAACTTCGCTCATACTTTAGGTTTATCTTTATCTTTTTTTTCTAGAAATTCAATAGCTTTTTGACAACATAAACGGCATATATCTTTATTCAATATCTTAATAGTGGGCTGTGGTATTCTTTCGGTATCAGGAAGCCACTTGTCGTAAAGATAATTTTTCTTACAGAAGTCGCACTCAATTCGTAATGTCGCCTGTTTCATACGATAATCTTGCGCTTAATTATTCCCATTCTAATCAAGCATTCTCGCAACCTGTCCTTATACTTCGGGTCTTCTTTGACTTGCATAATTCTAGTATCGGCTATGTTACCCAAGGCCATTCTCCGGACTTTTTCAGACACTCGCTTGTAACTATCAAACGTGTGAAAGGCCGCGCACTCCATACACCTGATACCTAATTCAGCTTTAAGCAAGTTCTTGGAGCCACACTTGCAGACTGCGATGTAGATTCTTGGGCCGTTAGCCTTACCGGATTTTAAGTCGTACTTGCGTATCCAGTCAACGTAAAGGTCTTGGTCTTTAGGGGTAAGTAAGTTTTTTTTACTTTCAAAACTCATAAATTCTTGATCCTACTGGCCACTGTTTTTAATGACGCTTTTTTACTGTCGAAAAATTCTTGTTGGATTTGAGTAAGCATTAAAGGATTGTCTTTCATAATAGGACGAACTCCGATCTGCTGAATATAGGCCAATGCGTCAGACAAATCGTCAAACTCCGCTTTAGGAAAGTCATATAACTCCTGCCTTAAATCATCAGTATCATCAATCGGCGCCTCACTAAATAATATCTTTCCGGCCTGTAATCTGCCCTGTAATGCGCCCCTGATACGATCTTCCTTGCGTGTGCCTCCGTGCTCAAGCTCCATTACAACAGGATAAATGCCTGTCTGCTCGCTTTTTAGTGTGTTATAAGGTTTAACCTGATCCTCAAAAGACTTCTTTTCTACGCCTATTTTAATTGGCTGATATGCTTGCCATAGCCAGAATATCTTATCAATTAGTTCAGGCGAATTGATACGCTCGCGCTTGGCATAACGGACATACCAGTTATTCTCAATATCCCAGTCTATAACAATAATTCCCGTATAATCCGGCACGCCTTTAGACTGTCTCTTTTCTCGTTCCTTGGTGTCTGCTACATCAACAGTTATATAACGATTGCGTAGCTTTTCCTCAATATTTTCAGATTTGTATGTTTTTTGAAGCCACGCCCATTTTATTTCCCGCTCACCCTCAGTCAAAGGCGTATTCATCATTTCGCGATTGTAGACAGTTTCGCCCAATAAACGTTTCTTGGTTTCCAAGGATGTTTTTCTCTTTTTCGGATTTTCGATGTTTTTGTTAAATTCTTCTGCCTTTGTATCCGTTAAGGTATATTTGTCGGGCCAAACTAATTGTTTATTTTCTACCACCTTAACGTCTCGGACTCGCCATTTCGGATCATTTTTTATCTTTTTCTCTATATATGCGATTGATCCGCTGTTCGTGAGCCGGTTGGCTAATACAAGTAGATTCATATCGCCACCCAAACCAGACAATAATTCGTCGATATAATCAATGACTTGCTTAGTGCGCGGCTCCGATACAATAGTTTTTAAAGTTTCAATGTCGTCAAGGACAGCAAAGTCGGGGCGGTATTCTCCAAACACTTCGCCTCTAGGGCTTTGTCCGGTTGAGTAGGCTTTAACTTTAACGCCGTTAGCCGTGACAAACTCCCCAATAGATTTCTTTGTGCTTCTGCGCTCCTCTAAACGTTGCTCGTAATATAATTGCCCAAAATCAGCTATTAAGTTTTTATTCGTTTGTAACTCTAACGCAACGTCAAATAAATTACCTTCGCCTTTTACTTGATCGAAAGATGTCCAGATATTGAACATCTTTTTTTTATAAACAATATTGTGAATGATCTTAATTTTAGCTAACGACGTTTTCGCGCTCTCTCGAAACATTATCCACAATGCCCCGACAATGTCCTCAAACTTCAGATCCTCATACATTCCGCCGTGAAAATACGGCATTGGGAAATGGTGATATTTTGTAAAGTAAAGTAAAGAGAATAACCAAACACTCTCGCTACACGCGAATATACGCTCTTCCTTATTCCTCCCTAGTCTGTCCAGTAAGTCCTCTAACTGCTTCTCGGATTGTGTTTTTTGCGTTGTCATCCAATTTAAAACTTATCTCCACAGGATTATCCTTGTCGCCCGCCATTACCAATCTCTCTCCGTATTTCTTAGGTAAAACTTTAGATAGATACCATTTTCGGGTGTCAACCCTTAGCCTTGAACGAGCGACTACTTCGCCATTAACTTGCTCAACAATATTTCTTTTTTCTGTTTCTCGTTCTATCCAATCATTACTTCCGTCATCGGCAATATCGTTGATTTCATCCGCCAAATATTCAGCTTGCGCCTCTCTCGCTTTAGCGTATTGTTTGGAAAACTTTTCTTGCGCTTCGTTCTTACTATTAACAACCCACTCTAAAACTGTTGAAATATCAGGCATTGCGTCATCACGGCAAATAGACCTCAAACTCTCTCCGTGAGCCAATCGCCGGCATATAGTATCGGCCAAGTCATCATCTAAAATTGTCGGTCTTCCACCACCTTCGCCTTGACTCATAATTGACAATTATTATTTTTTATTGCGTTTTTTCTTAAAATCAACCCCCCACAATGCGCTAGGACGATTCACAGGGTATCGACACATACCCCTAATCTTCGCATTTTTCTTTTGGGCATATTATTCGCTTGCTGATTTAGCAATATCAGCAAATTTAGCTAATAAATGTCCAGTATTATCGTATTCTTTAGACAGTATAACAATCAAATCCAAAACCTCATCTTTTGTCAATTTAATTTCAAAAACTGGCTTGCTCAATTCTTCAATATCTTTTTCAACACTCTTGATAATGTCTGAATTTCCTTGTGCCATATAAAACAAAATATCACAGTCAAAAACTGTGATAATTAATTCGCTACTGGCATAGATTGAATATTCTGTGCCTTCATATGCCCATATTATACATTATTCTTTTTTTTTGTCAAGTTTCTAAAAAAACAAGCCCTAAAAATGCCCTGTGGCGCGTCAAAACAACTCAAGTAGCACTCTGATACCTGTGCCAGTATAACTGGCAAGAAGCTCAAAATCATGATAAGTTATCCACATCCTGCCCTTGACAGATTAACTGGCAAGGTATATACTGTATATAGATAAGATATGGTCTGTGCATATCTTATCCCGGCCCGAAGCCGGCAAAAAACGATTATCGCGCCAATCAATAAGCGCGATAAAAAAAATATGGACATCAAAAAAGAGATTCGGGAATATGTCAATAGCTATATTGACGACTACTATCCAGAACAAGAAAAGGGAGAATACACCAGAAGCGCGCAGAGCCTAACAAATGATGTAGCATCTAATTTAAATATCAATGAAGAA
>Ga0100403_1003164_pt1 | contig 12428 bp, 11 predicted proteins | sample CryGeymet201501t_FD_83663 | JGI IMG/M metagenome (GOLD analysis project Ga0100403, IMG submission 83663) | Groundwater microbial communities from Crystal Geyser aquifers in Utah, USA - Crystal Geyser metaG 2015-01t | ecosystem: Environmental > Aquatic > Deep subsurface > Groundwater | place...
AATACTTACTACCAATTGTTTGAGATCATACTAAGGATGATTGAGGATTTAACCGGGGGCAGAAGTTTCCAGGGGCTTGCAGAAGGTAGTAACGAATCCGGTGTAAGCGTAGAGGCCAAGAAAACGCAGGGTGTTTTAGTTGCACTTAATTTTATTGATAATTTAATCCAATATAAAAGATTAGTTGGCGAGAATATAATTTCTTGGGTAAATCTTTATGAAAATGCAGAGAGAGTGATTAAAATTGAGGGTGAAGATTTAAGCCCGGAAATGATGCAATTACTAAAAGAAAATAATATTGACATTAAAAGCAGATATGACGGCGGGGGGTATATAAAAGCTAATGACGAAAACAATGAATTGACTTTTTTAAAAGACGCAAAATTTGAACTGGAAATAATCGAAGTCGCATTGACTGAAACAATGAGAGCGATGAAAAGAATGGAAGTTTTTGAAGCAGAAAAGCAGAATCCTATGCTTAATCAAAGCCCAGCCTGGAATGCTTATAAATTAGAAGTTATGGATATCCCTCACGATGTGAGAACTAAAGTACTTCAAGAGACTCAGCAGATTATGCAGGCACAAGCACAATCAGCACAGCAGGCACAAGAAATAGAAACACAAAAATTAAGGAATGACACAGCAAGAGTTATGATCGACCAAATGAAAGCCGAATCGAACATCAAACAAAGCGGACAAAAAAAGGAAAAGGAATCGGCGTAATGGCTGAACCAATCGGATTTACGAAGAATAAAGAGGAACAACTCGAAGAAATTAAAAAGATGTTTGTTCCTTATGCAACTGGAAACTGTAAATGGTGTTATGGAAGGGCATACACGGGCTGGAATGAGAGGGAAAACAAATATGTTATTTGTTTGTGCGTAACCAATAACATCACAAAAGAAAAACTCCTTGCAAATGCTGAATTAAATGTAAGTAAAAATTAAACCAACAAAACAAAGGATAATAACAATGCCAGAAGAAACAAAGGACACCGCAGAGACTACTGAACAAATCCAAGAGGATACTCAGCAGGAATCAGCGACAAGTTCAGAGGACGTTCAGGCTTTACTTGACGAATCTTCCGAAACTGGAAAAGAAAGCCAGGAAGAAGAAGCAGAAGAATTAACAGATAAGACCGAAAACGATAACTTAACTGTTAATTTAGACCAGCAGGCTAATGAGCTTTTGATTACAACGGACGACATTAAAGATTTCCCTGAATTAAAACCTTATTTGGGTAAACCACTAAAGGACATTAGGAAATTTTATAAAGCGCTCCGGAGTGATTACAGAGAAAAAGCTGAAGAGTTAGCCAAATTAAAAAACAATAACGAAAAACAGGCTGAAGAAAACAAAAAGACTCTGGATAAGGTTTTTGATTCTATGCCTGACTCGATAGACGATCCCGAAGGATTCAAGGATTGGATAAAAGAGGCATTCGCCGTTGCAAAACAAGAAGCAAGAGACGAGGCACTAAAAGAGGTAAGTCCAAAACTTTTAAGTTTGCAGGAAAGCGAAAGCGAAAGACAGGCTGAAATAATTATTGAGGCCATTAAGTCCAAACTACCCGAAGGCGTCACTTATGAACAGGCATTAACTGATTTTATGAGTGAAGAACCTTCTAAGAAAATCCTTGATTTCTATGACGATAACCCTGAAATATTTGTTAAACATATAATAGAATCACAGCAATTAAAGTCATTGCAATCAAAATCACAGAAGACAGAATCTGAGATTGAGAAACAGGCAAGATTAAAAGCTGCTGATAAAATTAAACAAGGCATCAGGCAGGGCAACAGGGTAGAGAATGAAAAAGGGAAGTTTAACGCAGTCAGCAGAATAGATGAAAACTTAACGCCGGAGGATAATATTCTTCTTCAGATTCAAAATAATTTGGATTAGGAGATAATCAACAATGGCATATAATGCAATAATCACAGGACGCAGAAGTTCGGATAATGGTGTAGTTTCAACTAATAAAAAGCCGGATATAGACACCGTACTTAAAAGGTTGGAGCCTTACCAGACCCCGATGATGCAATGGCTTTTCTTTTCTAACAAAGCCAGTAAAGAAGTTAGAAATAAAGACGGTAAATATGAATGGTATGAAACCGAGTATTTACCTCATCAGGGAACAGTTAGCGCAGCCGTAACAGCATCAACAACCTTAACGCTGACAAGTTCTAATTTTTCAAGCATATCAATATTCCAATTGTACGATGTGGTTTATATTGAGGAAACAGACGAACAGGCTTATGTTTCTTCTGTAACAGCAGGCGGGGGATCAGACGTTGTGCTTTCTCATATTGACGGAAGTTCAAGCCTGACAAGCCTTGCTTCAACGGGTGCATATATAAAAATCGTAGGCGCAGCACAATTAGAATATACAACTCCGATAATTTCTAATACAGTTCAGGAAGTAAATAAATATGCTTATCTACAGAAATTCTTAGGAGGCATTGCAACTACAGGGCGTGACGAGGCCGGCGATGCTTATACCGATGGAACAGATCACGCTGCACAGGTTCAGGTTAAAATGGCTGAGATGAAGATAATGTATGAAAGAGCATTTATTTATAATCTTACAACCGGACGTTATGGATCAGGCGTTAATGCAAGAACCTGGACTAAAGGAATGCTGGGTTATGTCTCTTCAAACGTAACTGACAATTACGGAACATTGACAGAAACCATCTGGGATAATTACCTGAGTGATGTTCTTTCAAAAGGAAGCAATCACAAACTCCATCTTTGCGGTAAAGGACAACTTGGAGATATAAACAAAATCTTTAAAGATAAAACAACCCTCTCTGCAAATATTGAGACAGAATATGGCGTGACAATTCAGAAATACCGCCACGGGCAGGGTTTTGTTGATATAGCTTGGGATCCGGTTCTTGATGGTAAATTTGTTGATTGGGGAATAACTATCGACATAGGGCTTAAAGGTAAGCCAACCAGAGCCAGACATATGGCTAACGATAAACAGGGTTCAAGAAAGTTCAGAATACAGGCAAATGTTCAGACCCCGGGAGCAGATTCAAGCCAGACTCAGTTATTGGCTGATCTTGGTTTTGAATATCCACAGGAAGAAACAGCCGGAGTATTAAGTAAATATTAAAAATCAGGGAGGCGTTAAGCCTCCCATAAATTTCGGAGAATAAAATTATGAAACAAGTAATCTTTTTAAGCCACAATAAGAATTATACAACTTATGTTGATGTGGACGGCAAGCAGGTTGAAATTTATTTCAATCCGTCGGGCGGGATTGGCATTTATAAAACCGACAAGGAAGAAATTATAAATGCACTTCGCAATCATCCAAAGTATGAGAAAAATTTCAGCGATAAATCCTCTTTTGTGAAATTGCATAATACAATGAACAATGTCATACAAGGTATGAGAGCTTCTACTGTTAATGTTGAAGAAATTGAAGCTAAAGCTAAGTCAGCATTGATGGAGAAGTTTAAAAGATATGACGGACTAAAGTCTACAGTTATAAAAGCAAGTGGAGAAAAGAGGGTTGATGCTTCAGAAGAAGATTATTCAGAATTTCAAAAATTAAAAACAGAACTAAATCTTTAAGGAGAAAATTAAATTGAAAAGACTATTTGTTTTAGCGGTCATACTTTTTGGTGTGGTCACTTTCGGGCAAACATCAAGGATATATTCTACCATAATAGGGCAGGAAGTTGTTTATAATATTCCTATTACACTTGCGAAAGCAACAACAAGCTACTCGGCGGAGTTTTTGCTTGATCAATATTTGCCGTTTGACAGTACAACATATTTTCCTGTGTTGTGGCAGTCAAATGATACCGTTCAGGTAACTATTTATTTACAAGTCAAGAATGACAGGTCGACTATAAGTGATAGTTATGACGGAAGTTGGCAAAATGTATGCACTTTAGTAACAAATCAACTCAATGCAGGAAATGATACATTATATGTAATGAATGTATTCCAAAGGGGGGCAGTTCCCTCTGGTGTGACTGACAAGGTTACAATGGCAGGCAAAATAGGGAATAAAGGTAGAATTAAAGTAGTGTTCGGTAATCCTACAACTGTGGGAAACAGCGGGCAATTCAGGTTATGGACGGTTCTACCTAAAATAAAATAATTAGATAGCTCTGCCTGAAATATGGCGGAGCATCTTTAAACAAAAAGGCTTGGGATGACTTCCGCAGAAATGCTTTCTCGTTTAAGAATGATGCTTGACAGGTCAGCGAACGATGGTTTTCTTACCGACGCCGGTGATTTATATCCTGCTTTAACTGATGGACAAAAAGAAGCTTTTAAAATCCTTTATACAAAGAACCCGGAAGACAGAAGATTACAGATTTTGATGAAGGACGCTACCGCTTCTGCTATCTCAGTTAATTATGTAGCTATGCCTGCGGATATGTGGGAAAATTATTTATTAGTAGCAAGCTGGGCAAAAGTTTCTGGACAGGATAAAAAGTATTGTGATATAAAAGTTTATAATAAAGAACTTCAATATATACTTGACAATTCTTATAAAACGCCGGTGACTTCGAGGCCTTTGGCATATATAAAATCTACAACCGCTTTGGGCAACAGGATTTATTTTGAACCTTCGGGAAGTTCAAGCGATTATGAATTTACATATTTAACAATCCCGACAGACATTGATGCAAGTACACAGCCGCAAATTACAGACAGTCTCAGGTATGCAGTGGTTTTATTTGCATTTCAGTCCATATTAAGAAAACAAAAAATGTTTGAAAGGGCAGATGCGGAATTAAAGAATTTTATAGGACTTGTAAACGATGCAGGCTAATGAACTTTATGAAATATATCTTGAAGAATTAGAAGGCTTACAGGAAACGCTTGGACGAAAATTCAAAGTTATTCATCCAAAAGTCTTTTCTTATTGGCTTATAGAAGGCGAGGCTGATATAAGAACAAAAACCGGTATACTTGAAAAATATACCGACATAACAATTTTAAGTGGAACAAAAGATTATGCGCTTCCAGTTGACTTTAGCAGAGATACACAAGTTGAAAGTTCAACATCAAGGCTGACAAAAAGAAATATTTCTGAAATTTTATTAAGTGATTTAACAACTAATTCTTATGCTTTCTATTTATCTGGCGGGAGATGGTACATAAGAGTAAGTATTGATGCAACGGTGGCAAGTTTAAGAGTTCATTATATATCCGGTACAAGTATAAGCGCAAACGCAGCAGATTATTTTGATGGTAACAGCATCGCAAACGATGTTTCTTTGCCAGACGAAGCTATACAAGCGCTAAAGACTTATTTAATCTCTAAAGTAGTCCCGGAGTATAAACCGGCATATTTAGAACAGCTGCAAGAACTGATTAACCTGCAAGCGTTAAGACAGGATTTAACTATCAGGTACAAAGATATTAGTCTCGATACGCAGTTATCGGGTTCAATTGATACATCAACAAGCTCTGTTTGGGAGGGTGCTTTAAATATACAATATGTAAATACAGGCGAAAATTTAGTGACCGTTCAGGCTACTATTACAGATGCTTCAGCTTCAAACAGATATACAATTTATTTTATGCCGGGCGCTTCAATAGGTTCGGGATGGACGGCAAATCAATATATTGATGTTGTTTGGATTGGCGGTTCAAGCGTAGGACTGGACTTTGAAGGTGCAGATTTAACCAATGGGATACGAAGTCTTTATGGGCTTAATGCGATTGGGGCTGATTTTACGGGCTGTACTATTACGCTTACAAAAGCGCAATTCCTTGATACAATTGCAAAGTGGAATGCAACAACTACAATTTGGACGGACGGGGCAAGCATTGGCACATAACAAATTATCCAGACCACGAGTAGGTCTTTCTAAGGTAGTATAATATGAAAAAAATTTTAATTTTAAGTTTGTTTGTTTTTTTAGGTATATCTAATGCACAGGTTTATGAGCAGGTGGTTAAAAACAGAGATTCCCTTGTTGTTCATAGAACTGAATTAAACTCGCACGAATCAAGAATTGATAGTGTTAATAATCGCATAGGTTATCATTCAATACTTGAATATTACGCTTCCGGGATTATCACAGCTCCTTATTCGATAGGAGGCGCTACATCTACGCAAACAAGCACAGCTATTGATAACGCAATAAGTGCAATCGGGAGTGCGCCCACAATATTAGAATTCCCTACAAATAATACCTATGATGCAGGCGGAGTAGTGAAAACCTTTCCTTCAAATATAGTAGTTAGAATAGGTACGGGTGCGAAGTTCCAGGATAGTGTTATTATTAAAGGCGGATTTGAAGGTGACCTGCCGCAGCATTTTGTTTCAGGCGCTAATTTAGATTCGGCTAAGATAACTAAAATATACCCGCAATGGTTTGGTGTTGTTTTAGATGCGAGCACAGATAATGCTTCTATGCTGCAAAAAACATTTAATTCAGTTCCAAGCGGAAAGATAGTTGAATTGATGAGTTCTTCTGAAGATACAATGATTATTGGCTCCGCTGTGTTTCCAAAATCAAAAACTACATTCACAGGTAATATAGTAATCAAGGCTAAAAATAATTTAGACAGTGCAGCAACATTATTGAATTTAGAATTAACTAATAACGTAACAATTTCAGGTTTTACTTTTGATGGGAATAAAGCTAATCAAACAGAACCTGAACATTTAAGATTGATTCGTTCCTATGGTTCAAATAATATGACTATTGAAAACTGTGTTTTTATAAATGGGAATGGTTATAGGACATTGCAATTCTATTGGGTAGATAGTCTGGGTAGTGTAAAACCTGATACAAATATTGTAATTAAAAACAATAAATTTTATCACGATAATGGGAATGCTATTGAATTAAGAGGAAGCGTAAATCCTACAGTTAGTGGGAATTATTTTGAAGATTGGGGAGTTGCTAATGTTGTTTATGGAAATGCAGTAGCATTACAAGATAATGGCACTGGTGCAAAAATATCTAATAATATGTTTTTGAATATTTCAGGAGTATTATTTTCTGTTGAAGCAAATGGGCTTTGGGAAGGAGTTACAATTTCTGATAATACTATGGATGGAGACTATACAGGCATATCTGGATATATGGCACATAGTTCATTCACAGGGAATAATTTTATAAATGGAACTTTAGGAACACATAGAAATGGTTTTGAAATTGCAGGGACAGGAAATGTAATTTCTAACAATAGACTTTCAAATGGTACTATTGCAATATTAAGCTCAACAACTACGAATGGTTCTGGATTTTCTACTTTAAGTAAATTTACAAATATTATAGGGAATACAATCATTGCTTCTGGGACTAATAGCAGAGCTATCGAAATCGGTGGTGATGGTATTGGGATGACACTTTCCTATATAAATGTAATTGGAAATAATATTGATGTTTCAGATGCTACTGGCGTTAGTATGGGAGGTATTTATATAGGGCTTTATGGTGATTATAGTATGACTAATCACATTAAAATTCAAGGAAATACAATCTTAGGAGATGGAACTACTGGTTCTGGAATAAGATTGCTTGGTATAGGTGTCACTGCATCTTCAGGTGATATAGATATTTCAGGTAATACAGTTGATAGTTGTAATCATGGGATTGAATTACCTTCTGATGATTCCTTTGATGAAGTTACTATTACTAAAAATTATCTTTATTCAAATATAACTCCAATATCTGATCCTACTACTGGTGGGACTATCAGAAAAATAGACAACATTTTGGTTAAGGGTGGTGGTTTTGCTTCTTCAGGAGCTGATGTTACAGTAAATTTCAAAGGTGGAATACAGTTTACAGGTGCGGAATATATAAACATTGCAGATAATGCAAATCTAAACTTTGGGAATAAACCATTTACATTGGAATACTTTGGGACTTATAACGCTTCAAGCACTTTGGCATTGGTTGGTGAATCTATAATGGGAAAAGACCACGCTTACTATATGGAATTTAGTTCTCAGGGTAAACTTACATTTAGAAGTCAAGATACTACACTTAATTATATTTCATCCGCATTTACATCAGGACAAACTTACGATATAGTTTTAGTGGTAAATCCTATGGATAGTACTCTTTATACTTATGTAAATGGTTCTCTTGACTATTCCAGCATTTTACAGCCTATTTATGGTGGTGGTGCAATTTCACATTCTCATACGGGTGGTTATTTCTCGATAGGTAGAGATACGGCTGGACTTGCTAAATCAAAAGAAGCAATTCATAGAATAAGGGTTTTTAATAGACCACTTACATCAAGTGAAATTTATTCATATTATAATGAAGGAAGAACAGACTTAAATTGGACTTCTTATGCAGATAAGGGGGCTGCTAATACTTTAATATCAGGTTATGATACTACTAAAGTAAATGACACAGTTGCAGTAAGTAAATTTAAGAATATTTATTGGATAAGGGGTAACGCCGATTCATTAAAAATAGTAGGAAAGAAAAACTATTACAATAATACTAGAATAACCTACACCACTTCGGGAATGATTTATATGGAATATGATGATTCACTTGGAGTATATGGTGATTTAACAAATTCAGAACTATTCTATGCGGGTGCGGTGCTGGAATTGCTACCTGATAGTTCTTCAGCTTCGGGCTGGACTGATGCCTCAGGTAATGGACTGAATGGAACATTCGTAGGTGGCACGCCAATTATATTAAATACTTTTGATGAATTATTATGGATTTTATTATTGATAGGCATATTTGTAACATTTATAACAATTTTAGTAAGAAAACGATTTGGATAATATAATTTTTTCAGGATTCAAAAGAGTAAACGAGGCAGTAAACACAGAGAAACTGCAACCGGATGAACTTGCACTTTTGCAGAATATGAGGCTTGATGAAGAATACGGATGTCCTACAACAAGAAAGGGTTACTCTAAGTTTAATACTAATCAGGCAGCGACTTCTGAATCAATTAAGGCTATTTTTGATATTGTTGACAAAGATGGGAATAATGCTGTTTACATAGCAACCGATACAAAAATAAGACAGTCTGCTAACGGATCAGGGACTTGGAGTGATCTTAAAACGGGATTAACAAACACTTACAGACCGAGATTAGCTTCTTATGGCGGAAAGTTTTATTTAACCAATGGAATGGATAAACCTTTTTATACAGATGGGACGGACGTTTCCAATATGGAAATAGAACGCCCGGACGTTTCGAGTGTTGGGATCACTTTAGGCGGAGTTGTAAGCCCAAAGTTATCTGAAGGTATATATAGATATGTAATTATTTACTTGACTATTGATGGACAACGATCTAATGCTTCAGTCGCAATCCAACCTTTTTATCAGGCTTCGGGATATGACTCAATTACTTTAACGAGTATTCCTGTTTCCGCAGATACCAGGGTTCTCTCAAAGCTAATTTTTAGAACCAAAGTAAATATTCTTAGTACATATTATTTAGTCGCTACGATAGATAACGACACAACGAGTTATGAAGACACGACTACTGATAATGGTTTAAACACGGCGGAAACTTTTGAGTATTTGAATACTCCTAATTACGCAAAATATAACTGCATCCATCAGGACAGACTATTTTTAGCCAATTTTAACAAGACCTATACTAATAGAGTAATACCACCACCACACATAGATGACGACTCCAGTTTCATTGCCAGCGAGAGCGCAGGAATTCTTTTAGCGGGGACTTATAAATATGCAGCATCTTATGTGGACATTGAGGGCAATGAATCTGATCTTGTTCCCTTTTTGACTTACGTAGTCTCAACGGATAATAAGCAAATTTCTTTTAAAGTAATCCAGCAGCCCATTGCCCAGATTGTAAGTGGGGTGGCAACGGCTTATCCAAATATAAAAACGATTAGATTTTACAGGACGAAAAAAGACGGAAGCATATATTATTTTTTACTGGATTTTATAAGTATAATAGTCCCGCCGACCTACGTTCTGATTACAGATAATGCAGCAGACGCATCTTTGACTGTTCTTTATCCTGTTGTAAATACTGATCCTTATCCAAATCCGTTCAGTAATCCTCAAAAAGCTGCGGCTGGAACGGTAGATTTAAGTTCAAGTATAGTTTTTAGCAACATATCCAAGCCGTTAGAGATACCGGAATTAAATTATATCGAGATATACCCGGATGACAAAGATGCAATAACAGGAATTTATGATGATGACAACGGAGTTTTAATTTTTAAGGAGAGAAGTATTTGTAAACTTTATACCAACGGAAATCCTGAAAATTGGAGCATCGTCAAACTTGTCGATAATATCGGATGTAGTCAGCCGGATACGATTTGCAGATATGAAAATACTTACTTTTCTGTTTTTCAGGGATTGCCTTATTTATTTTCAGGGAATACGGCTAAACCGATAGGAGAGAGTTTTAAGACTTCGTTTGGCTTGGTTACTACGTTTGGGCAATCAACTTATTCCCCTTTATTCCAATGGTTTGTTTTAACGGTTAAGGTTTCAAGTGTGTATTATTTATTTATTTATGATTTGAAATTACAGGGTTGGTATAAGTGGACTATAAATAAAGCGGATTCAATTTTATTGAAAGAGGCAGGAACGTATGGAGTGGGAAAATTAGTTTTTGGAGGAAATGAGTATTTAAGTTATTACAATGAACTTGCAACAAGTGACACGGATTCCGGGAGCACTGTTGAAATAACAGCTACATTCAGAACCAAGACTTTTATTATTGATGACTTCGCTTATATGAGATTGATGCACTTGTTTATTAATTATCAAAGGTTAACAGGAACTACTAATAATTCAATAACTTTTACTTTAGCCGATCCTGTCACCGGCGATGCAAAATATTTAGCAGATACTACAGAGGAAAACGAAAGGATTTATAAGAAAGCTACCGATGCAATGACCTCTAATTTACAAAGATGCGAAAAGATTTATTTTAACGTCTCAGGTATTGCAATAAGAAAATTTATAATGGCAAAGTTAGAATTTGAAGTTGAAAATTACGGAGTAAATATAACAGGATGAATTTAGATTCAGGCGATATTGCGAATTTATTAAAATACCTTCATCCCGCGAGCAAAGTGGTGACTTCTCTCCCTAACGCAAAAGAGGTAAAGGATATGACAATAGTTTTTAAGAGAAATTCAGACGGGACTTATAACCAATACCAAATGGTAGAAGGCAACTGGATTTTGATAGCAAGTAATTTAACAAAGGAGTAAAATATGGCTTTCGATTTAACAGGGTCAAACGTTGATCCAAGACATATGTTATGGCGACAATATTATAACAACGACAATGGCGGGGGCGCTTTTAGTATGGCCTCAAAAGGGATTAACGATCAAACAAATAAAGCGGTTACAAACTTACTTTCAAGATTCTCCAATTCAGGTTTAAGCCGATCAGGCATACAAGGAGCTGCATTAAATAATTTATATGGGCAGGCTAATAATGCTTTAGGCAATACTGCTGTAAATGCAGACCAAGCGGCGCAGCAAAGGAAATTGCAAATACTTCAAATGTTGTTTGGAGAACAAAGACAGCAAGATAGTGAACCTTCCGCTTTTGGCAGTATCTTAGGTAGTCTTATAAGCGGGGGGGCACAAGTAGGGTCCGCAGCTATACTGGCATCAGACAAACGCTTAAAAGAGAATATCGAGTACACGGGTGAAAAAACAAAAGATGGGATACCTGTTGTAGACTATAATTATAAAGGAAACCCTAAGAAATTCAGAGGGGTAATTGCCCAGGATGTTGAAAAAGTAAAACCGGGCGCAGTTTACAAAGCTGTTGACTACGCACAATTATAGGAAAATAAATGCCGAATTTTTGGAAAGGTTTTAGTCAGAGTTTCGATATAAGGCCGACCGCTAATTTAATATCAAGTTATATATTAAATAAGGCGGAGAAGGAAGATCAGCAGAAACAGGATTTTTACGACCAGATGCGTAAAGACCTACAAGTTAAAACAAAACAGCAGCAGCAAGATATACAAGCAACAAATGAGAATGGTGTAATTACCAACTTATTGAGTGGTACGCAAAGGCGGGCTGTTTTTCCTAAAGAGATAGGTGGTAATGATCAAATGTCATTTCAGAACGTGCCATTAGGTCAACAAGATAAGATTAATCTTTTAACAGGTTTACCGGATGCAGGTATAAAAAGATACAATGCAATAAATAAAATACTTGGAACAGATAAACAAGATTCTAAGAACTATACAAATTTTAAGTACGATAGTCCCGATGCAGTTTATGGATATAATAAAGATATAGGTACGTTTGAACCTGTTCCGGTAAATGGCAAAATGCAGAATCCGTTTTATACACCAAAAGTTAAAACAGTAACCGGGTATAATAAACAAGGTGAAAAAGTAATCAGGACTTTTGACAATAATGGTAAAATGATAAATGACACACCCACGGGTTTTTATAAAGCCAATGAAGACGGAAAACAGTTTGA
>Ga0100403_1003166_pt1 | contig 12420 bp, 13 predicted proteins | sample CryGeymet201501t_FD_83663 | JGI IMG/M metagenome (GOLD analysis project Ga0100403, IMG submission 83663) | Groundwater microbial communities from Crystal Geyser aquifers in Utah, USA - Crystal Geyser metaG 2015-01t | ecosystem: Environmental > Aquatic > Deep subsurface > Groundwater | place...
GCGACGGGCGCGCCCAGCGGGGAGAGCGGCCCGGAGAAGGGCACGCCGCGGTCACGTAGCGCCTCGCCCCAGCGGAGGAGCAGCCGGTTTGCGCGCGCGAGCACGAAGGCGGAGCGCCCGGCCCGCGAGGCGGCCTCGACCGCCTCGACCGCCTGCGCCTGCGTCGCGACGTTGACGGCGCCGTCGCGGTCGGCGGGCGCGTAGGGGGCGTCGAGTCGATCCGAGACGTCAACGATGATGCGCCGCGACAGGGCGTGCACGGTGCGAGGGACGCGCCAGCTCCGCGCGAGCCGCCGGGCCTCATACCCGTCGTCGATGCGGTCGCGCAGCCCGCGCCGGTCCGCGCCCGCCCATTCGTGGATGGCTTGGTCCTCGTCGCCGACAACGAGCGCACGCTCGGCGGCGTCGGCCCAGCGCCGCAGGAGCGACCATTGCAACCCCGAGCAGTCCTGCGCTTCGTCGAGGACGACGATCTCGCGATGCGGCGGCTCGCAGTCGAGCGCCAGCAGGAGCATGTCGGCGAAGTCGATCGCGCCGGCGTCGAGCTTGGCGGCCTCGTAGGTCTCGACCCAGTAGCGCACCTCGTCGTGCCTGAGACGCGGCGCGCGCTCTCGGGCGACGGCGCCAAACCGGGGGTCGTCAAGGCCGATGCGCCGAGCGCGCGCCAGCTCCCAGACCTCGAGCGCCTGAGCTGCGGGGTCGCCGCTCCGCAGGTCGCGGAACGGCGCGAGGCGGCGCGCGGCAACGTCGGCGGGCTCGGGCTCGCCGGCGGCCTCGTCGTCTTCGCCGGCGTCGTCATCGAGGTCACGCGCCGGGCGCCCGCCGAGAATCTCGAGCCGGCCGTACCGCTGGATGACGAGCCGGAGCGCTTCGCTGTGGACGGTGCGACAAGTCGCGCGCAGCGCGCTCGGGTCGACCTTGAGCCGGCGCGCCAGGCGCTCGCGCAGCTCCCCCGCAGCCGCGCGGCTGAAGCTGCACGACAGCACGCTTCTCGAGCCGACGGCGGCCACGGCAGGCACGAGGAAGCCGTCGACGATGGCGGTGGTTTTGCCCGTTCCAGGCGGACCGACCAGCACGAACCGGCGCGGTCCATCGGGGTACGCGTCTCGCTCGGGCACGTAGGCCGGCGGTCCCGCTTCTTTCGCTCTTACTACGCGCGAGAGAACTAGTGTGTAGTCGTCGAACGACGACGCGCCGATGGGGCCCCTGGAGCTACCCGATACCCTGAATCCCAGCAATCCCACCATCCCAGGTGGGATGGTGTTGTAGTCGTTCGACGACGACACACACGTTTCCTCACGCGCGTATATAGGGAGATTGCCGCGGGTCATCGGTCGGCCTCCGCGATGAGGGCGACCTCGAACCGGTACGCTCGCGGGCGGCTCCCGTCGGGCAGCTCGGCGCGCACCTCGTCGGGCGGCGGTGGGGCGCCCGCGTCGCGGTAGATGCGCCTGACGGCAGCGCCCACGTCGGTCCTCGCGATGCGGTCCTCGGCGACGAGCGCGCGAACCCGGTTGACGAGCGACTCCTCGCGCATGTAGACGTAAGGCCCGTCGCTGTAACGCTGGCCCGCCGCAAACTGCGCGCGCGTCTCCGCGTCAGGCGTCGCGTCGCGCAGTGCGCTGCGGATCGCGGCCTCGACCGCCGAGGCGGTCACCTCGGCGGCGGCCACGCCCGCGACCTCCGCGGAGCGGATAGCCGAGGCGACGGCGGCATCCCACAGTTCGCCGGCGCGCTTCGGTCGCGGAAGCGGGATGCCTTCGCCGGCGGCGAGCCGGCGGACGCTGGCGAACGACAGGAGCACCGCGGGCGACACCTCGGAGAGGTCCACCGTTTCGCCGTCGTCGGTGGCGAGCTCGATGTCGAAGGTCGAGCCGCGCCCCTTGCCGGCGGTTCGACGCACCATCCGGGTAATCTTGACGCCGAGTCGCGGTGCCGCGAGCCCCTGCTCGCGCGCGGCGGCCTCGATCGCGCGACGCACGCGCGCCGTCGCGGCGCCGTCGAGGCCCGGGGGCCTCGTGACGCCCTGGCCGGCCTCGGCGGCCTGCGCACCCGCCTCGACCGCAGTTCGCGCCTCGTCGTCGTCGGCGAGCCCGGCAACCGCGGCGAGGGCGGCGGCGCCGGCGCGCTTCGCGAGGAAACCGAACCAGGTCCACGACCCGGGCAACGGTGGGGCCTCCGCGATGGCGTTCGCGAGCCGCTCGCGAGCGGGCACGAGCAACCAGCCGCGCCCGCGCCCGCCCGGGTCGGGCTTGTTCTGCGCCTCTTGGATCTTGTGCACGAGCTCGGCGTGCGACCACGGCGGCGCGCACCTCGAGTTCCAGCCATCGAGCGCGCGCAGCGCGTCGTCGTCGTTCAGGTCGAAGCCGCGCACGACGCGCCCGACCACGCTCATCGCGGTCGGGTGGCCGTGCTCGCCGGAGACGGCGCCGTCGCAGCGCCCGGCGTAGGCCCGCGCGCGCCGCAACACGTCGCCGCTCGCGCGCTGCGGCTGCGGCTGAGTCGGGGGCGGCGGCGGCGTCGGCTGAGTCGGGGGCGTCGGCTGAGTCGGCGCCGGCTGCGGCCGCGGCTGAGGCGCGGGCTCGAGCCGCTCGAGCAGCTCGTCGAGCGAGCAGCGGCGCTCGGGCTCCCAGACCATGAGGTCGACCGCGAGCGGCTCCGCGGGATCCTTGCGGTGTACGGTCCCTGGCCAGCGCAGCACGCGCGCCAAGTCGAACGCGGCGCTGTCGCCGCCGAGCCGCGCGGCGAGTGCTCGGTTGGTCGCCTTCAGCCGGGCGAGGTCGTCGCCCTCAGCCGCCGCGTTCAGCAGCCAGTAGACGTGCCAGCCGCGCCCCGAAGCGACGACCGCGGAAGGCGCGGGCACATCGCCGGCTTCGACCGCCTCGCGAGCAGCGCCGAGGGCGGCGGCGCGCTCGTCGGCGGTCGCGGCGCGCCAGACCTCAGCCTTCGCCGCCTTCCCGCCGCCGGCTTCAGCAACCCGCTCGACCAGCGGGCTGAAGTCAAGCCCGTCGAGTTCAGCCCAGCAAGCCCGGCAGCGCGCAACGTGAATCTCTTTGCCGCGTCCTTTGGCGGGCACCGCGCCGAGGCTGGCGACGAGCGCGTACACGCCGTCGTGGTCAGCCGCCGCGTCCATCTCGGCGGCGACGGCGAGGGCCTCGGCGGCGCTCGTGACGTGGCGCCAGCGCGGGCCCCCGCCCGGGAAGCTGATGATGCAGCCCGCCTCGTCCTCGTCGTGGAGCGCGGAGTAGAGCTCGTGGATGCGGGGGTCGGTCGCGGGAGTTACCATCGGGGTGTCGCGTTCGTTCTTTCGCGGCCGGCGCTCTCCCCGAGCCCCGGTCGCGCTTTTTTGGTTGGCCATGTCAGCCGGCGACCTCTACGCGGCGCGCGAGCCAGTCGATAAGCTCCTCAACAGGGATGCGCGTGCATCGACCCGCACGGATGCGCGGGAGCCCATCCGCGATCCAGCTCCACAGCGTGGCCTTGTGGACGTCTGCGAGACGCGCAGCGGTATCGACGCGGATCAGTTCAGGCAAACCCTCGGCAACGATGCGCTCGCGGAGTTGCCAGCGCAGGCGTGCGGCCGCGCGGTCGCGCGGTGAGGTCGGTGAAGTCGTCGTGGTCACGGGGCGCTCCTCGGCTGGCGCCGGCGGTGCGCCAGCGCGACGTCGAGGAGCATCGCGCGCCTGATGGCGCGCATCGGGCGCGGCGGGCGCGCCTATCGGGCGCGCGGAAGAGCGAGATGCCCGAACGGTGAGGGATGCGCGCCGATGCAAACGGGCGCGGAAACGGGTGCGCGAGGGGCGGTCAGAGGTCGCCGACGATGCGAAGCGGCCGCGTGAGCTTCACGGGCGCACCGGTTCTCCCGTCCGTGATGCTCACCCGCGGCTTGAGGTCGGCCTTGAGTGACGCGCGCTCCAACGCCAACCGCGAGCGCGAGAGCGGCTTTCCCGAGATGTTCGTCGAGCCGTGGCGGGCGAGGCCGATCACTGCTTGTCCCTCCTGGTTCGCCGTCGTGAGCGGCTTGGCCCCCGGCTCGTAGCACAGCGCGCAGCCGTCCAGTAGCAGGCGGTAGCCGTCGCGGCTGAGTTCCGGCATGTCGTCGTCGCGGGACGCTGCGGGACGCTGCGGGGTGTTCCGCGTCGCTGCCGGTCGACGCGCGGCGTCCTCGGGCGCCTCGGGTCGCGACGCGGCGGCGAGCGTCGGGTCGATCACTCGCCAGAGCCGCGCGCGTCGTCCGTCGTCGAGCACCTCGCCGCGCGCAAGCTCGCGCGCCACTTCACGCACGCTCGCCGCGAGCGCCTCACACGCGGCGACCTCGGCGCGCTCGTCGGACATCCCGAAGTAGCAACGCGCGGCGGCGCGCGTGGCTGCGCGGCCAGGCGCGAGCCCGACCGCGGGCCGCAGGTCGACCAGCGCCAGCGTCGCGACGGCGGCGGCGGTCCGCATGGATGGCGTCCGCCACGCGGCGGGCAGGTCGAGGCCGCTCTCCCAGGCGGGCGCCACGAGGCGCCCCCGCGGGCCGCCGGTCGCGGCGACGCCACCCTCGGCGAGCCCGCGGAGGAACATCTCGCCGATCACGCGCCGCTGCTCCTCCGTCGAGGCCCACTCGATCACCTCGGGGTCCGCGTCCTCGCGCAGCAAGAGGGTTTGCGGTTGAGCGCCCGCGAGCGCGAGCGCGCGGATTCGTTTGAGCAGCGTGTCGCGGACCTGCGACACGGCCGGCCCGAACCGCTCGTCGGTGATGCACCGCGGCGCGTCGTCGAGGAAGTCGGCCAGCCACGCGCGCGCGCCGTCCTCGGGCGCGGCGGCGACCAGCTCGCTGGTGCGCTCGACCGCGGCGCGCGCGAGCGCCTCGACAGGGCCGGGCGGGTCGAGCCGCGCCAAGATGAGGGCGTGCTCGAGCGGTGTGCGTATCGCGGGGGTCATCTCGGGTCCTCCTGCGGTGAGGTTCTCGTGAGCGCCGGCGCCGGCCCGCAGAGCCGGGGCCGGCGCACACGAGCGACCGCCGGGGGCGGCCGCGGCGCTCGAGGTTCGCGGGCCTCGAGCGCTGGTTGTTAGGGTAGGGCGCGCCTCCGACATCACGTGCCGGCGTCCTCGGCGCGCCGCAGTCGCAGCGGCTCGGGCGGCGCCACGGCGCGCCCGAGCAGCACGCGGGCGGCCTCGGCAAGGGCCCGCTCGTCGGCGCCAGGCGCGCCCGCCCGAGCGGCGCCGAGCAGCGCTTGGGCGAGGGCGAGCGGGTCGTCGGCGGCGTCGTGGGGGTAGGTGTGGGGGTAGGTGGCCGGAGCGTCGGTGTCGTAAGTACCTTGCGGGCTAATGGGTTGCGAGGCGGCCTCGGGCTGATTCCAAATCAGCAGGTTCGGGGTTCGAGTCCTCGGTGCCGTGCCACCCACAACACCTTGCGCCCCGGGGGTTTGACGCTCCCGGGGCGCGCTCGTTTCGGGGGTCTGAGGCGTCGCCCTAAGTCGTTTGGCGTCGGTCTTGGGTGGTGTCGAGGGGGTAGGTAGGGGGGAAGGTCCACATTCGGTAGCGATTGTGGTGGACGACGCGCCGGGGGCCTCGCGGTCGCCCTGCCCGAGCAGGTCGCCGAGCTTGGCCACAGCCGCTTGCCCGTCGAGCAGCTCCAGCTTCACGTAGTGGTTGGCGGTGAGCGTCGGCGTGCTGTGGCGCGCCAACTTCTGCGCCTGCGCGAGCGAGACGCCAGCGCGCGCCAGGCTCGTGATGTAGGTGGCCCGCAGCGCGTGGAAGTCGACCTCGCCGTCTGCCGTCTCGCTCTCGATCCCGGCGGCCTTGAGGTCGGCGTAGAGCGTCCGCACGTTGGGCACCGCTGGTAGCGCCCGCTCGTTCTCGGGGTGGTCGGCGAGCCACGCGCGCCACACCGCGACCGTGCCCGCGGGCAGCGGCAACGTCGCCTCGCGCCCGTTCTTCGCCAGCTCAGCGCGCACCGTCACGGTCGCGGCGTCGAGGTCGACGTCGCCCGGCGCGAGCCCGCCGAGCTCGCCGCGGCGCAAGCCCGTGGTCGCCGCGGTGAGGTAGACGAGCGCGCGCTCGGCGCCGCGCGCGCGGAGCCGCTCGGCCTGGTCGTCGGGCACGTCCGCCCGCCAGCCCTTGCGCTCGCGGGCGCGGCGCTCGTCGGCGACGGGGCGCTCGCGTGTGGCAATCAGAAGGCGCGCCAGCTCGGCAGGGTACAGCGCGCGGCGCCGCTTCGCCTTCTCGACCTCGCGCACCCGGGCGACCCGCTTGACCGGGTTGTCGCCCCAGCGCCCCGTCTTCTCCAGCCAGGCGAAGAAGCCGCTGAGGGCACCGCGGGCGTAGTTCTGCGTCCTGGCGCTCGCCCCCGCGCCGTAGTCCGCGAGCGCGGCCTCGATCCGCGGGGCCGTGACGTCGCCGAGCCCGCGCGCGCTCATGGCGGTGAAGAGCCGCTCGAGGGTCCGGCCGGTCTGCGCGATGTGCTTCGGGCTCCGGCCGCGCCGCTCGAGCTCGCGGCGGTGCTCGTCGATGAGCTGGTAGACCTCGAGCCGCGCGCTGTCGCCGAAGGTCTGGATGCCAGCGGAGGCCAGCTCGGCATCCTTCACGATGTCGGAAGCTGCCCGGTGTGCCGCCTGCCGGTTCCGCTGCCGGGTCGACTTGTCGCGGCGTACGCCCTTGACGGTGAAGCGGACCCACCAGACCCGCTGCTTCTTCTTCTCGCTGGTGCGCTTGTCCTTGTAGGTGGGCTGGTAGAGCCTCATGGCCCGTACCGCCCGCTCGTCGCCATCATGAGGTAAGATCGTGTGCGCATGGGTCGCCTCCCGTGCAGGGGCGCCTCGCCGTTCACAGCGGCGGGGCGCCCGTTCTATCGTTCGTCCGCTACACCGTAGCCGCTCGCCCCGCCCTCGCGCCACCGGCCGCGCACGTTGGCGACATCGTGGCGCCAACGTGCGCCGCGCGCCGCCCTCGCGCCCGCGGAGCCGCGGGGGTGCGGCCCGGCCTCGCGATCGAGCCGCTCGACCGAGCAGACCGGGTCAGCGCCTCGACCGAGCAGACCGCCGCACGCGCAGGTGAACCACGACCGCCAGCCGCCGCTCGCGCGAGACGTGCGCGCCGAGGTCGAGCCCGGCGCTACGCGAGCGGTACCGCCAGCGCTCCGGCCCGCCCTCGGGAGCGGCGACCCGGTGCGCGTCGAGCAGCGCCACCGTCACCGCGAGGCGCGCCGCCTCGATCCCGAGGCCGGTCACGGCGGCGTAGGCGCGCGCCGCGGCGAGGGTCACGTAGACCTGTCCGGTGTCGCCGAGGGCCGGGGGAACGCCGTCATGGCCTCTCTCCCGCCGGCAGCTCGAGCACGGCCTCGCGCCCGCGGTCAACGCGACCACCGGAGCACCGCGGCGATGCTGCGGCTGATCTCGGTGCGGGCGGCCTCGTCGTGCCGGCCGGCGTCGAGCAGGGCGAGGGTGCACGCGCTGCATTGCCAGCGCGCGAAGCAGGTGCAGTCCGTGGGCACCTCGAGACGGGGCGGGGTGGTAGGCTGGTCCATGGCAGGTCTCCTGTCGAGCGGCGCGCCGTAGGGCCTGGCAGCACGGCGGCGCGTCGCGGTTCAAGGGCCCGGTCGTCCTTGTGACGGCCGGGCCCGTGTGCTTACCCGGGTCAGGCGGCGCCTTCGCCGTCGGCACAGGCGCCGCCCGTCGCGTTCGCCTCGAGGAAGCGCACCAGGTCCGCGGGGCGGAAGCGGTACTGCGCCCCGAGGCGGACGTGCCCGAGCTTCCCGTCCCTCGTCCAGCGGTAGACCGAATCCGCGCTCACTCGGAGCCGGGTGGCCACGTCCTTAACCGTCATGAGCCCTTCGGTGTCGCGGAGCGCCTCGGCGTCGGCCTGGCGAACGCGAAGGGCCCGGGCGCCCGGGCGCACCGCGGGGAGGTCGCCGGCCCGGATGTGGCGCCGCACGGCCCACTCGGACAGGTCGCAGAGAGCGGCGACCTCGGCGACGCTCAGGAGGTCGCCGAGGTCGCCCCTGGCGCGCTTGGGAGCGGGCGGCACGTCAGGCCGCCTCGGTGGCGCGGGCGGTCACTGCCAGGCGCCAGGTGAGCTGGTGCGTGTAGATCACCTCGTCCTCGGGCCACTCCGCGGCCTCGTCCTCGTCGTCCGCCGTCACCGACACCGCGGCGGGGCGGCGGCCGTGCGCCTCGAGCGCCGCGCGCGCGGAGGGGCTCACCACCTCGGCGTAGACGGCGACCGTCAGGTCGTCCTCGGTGTCGATCCAGTCGATGACGTTGCAGCCCGTCGCCTCGTAGAGGGCCTCAAAGGTCGGGTAGTCGTCGCCCTCGGGGGGCGCGAGGGCCGCCGCGGACACGAGCCAGACATGGCTCGCGCGGATCGCGTCGTCGAGGTCGGGCTTGCAGGCCCGGGCCTGCTCTGGGGTCTCGATCATGGTTGCTTCCTCCTTCGCGCGTGTCTGCCGTCCCATCACGCCATCACTATAGCATGCGCTGCGGTCGCGGCGCAAGGGGAAGCGTGCGTTTTCTTGCGAGCCGCGGAGCGGAGGCGATCTACGGGGATCAGGCGCCGCGCTTGACGCCCGAGGCGGATGTGCGGCACGGTGGCACGCCACGAGCGCGGAGGGGCGGTAGGGTGGAACGGCGGCACGGTACGAGCGCGGTACGAGCGCGGTACGAGCACGGAGGGGGCGGTACGGCGTCACGGTGGCACGCCGCGAGCGCGGAGAAGGTTCACGGCGGCACGGCGGCACGCCGGCACGGCGGTACGGTGGCACGCCGGCACGACGGCACGGCGGTACGGTGGCACGCCGGTACGCCGGTACGGCGCCACGGAGCACGTCACGGAGCGCGGAGGCACGGCATGGCAGAGAAGCAGAAGAACAGCGGGAAGGACGCCGAGGGCCAGGGCGCGAAGCGGGCGAAGCGGAGCGCCGGCAAGGCCGGGAAGGGCAAGGACACAGCGGGCGACGCCGCGCCCCCGAGCGACTCGGAGCGCATGACGAAGCCGCGGAAGAAGGGCCGCCCCGTCGAGATGATGGACGGGTGGGCGCGCACCACGCTCATCGTCAACTACGACCTGCTCACCGACACCGACATCATGACGTCGACGTGGACGAAGACCTCGAGGGCCATGCTCAAGCGCTCCGAGGTCATGCGGGCCTGCATGGCGGCGATTGTGGCCGCGTGGAGGGAGGGCGACCTCGCCGAGGCCGCGGCGTGCACCAGCGAGGCGGAGTTGACGGCGCTACTGACGAAGCGGCTCCGCGGTCGATAGTAACGCGACGGTGGCGGCGCTACGGTGGCGGCGCTACGTCGCCAGCTTTACGTAGGCGGCACGGCGGCACGCCACGGAGCACGGTACGGCGGCACGGCAGCGCGGCGGCACCGCGGCACCGCGGTACGGCGGTACGGCGGCACGGCAGCACGGCGGCACGCCACGAGCGCGGGCGGCGGCGACACCGCGGCACCGCAGCACGGCGGTACGGCGGCACCGCGGCACGCCACGAGCGCGGGCGCGGCAGCACGGCGGCACGGTGGTACCATGGCACGGCGGTACGGTCGACCAGGTCGAAGCGGGCTCCGCGGCAGATAGTGACGCGACACCAGCGACGCTACCTCGCCGGGTTAGGTAGACCGCTACCTCGCCAGCTTAGGTAGACCGCTACCTCGCCGGGTTACGTAGACCGCTACCTCGCCGGGTTACGTAGACCGCTACCTCGCCAGCTTTACGTAGACGCTACCTCGCCACAGCGAGCGCCGGCTCGACGCTGGCCAGGAGCAGCAGCCCGCGCGAGTTCTTCAGGGTGCGCGCGGCCTCGGCGGTATCGGTCATCCGCTCTGTCTGCACGAAGAGGAAGAAGATAGGGGGCCGTCTTGGCGTACAGCGAGGCGACGGTCTCCCTGCGCCTTGGCGTACAGCGCGACGGCCTGCCGGAGTCGGAGCCGCTCCGCGGCCGCCTACGCCGTGAACAGCGAGCCGACCTCGCGGGCGGCCGCTTCGACAGACTCGACCAGGCGCGCGTGTTCCTCGTCGCTCAGAAGGTCCAGCTCGATCGACATCACCTCGCCGTCCGCGGTCGTCCGCCAGGGGCGGGAGTGCTCGTGCACCATCTCGGTCAGCTCGGCGCCGCTTCGGTCTTTGATGTCGGCGAGCACTTGCCGGAGAAGCTCGGTATCCGCGCCGCTCATCACGTCACCGGCCTCCGGCCCGAGCCGGAGGCGCCTAGCGGTGAAGGGGCCGAGCGGTCACCGGCGCGGTTGCCGGGGCGGAAGATCGCGCGGTAGCGGAGCGTCGACGAAGAGCCGGAAGCGCTCGCGGGCCGCCTCCTGCAACCGGCGGCGGCAGCGCGTCGAGCAGCGCCTTGAAGGCGCGCGTCCGCTACGAGGTCACCGGGCTACGGGGCGAGGAGCGGCTCGAGGTCGCCGGCCGCGGCCTCGCGCTCGCTCCGGGCGAGCGCCTCGGTCACGTCAGGCCGCTCGGCGTAGCTCCGGTCGTCGTGGTCGGCGAGTTGCTCGCACCGCGCGATGAGCGCGTCGAGTGCCGCGAGGTCGCACACCGCGTCCCGGTAGCGGTCCGCCTCGAGCGCCGCGCCCTCGGCCCGCAGTGCGCGGTAGCAATCCGCGATCGCGGCGAGGGCGGCGGCGCGGTCGCGCTCGTACTCGGCGTAGCGCGCGGCGTCCCAACGGTCACGCGCGGCCGCGGTCTCGGTCGCCAGGTCGGCGGCGAGCAGCCAGTCGAGCAGCGGGACCGCGGCGCCGGACAGGAGCTCCAGGGCGCTCGGTCACGTCGAGGAGCTTCGGCTTGGGCATTGGTGGCGGAGGCGGGAGCGGCGGCGCGGCGCCGCGACGTTTCGGCCGCCGCCGCCGCGCGGGCGGCGGCTCGGTGTCGACGTCGCCGTGCTCATCGACCCACACGATGAGCGCGGCAACGTACCTGGTCCCATACGGGTTGCGCGGGTCGTCCGAGAGGGCGGCGGTCTCGGCCACGCGAGCTCCGCGGGAAGAAGGAAGAAGGTGGGGCCGCCGGACGGGGGCTGAGCGACCCGGCCGGCGGCCCCCAGGCGCCCGCACCGCGGGGCCCTTTGGAATCAGCTACCCGAACACCTCAGCGAGCCTCATGCGCGGCGGCCGCTCGCCGAGGTCGATGAGCCGCCGCCCCCTCGGCTGTCAACGCGTGGCGGGCGGCGAGCTCGGCGGGGCGCCTGCGGCTCGCTATCGGCGGTGGGGCGCGTCATGTCAGGCACCGGCATCGCCTTCGTCCTCGCCCTCCCCGACGTCCTCGCGCTCGAGGATCTCCAGTAGGCGTTGGGCCGCGATCTCCTGGCCATCCTGAGCGAGTAGGACGGCGCCCAACGCGACCACCGCGAGGCGGTTGGCCAGGGGCTCGAGCGTCGCAGCCATCGCCGCGCGCAGCTCGTCCAAGGCCGAGCGGGTCGCCGAGCGGTGCTCGGGCGCTGGCGGCGGCGCCAGCCGGCGGCGCATGGCAGCGCCTGCGGTTGGCGCGCCAAGCCGACCCAAGCTCAGTGAGCGCATCCACGCTTCGAGCTCTGGGGGGTTGAAGTAGATGCGAAGGCGGTTCCCCGGGGTCCGGCGCCTTTCGCATGGCGCGCCGCGCTCCTTCACGTAGCCGCGGAGGGTGCGAACTGCGATGTGAGTAGCCTCGGCGGCCTGCTCGATGGTAGAGTCCCTGGTGATCTTGGGCATTGCCATAACTCCTTACTGACGTGACAGTTAGTTTTTTCGAACGTGTACACCAAAACGCGAGCCGCCCGCAAAAGTTGCCTCGCCCTGTGGCCTCTGGAAGGACCCATCGAAACCTGTGCTCCTGCACACAGCCAACCATCGTTAGCAATCGGCGGGGCCGTCGTGCCACCGACGCGCCCTGCCGTCGTGCCACCTCGGCGGCGCTGCCACGCCTCGGTCGTGCCACCAACGCGCCTTGCCGTCGTGCCGTCGTCGCGTCACCGCGCACGTGCTCTGGCATGGCGTGCCGCCTCGGCGACGCTGCCACGCCTCGGTCGTGCCACCGTCGTGCTCCTGCCGTCGTGCCGGAGCACACGTGCTCTGTCATCGCGTGCCACCGTCGCGTCAGAGCACACGTGAGCTGTCATGCCGTGCCACCTCGGCGCCGCTGCCACGCCTCGAGCACCAGGTCGGCGTACTCGCTCGGCGCGTAGTCCCCGGTGTAGTCGCAGCCCGCGACCGAGCAGCGCGCGCGGCGCGCTGTGGCGGCGCCGAGCTTGACGCGGCGCCACTCCATGGGCGGCGGCGCGAGCCCCGCGGCGAGGCACAGCGGGCACCGCAGCGACGGGGGGGCGTGCGGGCTCATGCCTCCAGCCCCCACCGGTCCCACCCCTCCGCGGTCTCGCGCGCGAACAGCTCGATCCGCGGTCCGGGGCTCGTGCTCTCGATCAACGAGCGGAAGAACGCCGGCTTGCCCGAGTGCGCGCCC
>Ga0100403_1003171_pt1 | contig 12403 bp, 13 predicted proteins | sample CryGeymet201501t_FD_83663 | JGI IMG/M metagenome (GOLD analysis project Ga0100403, IMG submission 83663) | Groundwater microbial communities from Crystal Geyser aquifers in Utah, USA - Crystal Geyser metaG 2015-01t | ecosystem: Environmental > Aquatic > Deep subsurface > Groundwater | place...
AAAAACAAGCGGCTTCCTCATCCGCTCCCGCTGGAGCCTCGCCTCAGCTTCCAGAGGCTGAAATAACGGTCAAAGAAGATGAAAAATTCATTACTGTAGAGCGCAATCTCGATAACGGCGTGAAAGCCTCGACAACACTTGAAAAACTTCCCGAAGGCAAAGTGCAGCTATATGATGTCGATCTAGAGATCCCCGACGAGATTCTAGATCAATTGATAGAGGCACTGATTCTGGAAGAGTTCTTGTCTGAAGAGTTTAAGACTGAAGAGCCTTAGTGTGTCTACCTGGCGTGGGCTGGAATGCGAAGTGACTTGTCTTCAAGAACTTTATTTCGCTGGAGATTTTCAATAGAAGTTTTCGGATAATGAAAAGCTAAGATTTTTTTGTAACCATTGCCTGCTAGGGCCATCTTCTGTGCGGCCACTTGGCTGAGCCCGACTCCGTGACCCCATCCTTCGCCTTCAAATTTGAATCCATTTTCGTTCTTCGTGATATCAAACTTCAGACTTTTGAAGCTGCCCATTCCGAGTCGCTTAGCAAAAGCTCGAGGACTCAAATCAATTTCCCGAATTGACCCAATCAACTTGATATTTTCTACCCTTGAACCCGCGGTTCTGTGGGTCACTTGAATATCAATGAGCTTGCCGAGTTTCTGCCAGAGGGCTGAGATGCCCGAACTAAGATCAATGTTCCATTGATAGCGGCCTTTGTCCCAAGGGTTGGGCTTGGCGACGTAGTGCTTGTCTTCGTCTTTGCGTCCCCAAACATAACTCGGTAGTTCTGAATGTCCGCCAGAAGCGGCTGAGTAATAGGCTTTCAGAATTTGGTCGTCGCTGATGAGATATTCGTCCTTCGTGCTTAGTGCAGCTTGCAGACTCGCTCTAGTTTCACGCTGGGCCCCAGGATACATTTGGTCACGGTCACTGTCTTTGACATCCCAAGCAAGACCGTAGTTTCTTCTCTTGAGAGCTTGCGCTACGGCATAACTGCGAGCCGCAACCGCTTGTGCTTTCAGGGCTTCGATGTTGTAGGTCTCAGGCATTTCGCCATGAATGAGTGAGGCGATGTAATCGTCGATGGGAACATGGTTGATGAGGTAGAGGGCGTCAGCCGTGGGGTAAATTTCTAACGTCCCTCGATACCAAGCTTTTTTGTATTGAACGAAGTCAGACCGATCTTTGATTTGAATGGGTTTCTTTAGAATCCATGAATGAGGATCTGACTCGCAGGACCAGGCAATTTGCGAAGGGGTCTGCGTGATGTCGTTCACGGAAAGGAGGGAAGAGGAGATCGAAACTTTCTGCGAGCATTGAATTTTTCGAGATCGAAAAATGTGTCCCTCATTTGAGCCTAGGGCTTGTCCGGTAATTTCCAAGGTTTCATCAGAGTCGTTAGAAATTTTTTCAACAAGCACTCTGATATGCGAAAGCCCTTGGATCTTGGTTGGGTTTGTTGGTGTGGCTGACGTTGCCTTGGCGAAAGTGGGAGGCGAGTTGAACGCAAGCAAGCCTGCGCAAATTATTCCCGTCGATCTCGCGCAAAAAAGTTTAGTCCCCACATCTATTAGTTTGTCAGAAAAATGGGCTTTTGTTGAGGCTCGGGCTTAGGAATGCAGGCTTTTTGCGGCTTCTTGAAGCGTTTCCCAAACGGGGCGCTTTAAATCGGTATTGAGGAGACATTCTGCGGGGGAGCGTGTCGCAAAACTTCGGGGAGCGTTGAGGCTCGCACCATACGAGTGGCCCATCATCACGCAGATTTTGTATCCGGAATGAGTTTCGAGTCGCTCTCTAAGTTCCCCTTCGTTGCGTGCAAATGTCGTTTCGATGTCGTCGCGGTTTAGTTTTAAGGCGCCGAGCATTTTGTCGAAGAGCTCTAGGGCTAGAGGTTGGCTCTGTGATGCGTGATCGAGCACAAAGAGCCAGGCCTTAGCGGGAGCGTTTGGACTCTGTCCTGCAGATTCGTCCCAGTTGGGCAGGCCGTCTGAGGGCGATGGCTCTGTCAGGCTTTCACCTTGTCTGAGGTGGGGCCTGGCTTCAAAGCCTAAGGTCTCCAAATATTCCGCGTGATCACGATTCGTCATGAGCCCCCTAACAAAGCCCGTCAGCTGGCCATTTGCCAAGTCCAGAATGTGCTGGGCTGGTGCTGCGCTGCACCAGTCTTAACCTTTTCTTAACAAAAGCCTCAAGCTCCCTCGAATTGGCGCCGAATGGAAGGGGGTAGGACACAGGAGGTGCCATATGAAAGTTCGTGATTTTTTAAACTCCCTAGAAGATAGAGATCAAATTCTTAATAAAATCAAAAGCTTCAAGGATCAGAAACGTCGCGAGACCTTCCTGGCTCAGCACAGGGATTGCGGCAGTTGTGGCAATCCTCTCAAATTTACTCATGCGTCCTACTACATGCAGAACGTCATTCATGAAAAAGCTTGTTGCTCAGCTTGTGGCCAAGCTATTCCAGAGCGCAAATACGCTCTCAATTGAGCCGCTTGCCGGCTCTTATTCGTTGACACAACCCCCGAAATATACGAACACATCTACCTGCGTTGGTGCGCCAAAATCCTCTAGATAGGTGCGGCCTTTTGAAGTTACCAACGGTTGAAAGGATAGATATGTCTGTTACCGATTCTAAAGGTTCTTCTAAAAGTTCTTCTAAGGACACACTCAAATTCCCTTACGCGGTCATTCGCACTGGCGGTAAGCAATACCGTGTCGCTGAAGGCGATATGATTTTAACTGAAAAGCTTGAAGTTGAGCCTGGCGCGAAATGGACGGCTGAAGACGTTCTTTTTGTGGCGAAAGGACCTGCTGATTTGAAGCTTGGTCAACCACAAGTTGCTGGAGCAAAAGTTGAGTTCGAAGTTTTACAACAAACTTTGGATAAAAAGATTTTGATCCGTCACTCTCGTCGCCGTCAAAACTCAAAAAAGACTATGGGACACAGACAACCACAAACTCGTTTGTTGGTGAAAAAGATCACGGCTTAATCGCTGCTGATTTGTAAATTAGGAAAGGCTAGGACAAGACTATGGCATCGAAGAAAGCTGGTGGTAGTACTAAAAACGGACGTGATTCAAACCCAAAAATGTTGGGTGTGAAACGCTTTGGTGGTGAAACTGTAAGTGCTGGAAGCATTATCGTTCGCCAACGTGGAACGAAGTTTCACGCAGGTAAAAACATGGGTATGGGGCGTGACCACACTTTGTTTGCTTTGATTGACGGTGAAGTTCAATTTAAGAAGCACTCAAATGGCCCAACTAAAGTAGCTATTTTGCCTGTAACTTCTGCGTAAGGCAGAATCTTATATTGCATTTTGAAAGGCGGATCTCGCTCGCTTCGACCCACACGGCGGTTCTCTATAATTTAGAGACCCGCCTTTTTTATTCGCTAAGGACAGTATGAAGTTTATTGATGAAGTTAGAATTGATGTACGAAGTGGGGACGGAGCGCCTGGCTGCGTGCATTTTCGCCGTGAGAAATACAAGCCCAAAATGGGGCCTGATGGCGGAGACGGTGGCAAAGGCGGAGACGTATATTTTATTGCGACTCACCAAATGCAAAGTCTTCTAGACTTCAAATACATCACCAAATACGCCGCAGAAAACGGAAAGCCAGGAATGGGTAACGACAAGAATGGTCGTGGTGGTGTGGATCTCGAGATTAAAGTTCCAGTGGGAACGTTGATCTTTGATAACGAAACCGGAGAATTGCTTGCTGACTTAGTGGAGCCTGAAAAAAAGGTGATGCTACTAAGAGGTGGTAAAGGCGGTCTGGGCAACAGACACTTTGCAACTTCCACGAGACAAGCCCCAGAGTATGCGCAGCCGGGCCTTCCTGGTAAACCCGTCAAATACCGTATGGAACTCAAGCTTCTTGCGGACGTGGCCTTAATTGGTTTTCCGAATGCTGGAAAGAGCACCTTGATCAGCAAATGGAGCTCGGCTCGTCCTAAGATTGGAAATTATCCCTTCACGACTTTGGTTCCAAATTTGGGCGTAGTGCGTGGTAGTGATATTGACTTTGTTCTTGCTGACATTCCAGGAATTATTGAAGGCGCTAGTGAAGGTAAGGGCTTAGGGCATCGATTCCTAAGACATGCTGAGCGTACGAGAGCTTTGATTGTGATGCTTGATCTTGATCCCTATACAGGGCGAGAGCTTGACGTTGAGTTTAAGACATTGCTTCAAGAGCTACGTCAGTATTCTGCAGACGTTGGTGCGCTGCCAATGTGTGTGGCGTTGACAAAGGCTGATATTTGGCAAGATATTTTGAATGAGGCTGGCGATAGCCCCGACAAAAAGATCGAGGCATTGAAAGCGATTCCAGAACTTCAAGAAAAAGGAATCGTTTCTTTGTTTGAGGCGATTGATGCAGAGAATCTCCTGAAGAAGACTTGTTTGATTTCTTCCGCAAGTAGCTATGGTCTTGAAGACCTGAAGAACATGATCAGCCTCGAACTTATTGGGCTTGGACCTCGCGAATACAAAAACCACGTTTCATCGGTTGTTAGCTATGGAAATGCCGAACTCTTTGGTGATGAAGACGAAGATGATGGCTTTGTTTTTGATGACAACACAGAATTTGATGCTGATGGGAATGATGAAGTTCTCTCAGAGGAAGAAGAATTCTAGAGGCCGTTGATTGAGGATGAAAGCATACCGAGTTTATTTTGGTGGTTCTTTCTACCCTCCCCATTTGGGTCATGACGAAATGCTTCTGGCTCTGCTTGCAAAACCAGAAGTCAAAGCTGTGCACCTCGTTCCAACCTACCAAAATCCGCTCAAGGAAAGCTCTCAGATTCTCTTGAGAGGTGCACCTGTCGATAAGAATAAATTTATCTATCAAGTTATGGAAGCTTGGATGTCCTCACTCAAAAGTCGAAATGTTCAGGGCCTTGAGAAAATTCAAATCGAATGGCTCGAGCTTGAACAGTCCAAGGCAACTTATACTTTTGATACCCTCAGTAAATTGTCGGAACAATACCCTGACGAGCCGTGGGCTTTGTGTGTGGGGGATGATTGTCTTGATGGGCTTGAAAAGTGGAAGCATATTGATGCACTTCTAGAAAAAATTGAAGAGTTTTGGGTCTTCCCTCGTGGAAAGGTGGAGATGAGCCTCGTTGAGAGAGTGAGTCCAGGGCTCAGAAGTCTTTGTGTTTGGCGAGTTATGACAGAAAAAGTGATGGAGGTCTCATCGACAGAAATCCGTGACTTTTTCGAGGGGGCTGACGCCTCGCGTGAGCTTTTGGGTAAAATGTTGCCGGAAGTCGCCACTTGTTTTCGAAGATAGGTCGACCGCCTGAGCTTTGACTTTCATATTCTATAGAGTGACTTGCGAGTTTTCGTAAGAGGAGTCAAACTCATTGTATGAGAAAAATCCTATCATTACTTCTATTTGTCTTTCTATCAGCCTGCGCGACTTTGGGGGGCAACTCTGCGCCGAAGGAATACAAAGGCTTCGTTCACAAGAATACTTATGAGCCCTTTAAGGGGATTGTGGTGCAAGAGTATGAACATCTTCGCTCTGGAATGAAGGTCTTGCTTGAGTCTAGACCTAACACTGGCGTGATTGCTTATGTGACTGCTTTTGGGGTGGGGTCAAGGTTTGAAGCTCCGGGACGAACAGGGCTTGCTCATTTGTTTGAACACATGATGTTTCGAGGTACTCCGAACTTTCCAGAGCCGTTTAAAACTTTGTCAGGGTGGGGCGATCGCTTCAATGCCTTCACAAGTTTTGACCTAACTCTTTACCATCAACTTGTGCCTAAAGAGGTTTTCAATGAAGTCGCTCAGTTTGAATCGGAGCGTATGAGAAAACTTCAGCTCAGCGAAGAAGTTTTTAAAACGGAAAGAGGCGCAGTTGTTTCCGAGCGTAAGATGAGAACCGTTGATACGCCAGCCGGCAGACTTAGTTGGGAGCTTTTCCAGCAAGCCTTTGATTCTCACCCATACCAAACTGGTCCAATTGGCTGGCAGGAGGACCTGGATGCTATGACCATTCAGGATGCTCTTGATTTCTACAAAAGATATTATGCTCCGAACCGCGCCACTCTTGCATTGGTTGGCGATTTCAAGATCAAAGAAGCTCTTAACACTTTGGATCAACACTATGGTGAATTCGATCGAGAGAACTGGGTTGAGCCGGTGATCCGCAGTGAGCAGTTGAAGCGGAAGGACAGACGAGTTGTCATTCCTTTTCAAACGGAAACAGTTCATATGGCCGACGCTAGATTTTCACCAGGCCTCATGAACAAACAAAATGCTGCGGAAATGCTTTTGTGCTCGTTGCTGGCTGATAGTAAGTTGGGTTACTTGCCTAGCGAGCTTGTTGAGAAGAAAATTGCACGCAGTGTGAGTGATTCTTGTTATTTCTTGGTCGACCCCTCTCTTTCAACGATCCGGCTGACGGGTAATCCTGGCGTCAGCATTGCGCAGCTTGAGAAGGCTTATGATGCTGCATTGAAAAAGTTTCCAACGTGGTTGAATTCAGAAAGGCTAGAGGGCATCAAGCTCTACTATCTCGAGTATCACCTAGGCGAGCTTCGTGAGCCAATGGGGGTTGCTGAGAGTCTGGCTTATAATGCTGTCACGGCCAATGATCCTATGCATGGCTTTGCTTTTATGGACCAGATTAAAACTGTGACTCTCGATCAGGTGAGAGCCGTTTGGGACGACTGGGGTAATCGAGCGAAGACTCGAGTGATCTTGAAACCATCTAAGAAAAGTGCTCCGTTTAAAAAACGTGTGTTTAGGAAATAAGGACTAGGTGAAAATAATGAATATATTTAAAAATAAAATGATCAGATCTACTCTCACTTTATGCGCCTTGTTTGCGGCTGTTAATTCAGAGGCAAAAATTTACTTAGATCATGAGACCGATCCACTTCCGTTGTTTTCCTTGCAGGTGATGTTTCCGACGGGAATGCTGTCGGATTCACAAGTGAAGGCGGCCTCTATGGCTCTTTACTCTGAGATTCTAGAAGACGGAACAGAACGTTTGACCAAGCAAGAGTTTCTCGATGCAATGATGTCTTTCGGGGCGTCGGTTTCCTTTGGTGCTGGTCGTGATACTTCTTCTTGGGGGCTCACATTCCCGATTATCGAAGGCAAGGACTATGAGCCACTCATCGGACTTGTCGAAGAAAACTGGAAGAGACCAAGAATCAATCCAGAAACCGTTGAGAAGGCAAAACTCAAAATGGATTCGGCCCTTAAGGGAAGTTTGGATTCAGACATGGGGCTTGCGGCTTCAACGGGAAGACGCTGGCTTGGGATCAAAAACTTTGGACTGTACCCGGTTCTATTGGAAGGTCTTCAGGGGGTAACAAACCTCAGCATCAAAAGCCTAGCTCAAGCTACATTGAATCAGGAGGCTGATCTATGGGCAGGGTATGTGGGCCCCAAAGATTATGAGGCATTGGCTGAAAAGATTTTGGCTAGAGTTTTTTCTAATCACGGAAAGATATCGAAGGGCGCTATCAATAGATCGATGCTTAAAACACCAGAGAAAAATGAAGCTGATTCTGGGAAGAAGACGGCCATTATTGTTGAAAAATCAGGAAGATCTCAGACCATAGTTTTTACAACAGGCGTATTTGATGAGTTTCCTGTAGATACTCAAGAAGAGTTAGCCCTTCATTTTGGTGGACACATTCTTGGCTTTTCTGGATTAGGCTCTTACTTCGGTGATGAAATCAGAAACAAAAGAGGACTGGCTTACACCGTTTCTCCACTTCAAAAATTCTATTTAGGCCACCCAGCCGTTGGTTTTTTAACAAACCCAGTTCGTGAGAAAAACAAAGAGGCTTTGGAGGTTATTGCCGAAATTCAAACGGCTGCTTATGCAGAGGCGGATGTATTTAAGGTTTTGCCTGAAGATGTCTGGAAGAGGCAGTGGCAGAGCTTTCGCTTTGGGCATATTCTCGATAACTCTTCGGCTTCGGCGAGATTAGCTCTTCGCAAGGCTGTCGCTGAGGGAGAGCTTAGTCCTGAATTCATGAAGACCAAGCCATCGGATTGGTCGATTGGTCGAGATGATATTCGCAACTACTTTCAATCAAATTGGGCTAAGGCTACGAGAGTTATGGTATTGGTTGGCGATTCAAAAGAAATTCGTCCACTACTTAAGAAAAACTTTCCTGAATACGAAATCAAAGTCATTGGAATGCAGGAAACGCTTAGCGAAAAAGCATACCAGTGAGTTTAGATCGTCTAAAAATATTGGTGATGAAAGCCGGAGTCCCAATGTGGGCTCTGGCTTTTTTGCCTTTGAGTCCTGATTCTGAGCGCTGGAAGTATTTGGATTTTGGGAAAGGTGCAAAGACGAAGTATGAATTTTCTGAAGGGATCCTCAATGTAGATGCAAACGCTTCTTCTGGAATATTTCTTTATGTTTTTGAAAAGCCTAAGGCCATTAAGAAGATCTTTGTAAATGGTGAAGCCATTGCGAATCCAAATATTAATTCTAAGGAAGAAGTTGACGATTTTCCATTAAGAATAGGTCCGGTCTGGTCGGGAGACAGGCGCCTTTCTTGGGTGGAAAAGAAGTTTGCTGATAACTGGCTCGTGGAGCTGGATCAGTTGGCTGATTCAAAAGGTGCGGGGCTCCAAACGATTGACTTGGGTTTGCTTGCATGGACAGGATCGCCTAAGTGGAATCAAAGAGAGCATCCCATGAGTTCTTACTTTAATGAAACGGTCATGGGGCGCTTAGATGCTCCGGGTAAATTTGAGTTTGAGATGAATTATACTGATGGCTTTGAGGCCGTGGCTATATGGATCGGGTCAGACTCCGACCAATCTAAAAGTTATTTTAAGATGAAGATCAATAAAATTGGATATGAATAAGCCCACACACTTTTTAGTATATGGGCTTAGAAGTTTGATTCGCTTTTAAGCGGGTCGGCTTATGGCTTAAACTCTGGCCGTTCCTTGGCTCATCGCCTGGGCAAGGGGGGCTTCAATCCGAATTTCACTCAAAGCACTTTCTTCCATCACACTATGAACGGACGCTACAATCGTATCAGGGTCCATGCCGTGATACGCGTAAATGTCGCTCGGGCGTCCACACTTGGAGTGTTTGCGAGTCGCGAGTGACTTGTGAAGTGTGCCAACGCAAGATCCAATGTTGTCGAGGATTCCAGGCTCGCCGTCGTGAACACTAACGATTGGAATTCTTCTTCCTGCAAGTGTCATAAGCTGAGCTGCACCTGCATGACTAGCCGTGAGGGTGTCGAAGGGGCGGGGGCCGATGTGCTGAGGAGGGTAGGTTCCATTCATGCTTGCTTTGGCAGCAGATTCAGCGTTAGCGGTCACTCGTGTGAATAGATCTCCGGTGATACCTAGGCCTTGCTTGAGATGTTTGTAGTTGTTTTGCTCGGCAAGATTTCCGAGAAGAAGATCTGGCGAACTAACTTGGATGACGTTGGCGAAGATGCCTTCTTCAAGAAGTTTGTCACTGGCTTGAAGGGCTTCGGTGACAAGTGCTCCCATTGTAAAGAGATTCACAACGTTTTCACTAGGGCGGTAGCCGTCTTTGCCTCGGTGATCGACAAGGTAGTATCCGCCCTCTAGGCAGTCTTTTCTCGTGGACTCAAGGATGTCGGCATCGGACTTTCCTTCGAAGCGTTTGTGAGTCTTGAGTCTCTTAAGCATTTCTTTTTGTTCAAGCGCGCGAGTCACGCAGCGGATGAGAACGGCGCTTCGTCCGGCATTTCCATTGGGAGATTTTTCGCCTTCAACGAGAGTGAAGAGATGGCGCTTGATGGATTCTGCGTAGATCCAATCGAGCTCCTGGCAGTAAGCAGGCTCCCAAGTGATGGAGTTTGCGATTTGAATGTCAGACTTCCATCCGTGCTGAGCGCCCTCTGGAGAAAGCGTCACACCTGCGGGAGTTCCCACACAGATGAAGCTGGATTTCCAGTAAGCATTATAAAAATATTGGTCGAGCGCACGTTTGATGAAGAAGTCATAGACGGTCATCATCGGCAGGATAGGGTTACCCGTATAGTGAGGCATCATTCCGTAACTTCCCACGCAGCTCATGGTGTTGGACTCTGCGATATCGAAACGAATGAAGCGTGATGTGCTGTTTTCGTGTGGTACGAGGTGAGGAGTCTTGGAGTCTTGAACGCCATATTGGCCTTCGAAGTCTTCTGTCTCCGGTCCAAAGATGCGGCCGTCGAGAGTGGAGTTCAGGTTCGTCGAAGTTCCGACGTCTGGCGCCATGGTGATGAAACCATCGGCAAGAACTTTGAGTTTGCGCTCATCGTCACTCAGCGCTTTTTGACCTTCTTTGAGATCCTTTTCATCGAGAGGTGTTTCAGCAATACGAGTGAGTTTGGCGGAGAGCTGTCCAATCATCCACTGAGTGTGAATGAGGGGGACGAATTTGAGGTTGATCCCTAGTTCTGTGGGAAAATTCTCGAGCGCTTTGGAATCGATAACTTTTTTCCTAGTCGCTTCGAGGTTTTGGGCCTTGAGCTCTTGCTGAGCTTGCATGCCTTTACGTAGCCATTCACCGCGTTCTGCTAAATATTTTGCTTCTGGAGTGCCAGCGTCGAAGTGCTCGAAGTTGAAGTAGTCTTCGCCCTTGAGTCCAAGGCCGTTTCGAATGGCGATAACTTCGTCCTCCTCGATCATGGTGTTGTGGTTGGCAGATTTGGCCTGACTGGTGAGTTTCCAGCCCTTGAGAGTGTGGGCGATGATCATCGTTGGTTTTTCAGGATCTTCTTTGGAAGCGTTGAAGACTTCGATGAGCTTCTCAACGTCGTGTCCACCTAGGTCGTTGATGAACTTGACGACTTCTTCGTCTTTGAGGCCTGACAAAACTTTTTGAGCGGCTTTGTCGTAGCGGCCAACAGCGTCTTTGATTTGTTTGGCGTTTTGACCAGCAAGCATAGCTTGGAACTCAAAGTCGGGAAGGGCTTCTTCAAAAACACTTCGAAGCGCTTCGCCGTCTTTTTGGGCGAATACCTTTTCACGGAAGCTTCCGTGACGGAGTTGGATGACGTCCCAGCCGTTGGCGCGCATCATGTCTTCGACTCGGTCGTTATCTTTTGAGCCGAGGCCTTCTTCATTGAGAACGCGGTGACCATCGAGAGACTGGCGGTTGTAGTCGAGGATCCAGGTGACGTTACCAAGGTTTCGTTCTGCAGCTTCAGGCATCACTTCAGAGAGTGAGCCCTCGCGGAATTCTGAGTCTCCCATCAGGCACCAAAAGTGAGCGTCTTGAGGAACGTTGTATCCGTGTTTTTCAGCCATACGGTAGGCGTGGGCTAGGTAGATCGCGTTTACGGGAGGAATACCCACTGATCCAGAAGGGAGAACGTTCCAATGATCGGGGTCTACAGTGGAGTGATAGCTTTGGAAAACAGGTTCACCAGAATGTGTAAAATGGCGAAGGTTCTTCATCGCAAGTTTCATGCGATCGTCTTTCATCCAATCAAAAGTTTTGGTGTTGTCGCCTTCCCAAAAAAGTCTGAGCAAATAATTGTTGGCGTGATCCACCGGAGATGCGTGTGGTTTTACGGCCATGAAGTCTTGTGGATTTCTAACAGCCAAGTGCAAAGTGGATAGAAGGTGCAAAGAGGAGGCACAAGCTGCGGGGTGACCACCAACTTTTGGATCACCTTTCTCTTTGTCTTTGCGATGATTGGCAATGTGGATCATCGACATCACGTGAGAATGTGCGCGAGTCATAATGGATTCCAAAACTTCTGTTTTAGGAAGCTTGGGAGCGTTGGTGAGTTTCCAGGGGTTCTTTGCCATAAGCGCTGTAAAATTATAGAGTTAGAGCTGACTTTCAAGGGTTAATTACGTCTATTTGAAGAAAATGAATTATTTTTCCAAAAGGGCTTGATTAAACCCCTATAAATATAGGATAAGACACCAGTTCTCTTAACGATCCCATCGTCTAGAGGCCTAGGACACCTGGTTTTCATCCAGGCAACCGGGGTTCGACTCCCCGTGGGATCGCCATTATTCTATACCGAATACCGTTAACCGTATTCGGTATTCTGAAACACCCTAAGATTTGAATCTAATAGCCTAAAGAGATGGGCTCCAATACGGTCGGCTTCATGCTCTAGATCCTGACAATTGCCAGAATATAGCCTCAATATCGTCTGACACTCTTTTTGGGAAGCATATGCCATATTGTAGAAGCGTTTCTTCTCTTTCACGGTATGCTTCGCATTGCCTTCGGAAAGATTAAGGGCAATCGATGAGCTTGCTCTCAACAACTGATCTTTAAGATTTCCCTTCAGCTCTGAATCTTCACAAGATCTATAAAATTCAATCGCCAACTCCAATGTTTTAAATGTTTTCACTCTTCACCTCCAAATTTTGGTCTTCGCAAGAAGCAGACCAAAATTTGGAGATTAAAACTCAAGAAATTGGGAAAGATTT